>Ga0316209_1000296_pt1 | contig 97344 bp, 76 predicted proteins | sample 6monopyrite_MG_FD_204945 | JGI IMG/M metagenome (GOLD analysis project Ga0316209, IMG submission 204945) | Microbial mat bacterial communities from mineral coupon in-situ incubated in ocean water Damariscotta River, Maine, United States -... | ecosystem: Environmental > Aquatic > Marine >... | reverse complement strand
TATCTGGCTATATTTATCCATGCGGACTCCAATCTTGCCGGAAAAGAGAAGCTGGTTAATATACCAGATAACCTCTAATTCTCCAGCTAAGCTAAGCTGAGTTGCACTTATTAGTTGAATCCGCGACATATAGTGGTCGAATGTAGAGGAAATAAGGAAGATGATGAGCTAGAACTTGAGTTTCGTCGTATTTGTGATGGCAATAACCGTCTTAATAAGACCCTACCATTTGAGATTATTTTTTCGGATAAAAAAGTAATGTCGTCGGGATTACAATTAGCGGATTTAGTCGCAAGGCCTATAGGTTTAAATACGTTAAAACCTCAGCAGCCAAACAAAGCATTTGAAATACTTAAAGAAAAATTTTTTTGCGATGGCGGAAGGACAAATTTAGGGCAAGATTACAAAGGAGTAGGTATGAAAATTTATCCTCCGCCAAAAAGCGAAAAGCCCCGATGATACCACCGAGGCTTAGACGCCGACCGAGAATGCTCAATCCACTTATCATTTATTGTAAACTTACCTTAGGCCGAAGACAATATTTATTGCTTATATCCTGCACATAAGATCACCACAATTGAATTTGTCTATCAATAAAACGTAACTTCGGAGCATAAAAAAAGGCCTAGCACACGCTAAGCCTTAGAAATCATGGTGGCCCGGGACAGAATTGAACTGTCGACACAAGGATTTTCAGTTAACTTTTAGACGTATCTCGTTATATCACGTTGCATACTATTTTCGTTATATTTCAATAGATTAGAATAAATTCATTGTCTTTTAATATAACTAATAATACTCTTTAATCACTTCTATTTGATGCACCAGCGATGCACTCATTTTATGGATTGAATTAAAATGGCTCAACAACTCCTATTTAACAAGACAAATTTAAATGCTATTGAACCATCAAAGTTTGGTAAACGGTTATATTTTACCGACCAGAAATTCTCCAATTTAGGGTTATCTGTAACGCCTGCCGGAATTAAATCATTTTTTGTTGTTAAACGCTTTGACGGAAATACTCGTCGCGTAACACTTGGTCGGTTTCCAGACCTAACGCCGGATACTGCCAGAAAAAAGGCGATTGAAGCGCTAAATTCGATTGCTAAGGGCGTCAATCCAATTGAAGAGAAGCGTAAATCGAACTTAGAAAATGTAACATTAAGGCAGGTATTTGATGATTACATAAGTGACCGAAAAAGCTTGAAAGCAGGTACAGTTTTAGATTATCAAAATGCCATGAATCAAACCTTTAGCGACTGGCTTGATAAACCGATCAAATCAATTACTAGAGATAAAGTACGTCAACGACACACCGAACGAGGACAAAAGAGTCCTGCGCGAGCAAATGGGTCGTTCAGGGTGTTACGTGCATTATGTAATTTTGCTATGCATCGTTATGAAGATGCTAACGGTATTAGTGTGATTGAACGAAATCCGGTAAAAATACTAAGTGATACAAAGGCTTGGTATAGGGTTGATAGAAGGCAAACCTATATTGAGGCTAATGACCTGCCCAAATGGTTTGAAGCCGTTTCGGCTTTGCCGGAGAATGTGGTTAGCGATAACGCGAGTACGGTCAGTGATTATTTGTTATTCCTACTTTTTACCGGGGTTCGACGCGAAGAAGCTGCTTGTCTCAAATGGGATGATATAAATTTTAATATTAACTATTTTACGCTTGATGATACAAAGAATAGAGAAACTGTTAAATTGCCGCTTTGCAGCTTTTTACAAGATCTTTTGGGGCGCAGATATAAAACCAGAATTAATGAGTTTGTATTTCCTGGAGAAGGGGTGACAGGCCACTTAATCAATGCACATAGACAAATTCAACATATAACAGCGACTACAGGTATCGCTTTTTCAGCGCATGATTTAAGAAGAACTTTTGCAACAATCGGTGAAGGTCTAGAAATAGGACACGTTACCTTAAAGCGTTTGCTCAACCATAAATCAGGTGAAAGCGATGTTACTACAGGTTATGTAATTGCTAATAACGATCGTTTAATGAATGCTAGCCAAAAAATATGTGATTTTATTCTTGAGCTCATGAAAATTGCGTGTAATGAACAGGAAATGAGCTTTGTAACAACAAAAGTAAATTAGATTTCAGGCACTCGCTAATAACTGCGTTATTGACAAACTAATTCCCAACGAGATATTTCATTCTCTATAAAATTTTCATCAGTCAGAATAGAACAGTTTACATCTTTAAGCTCGTCTAAATGACTATGTAAATAAATGCCAAGAGGTATCTCTCCTGCAAATGATGGCTTAATAGATATTTTTGGTAGAGGCTTTGGAGCAAATCGTTCTATATTGGTTGAGTAGGGTTTTTTGCTTGAATTTATAGCTGAATATAAATCATCTAAACATAGACCGTAAGCATCAATATAATCGGAAATATTGCCCCAAATGCAAAGTGTTCCAACACTGATTACGGTCATATCATTTAATGGGATATTGATATTTGAGCTTTCTTGATGTTCTTGAAGCAGATGAAGATAATAAGCCAAAATATGAAATCCAATTTCTGGTACTTCTCTCATAAGAAGCTTCCAATGGGTATCGGAAAGCGTTCTGATTTGGCTAATACTGCAGCCTAATATTTTAGATAATATAAGAACGGTTTCTCTTCCACTGTTTGTATTTTCTAATGCCTTCCAAAGGTGACTACCTTCCGGGCCGTAATAATATACTTGAGCTGCACCAGGAAACTCTTTGTCTAACTGAATTACTAATTGCGGCGAAATAGTTTTACTCCCTTTTAAGATTTCTGATGGCTTGAATGAATCTGTCCACCCTTGTTCAAGCCAATATTCCTTTAACGAATTATTACTCTCTAATGTATCGCTTCCTTTCTCATTACTATAATAGGCCAAACAGTACCTCATAGTAGCAATCGACTGTAGTTTTCTAATCATAAATAAATCTCCATGTCTAGCCCAAAAAACAGTTTTATTTTGGCATATTAAAATATATCGAGTCAATTCATCATTCATTGTGACCAAAACTTATGCAAGGTGAATGAATATGATAAGTCGTCTTTTAACTGTAAGAGACATTGCAAAAATACTCGTTGTTTCCGAGGGGACTATTCGAAATAGGCTATATCGGGGTGATCCTATGCCACCAAGTTTGGTCATAGGTAAAAAAAGATTATTTCCACTAGAGGAATTTGAAGCCTGGATTGATTCACATCGCACAAACCAAGATCAGTCAACTCATGAAAAATGAACTAATAGCGACTGGGAAATATTTACATTTGCCAGAGATATTTTACGTTCCACGTTTCATGGCGCAGTTTGGCTTACCGACACGGGAGTTAGACGCAATAGAGCATATTCGACGTAATAATAATTTTAGGGTTTCAATGATAGCGCCCAGTAACATTGGATTGCCATTTGGAATATACCCTCGCTTAATGCTTTTTTGGTTAACTACTGAAATAAAAATAAAGGGCCAACGAGATATTTATCTCGGTAAAAATATAAATCTGTTTATGAAGAGCCTTGGAAAAAGTTCGAGTGGCGGAGCAAATGGTTCTTTGACATCCATTCGCAAACAATCCCAGCGCTTATTTTCATCCTATTTTAACTGGGAGTTAAGTACACATAATGTCTTGCATACAGAAAATATGCTTCTAGCTTCGGAAGCCACTTTTTTGTGGGAAAGCAATCAGTCTTGGCAGGGTCATATTAGAGTAAGTGAGGATTTCTTTAATCATGTTTTTCATCATGCCTATCCAGTTTGTCGTCAGACAATTCTTGCTTTAGGAAGGAATATTTTTGCAGTAGATATTTATCTTTGGTTAGCCTATCGGCTACCTCTTGTCGGTCGACCAATTTTAGTGGATTGGGAAAAACTGGTATTACAGTTTGGAAATAATTTCAAAAGGAAATCTAACTTTAAAAGAGATTTTAATTCTGCTTGCGAGTTAGTTCTTTATTTCTACTCAGACGCCAAAATCCGTCAGCATGATAATGGCATTTTGTTGTTAAGAAGTGCCCCTCATATTCGAAAGCTTGATTCTGGATAAGCACGTTTATAACTTCGTTTATTAACGCATAAAGACTAGCAATTGTACGCATTAATCCTAGCAGTATTACGAATAAAGGGTAGACGATATGCGAATAAAAGATAGCAGCCATCTAGGCTTAAGCCATATAACTAGAGGTGTTAAGGGTATGACAAGTATTTCAAATATCAAAATATTCCTATTATTAGATTCAATCATTGGTGGATAACTATGAAGCAACTAGAAGTATTTGAAGAAATTATATTTAACTTCATTCGTGAAATGATGTATTTAGCAATTAACTTTAATAATGATAAGTGGTTTATCGTTGCCGCTATTGCAGCGTTAATTATTTATTTGGCCATTTTTTTTGAATGGCGTTTTACGAGAGTAGTATTTACGTGTTTAGGTGTTTGTATATTATTATTTGAATTTCTATTGTATTCGGATGGAACTGCAATATCGAGTAAGCTTCAAATCTATGCACCAAAGTTTCGACAGTATTTCGTTATTGAATTTATAAGTGTATTTTTTCTTAGTCTATTAATCCTATTTTTTGTATTCCAAAGATTGTCGCTATTTTTTGGCAGCATAAAAGAACGTTTTTCTAAAGGCGCAACCATTGAACGACTATCAGTAACAGATATTCGAAAAATTGAACAACATTTGCCTAATTCTTTAAAAACGTTTAATCCAGAAAAGTACTATAGAAAAGAGAAGATATTTTTAGGTTTAGATCCGAGAAGAAAACCCGTTTTTATTAGTCAGGAAAAATGGCGAAAGAGCCATCTGCAAATCACCGGGACTACTGGCTGCGGGAAAGGGGTGCAAGGAATATCTCTTTGCTGTCAAAGTTTAAGAGGTAGTGAAACAGTTATTGTTTTCGCCCCAAAGGATGATGAGTTTGCACCTCATGTGCTTGCAAATGAATGTAAGAAACTGAATAAACAGTTTTATTTGTTGGACCTGCAAGGAGCAATAGGTCAATTTGATCTATTCAAAGATAAATCACAACATCAGATCGAGGAGTTGCTTTTTGGTGGCTTTGGCTTAAGCGATATCGGGACTGATGCCGACTTTTATAGATTGAACGATCGTAAAGCAGCTCGTCAATTTGCTGATTTTATCAGTCATAACCCACAGCCAATTCGAGATGCCGTATTAGCTTTTTCACAGCAAAATGAAGAAGCCGCTAAGGAAGCACCCAAACTTGTTGACTCCCTATTTGAGCTATCGACTTTACCTGTTTTGTATACAAGTGAGGGTATAAATTTTAAGGAAGTAATTGAGTCTAATTGTGTTATCTACATTAAAGGCTCGATGAGAAATCAGAAGGTTTTAACTTTACAAAAAATGTTGCTGCTTTCGCTTATTCAATTTTGTGAACAACGAGAACGTGAGACGGCAACCTCTGTTTTATTTTTTCTAGATGAATTCAAATACTTAATATCACGACCATCACTTGAGGCGTTAGGTGCAATACGTGATAAACGAGCGCATGTTATTCTCGCCCATCAATCTCTAGGCGATTTAAAAGATTGCCCTAAAGACATTGACCCGGAATCAGTTGTTGCATCGGTTAACGAGAACTGCTCGCTCAAATTTGTATATAAAATCCATGATCCAGTGACAGCGGAACATTTCGCTAAAATGAGCGGCGTTATTCAAATTGATAAAGAAGTAAGGACTCTCAACCGAAATAACGCGCTCGCTGAGACTACCGATTTTCAACGCAGTATTCGTCAAGATGAACGTTACTACATTGATACTAATATTTTCCAAAGCCTTCCAGATCGCTGCGGCGTTATTTTTGGTAATGGTTTGGCAGAACTTGCTTTCACCAGTCCGATTAAAGTCGAAAAGAATTATAAGCTTATCGAACCAACAGTTTTTTCTAATAATCAATGCCAAAGTCCTTTTGTTGCAAAAATAAGAGATGTTGAGGATTTAATAAATGTTGATTAGTAATTATCAATCTCGTATTGAAAGAACTTTATTAAAAACTAAGTTAATACTGCAATTCTTGCGTGAGGAATCCTGGAGTGATGTCGTGGTATTAAAGATGATTACAGGACTTTCATCTTCAGGTATTTATAAGACAATTAACCAAATGCAGTCGCAAGGATTAATTGAAATCTATAAAATATTCGAACTGCAAAGCCGAGTCATAGGTATTACTCAATTAGGTATTCTGGCTTCATTTGATGATGAAAATGATTTTATACCATTTAAACATTTTGAGATCTCAAAGTTCAAAACTCTACTGGCTTCGCATCATTTAGGATTGCAAAGAGCGCGATTAAATGCAATGAACGCAAATTGGACGAATTGGAAGCTCGGTAAACATTTGCAAATTAATTGGGGTAATAAACCTGACGCAATGGTGATTAATACTAGTGGTGAAAAAATCGCTGTAGAATTAGAAAGAACCATTAAAACTAGAAAAAGATATGAGAAAATATTTTCAATATACCTGCAAGCTTGCTCAAGAAATGACCTCGACTTTATTGACTATGTTTGTCTAGACAATGTTTTCGCACATAGGCTAGAAAAGCTTTTTAATTCAATTAGACAAATTCCCGTCGCGGGAAAGCGCGTGACAATTTCCCAAAAACATCGAGATCGAATTCGGATTTATTGTATTAACAATTGGCCGAATTAAAAAAGGCATGGTGGAAAAAGATGGAAAAACGAATTGTGCCAATGCATTCCTCCATCTACTTCCACCACCAAGATCAAGGAGCCGTCCTCTTACAAACTATAGATTTCTGGACGAAATCAGCGTTAGTAATTCACCTCGCGCCCACTTCTGAACGGCGTTGGACTTGGCAGGGAAACCCTCTTTTTATTTTGCACTTGCTGGACGCAGCACAAACTAAAAATTCACCCGCCTGGCGTCTTCGCTAGCGCTTGACTCCCGACGCTGCCGGTTCGCTCTCCCTTGCCGTCGAGCTCCCCTTACAGGTAACCTTGAACGGTTACGTCATCGCCGGGAGTCAAGCGCCTACTAGGGTAGGCCCTAGACGCCAGGCACAGTTTACGTGATGATTCCGCTGGGGCTACATCATCACTTATCGCCTCTAGGGAGTCGCTAAAACTGTTTGGGTTGACTCTCTGAACGAGAGCCAATTTTGAGCCTTACTCAGTCTCAAAACAGAAACGATAAATCAGCATTGGGATGCAGATTTATCTTACTTTGCTTGGGCAAAGTATTCTGCCGACTCCGCACTTGGGTGCTGCGCAACTCAATGTTTGCTGGACGCAATACATTGAGTTTTACATAGCCCTCTTACATTGAATTTTTTACTTTATAGTCAAATTGGCTTTGAGATACTGTAAGGTTCTCGAGAGTTAAAACATACTATTAATGTCATACTATATGCTCGAGACACGCTGATTTAGTATCATAGCGATACTCATCAATCGTTCTGTCTTTAATTTTTTCTACAACTTCATCAATCACAAACAAAGGAACAAGGAACCATTCTTGGGGAACTACTGGCTTACCAAATCTATCTTTGATTTCAATTTCCATCTTCGCATTATCGAAGATTCTGTGGATTAAAGATTCAAGCTTTTTTCGGTTGATATTGAACAGCTCGTAAGTTGCAATAATTTCTACATCAGCCATTAAGTAGGTGGGATCATTTTTTGCGTTAGCAATACGCTTTGCTACCTCGCCACCTGTAACCCCAATCTTGTGTATTACATCGCGGCTTTTATTTACGATGGGATGGTCTAGCTTACTCCGTAAAACATAAATAGTACCGCTGGCCGAGTCTTCATCATCTGGCACATCATCAAAAAGAGGGCCAAAACTGGTTTCACTGATACGCCTCCCCGCGTCATCTTCCCATAACCTTTTTTGCAGCGAGCGCATCAGTTGATTACTCTCTACACCATTGTCAAAAATGACCCGTAACCGATATTCTTTTCTGCCATCTGTACCAATAAACTGGTCGCCGATAGACGCAACATAGGCTTTTTGCCCCGATAGAATAAATAAATTACCCTCTTCGATACTGCCATCCTTATTAAAAGGAAGCGTTTTTCTTTTTCCTGAATTTAACTCTTCTTGAACTGCTTCAAACATAGGCTTGAATTCTTCGAAGTCTTTACAAGGCTCCCTAGTACCAATCTCATCAGCCTTTTCTCTTTCTTTCTGTGCTTGAGATTTAACGTGTTTCAGGAATGTTACATCACTTTCGCCAGGCGCATTGACGCCTAGTTCAGCTAGCAGCTCTTTATTACTCGAGTATTCTGGGACAGGCTCAGCGACACAGGGTGAATCGCTTAATAACTCCTGATAGTCAATTTCTAAAGCGAGATCCCGACAATCTTGTTGTGAACGGATTTGATCCAGCCTGGTAGCATAGAGCCTTTCGAAAATATCCCTATCTTCACCATGTCTAGGTGCGTGACCATGCTCTTCAACAAATCGCTGAATTTCTTCAAAGCCAGCAATAATTCTTTCTTCGCGAGGTGAACGAACAGTTTTTTTAGCCGGAGCAGCTTCAACGCCTAGTTCAGCGAGCAATTCCTTATTGGATTTTTCACCCATTATCTTGCTCCGCCACTTTGCGCTGTAAGAACGCGATCCCTTCGGCCATACGCTTCTCCCATGGTTCTGGAGAAGTTAATTCGGGTAATCTTCCGCGTTCTTTTTTGAACTTGACGGCTCGTATAGCCAGTTCTCGCGCTTCTTCTTCAGTAAGAGTTACTTTTTTCGCGCTGATAACCGCTGCGACTTGTTTAAGGCTGTCTTCACTCATTGATTTCGCTAGTATGGCGTATGCTTCACTAAACGGATTTATACGGTCGATCAAATCGATATCGAGCTCTCTTACATCCATTGCAAACTTTCTAACGCCATCGACAAACGCTGTGCTGCCACCTTGTTCTAACCTACTTTCCTCATTGAGCTCTTCTTTGGCTTTTTGAGTTAGATTTAACGCTGCAATTGCATGCTGCCTGATTGCTTCATGGTCTTCTTCATCCAGTTCGGGATATCTATCTTTAACAATTTTACCCATGCGAACTTGGGTTAATTCTTCCGGTACCATTTCTTCATCAAAAAGACCGCGCTCTAGTGCGGTTTTATCCTGCACAAAAGCTGTTATGACCTCATTGAGATCTTCCTGACAAATACGCACTGCATCTTTGCTTTTCGGTACAGCCAGGCCATTGATTTCTATTTGAAATTGACCGGTCGCACTGTTAAAGCCCACATTGGTGCCGCCAGGATTATACCCATTTTCACCATAATCAAATCCATCTACAGGGCCACTTTGTGCATTTTTTGGCGTAAAGTTAAATTTAGGAGCCAACACTTGTTCCATCAAGAGACTAGCCGCAATCGCTTTCAAAGTATCGTTCACCGCATCAGTCACCGCCTCTTCTGAAGCGTCTGGTTCCGCGATCAAATTGGTGAAGCGCGAATGCGTTTTTCCTTTGGCGTCACGGGTGGCCCGACCAATGATCTGAATAATTTCAGTGAGGCTGGAGCGATAACCAACTGTTAGGGCGTGTTCACACCAAATCCAGTCAAAGCCTTCCTTTGCCATGCCAAGCGCAATGATGATATCGACATAATCTCTGTCATTTTTCGCATCAGGATGTTTCAAGGCAGCGGAAACCTTGTCACGTTTGGTCGCATCGTCATCCACTAAATCGGCAATTTTAATGACCTTACCATCGGCAGCCTTTACCAAATGAAATCCGGTGTCTGGATCTGTTCCCTGCCATACACCAAGCGAATCCATAATATGTTCGACTTCTTTAAGTTTCTGTTTGGTGCTTTCCCGAGCGTTAACATTAGGGATATGAATAATCGTTTTTTCATTGTGATTAAGGACATTCAAAATATCGTCAACATAAGAGCCAGAATAAAAATAATAACCAATATCCAATGATTTTAAGTATTCATATCCGTTTAACTGTTCATAATAGGTATAGGTTATGGTTTCAAATTTGCTTTCATTATCTGGTGAAAGCACAGCTTCGGCATCACCTCTGAAATAAGAGCCCGTCATTGCAACTATATGCGCTTTATCTCGTATGATAAACTCGGTGATCTGCAATCCAAGTTTATTATTTGGGTTTGAAGATGCATGATGAAACTCATCAACGGCAATCAAACAATCATCGAAGCAAGAGACACCATATTTTTCAACGGCGTTTCGAAATGTAGCGTGAGCACATACGAGAATTTTATCTTCACTTTTTAGAAATACTTCAACTAAATTGGCTTTGCTCTCATCTTCACCAGGGGCGTTACAAAGGTTCCATCTAGGTTCAACCATCCAATCCCAGTAGAATCCATATTCCTTAAGCAGTTCATTATTGAAACTAGAGCCAATGGCTTTTTCGGGTACAGTGATAATGGCCTTTTTCAATCCTTGGTTGTGCAATTTATCCAAGGCGATAAACATCAGTGCCCGACTCTTACCGGATGCTGGAGGCGACTTAATTAATAAGTATTGCTCGCCCCGTTTCTCATAAGCTCGCTCCTGCATTACACGCATGCCGAGTTCATTAGATTTCTTTGAGCTACCGTTACAGGCATAGCTGACTGAAACCGAGGGGATGGATTTATGTTCATTCATTATCGGGAGCCTTCTTTTTCATCTGCATTGTTACTGTCTGAAATATTCGTTTGACGTTTTCTCATTTCATAAATTCATTTTTATCTACGACGTTTCCGTATGTCAGAAACCCACGTTTCTAGCGCTTCAATATCAGCAATAAGGATATCCGGCTCTGGTATTTCAGCTCTTGCTGCCGCTGCCTGATCATGACCTGGCAGCCATTTTGAGCACTTCGTCATGGCAGTATTTAACTTATTACAGTCGTCGTCAGTGATATCCGCAATCTGTACAACCTGCTGCGTCTGAACTCCAGGCCGGTATCTTTCTACTACGCCGGCTAAAAGGACTTCTTCAAGTGCTCTTTCCCAAGCTTCTCGAAGCAATCCATAAATATAACTGGCTTCCTTCTCATAAGCTGACTGATGGCCATCACGGTGCAATTTCTCAGCATCCTGATATTGTTTTTTCAGGAAGCCGATCTTTTTCTTAATCGGTAACGCTACCCACGGCAACTCTTCAGCACAAACGCCAGCACCTATGGAAAGTTGCCTTACGTGCTGATCCAATTGAGTAACATTCAGCTCTTCAGAGAACTGTTTCAATAGAAGTAAAAACACCACATCATGCGTGAAGACGATAACTTGCCTTTTCTCTGCCTCCTCAACAAGGCGTCTAGCAACGCCTTCGCGCCACTTATAATCAAGTGATGAAACAGGATCATCAAATACGATTCCCGATGGATCATCGGCAGTGCTGAGTTCTGCAAAGAATGCTGCTATGGATAAGCATCTTTGCTCACCTTCGCTGACTACACGCGGCAATTCCACACCCGGCGCCCGCGTCAAAATAAGCTTGTGATAAAGGACGCCTTCCGCACCGCCTGCTTCTTTTAATTCCACTTCAACGTGGCGAAAGGACAGGCTCTCCAATTCATCGCTAAAGCTTTTCTTGAGCTTACTGGTAACGGCTGTTTTTGTGACGGACGTGCTTTTCTGTGTGATAGATTGCGTCTTGGTATCATTGAGGCATAGCTCATACGCAGCCACCTTCTTTTTTCGTTCTATTTCATTGAGAACGAGTTGTTCATGCTCTGCCAGTATTTTTCGAGCACGCAACTCCTGTATTTCCAATGTCATTCGCTTCCGTTCGTCATCTTTGGCGCTGTTGCTCAAAGCCTTCAGCCGCTCCTCAAGCTGCGTAGCCAACGCCTCAACCTCGGCTGAAACCAATGTCAAATCAGGACAGTCGGAAGAGATATCCTGATTTTCTGATAAAGCACCAACAACCTTTTGGCGGCGGATTTCATTATTTTCGAGGGCAATAGAAACAGCATCCGCGATGGCTTCGTCTTCGATACGGATTTCCTTGATCGTCTCCTGAGTCGGCTCATTTCTTGCCTGAAACTCAACAAAGCCTTTCCTTAATCTGGCGTATTTCTCGCGTAACTCACGGAGTTCACGCTCAGTAGTAGACGCAACAAACGTCTGGAACTGCTTAAGTCGATGGGCTGTTGCATGATCTATATCTTGCTGACATAAAACACACTGCGCACCACCTTCTACAAATGGGAATTCCTGCCCCTTATAGGCAGACTCTTCGGAGAATTGCTGCGCCGAATCCCATAATTGCGCCCAAACTTCTGAGCCTGTGCCTTCGAGCACTCCATCGGGAAACGTCGCTTCCCGAAGCCGCCTGGCATCCTCACTCTTGCGGCGACCTTCGCTCCTCGCATTAAATACGGCAGAGACGGCATCATCTGATAAGGTAGCCTCTACAGATTGGAGGTGCTTAACAAGGGTTCGAATGCGCCCTGCACGGAGCGTCATTTGGCGAGCCAGCTTTTCCGGATCGTTAGCCTGCAAATCCAATATGGATTTTTCCAGTAGAGTAAGACGGGATTGTTCTTCCGGTGAGAGTCGTGAGAGTGACAGAACCGTCTCCGGCTTTGTCAGCGAGGAAATGCCTGCCAATAATTTCGCAACAGCCGTTCCTTCCTGCACTTGGTTTTGTAGTGTATAGAGATCACTTGTGCTAAGCGCGCGTTGTTCTTTTTCCAAGTTTGAACGAACAACCTTACATGCTTTTACCAGCTTGTCGAAGAGATCAAGACCGAAAGGCCGGAACGCAACATCGGTTTTTTCTGTCAGATAGACAGCGGCTGATTGGGTATCAAATACACTCACACGAGAAATGAAATCATCTTCTCCTTCCCCCGCCCATTCGCGCAGTTCGGTTTCATCTCCAACCTTGTATTTGATTGAAACGATTGGGGTGTGTGGTGTGCCGCCAGAGACTACGTTGCCGAGTATGTTCTCTTGCCCTCTGGCACGACACCCACTTTTCAGAATCCTGATATATCCGGTTTTACCGGCTGCATTGTCGCCATAGACAACCGTAAGGCCGGGAGAGAAGTTCAAAGTTTGCCCTTCTGCCAGCGCATTAACTCCACGGTGATGAAAGATCGAGCGGAGGACGACCTGCGCTGCTGCCGTATCGGCTGAGGGTATATGATCTTTGGTAAGCGGTAGAATTTCCTGCTGTTCACTGAGGCCGTGTAAGCCTTTGCAAATCTTCCCCAGTTCTTCGAGATCGTCCTCGGAAAGTTCATCATTGAGAACCAGACGACGTAAAGCATCTCGTTGCCAAAACGGGCGATCCTGCGACCATTCGAGTATTTCTTCCAGTACAGACACTATTCCATCACCCTTCTGTTTTGGCTTGCTCCACTTTTGGATGCAGTCATTTTGGTATACAGCTCAAAGAGTTTTTCTAACCGTTCGGTATCATTTTTAAAACGGCGACCGATATAGATCCTTTCTAATACTTCATCATTGCGTTCATGGGCATGACGCAAGTCTGCGGGAATGTTTTCAGGGTCGTAGAGATCAGCTATTGTAGCTGGAAAGTGAGCTTCTCTTGCCAAAAGAATATCTTCAGCACAACGAGTCAGATCTGATCTGTTTTTTTCTGTCAACACAGGTATGGGAAACGTATTCCACCCTAGCGTGTTGGTATAGGAGTAGTCCGTTCTCATCCTGGCACATACATTTGCTACCCAAACGAGATTCAAACGGGAACAAATAATCGACAAAGGCCAAGTTTGTGAACAAGGCATTCCAAATACTTTGTTAGAAATCACAGTACCAGGTGGCAATATTCCTGCTGGTAAATATGGGCGATTTTCTGAACTAATAACCGGTATACAAATTATTGCCTCTTTAGATATTGGTTTGCGTTCATCAAATCTATGAGACCACTCTGCGGCTGCTACTGTTGCCTTTTTCTTACTTTTAAGTCGAAATTCACGAACTTTTTCGATTCTATTCCTAATAGTTGGAATTACTTTAGCTTTCTCAACATCATCATCTTCAATCCAAATACAATTTCGATGAAATCCTCTTATTAATTCATAAGAACCTACAAAAGGCCTAATAAAATGTTCTGATTGACTTGCGTCAAGCTTAAGTTTTTCTAATTCGTTACCTTCCAACAATAAATGCCCACCATCTGTTGGCGAATTGCCTCTATACATTTCTGGCAGACCGCATATCTGGCTTTGTCTTGGTGATACAACTGTATTTTCACCAACAACTAAATACGGATTAATATTTTCAGTTTCTTTAACAAGATCTTCATTACGCTCATTAACGGAATAAAGGCGCCTAGTTTTACCTGCGTGATTGGAAATACCCACAATAACTACAGTTACACCGGCATTATGACTCGCTAGATTGGCCCATTTAAATGAAGAGTGTGCAAAATATATTTCATGACCAGTTCCAAATATCAATGGCCACAGCAAGGGAACTTGCTGTCCCTGACAGATGGAGTTTGTGCTAACAAAAGCACTGGCAGTATTTGTATGGGAACCATAATCGGCTGCTTTTAAGAACCAACCGGCTACATAGTCTAATGATCTCCAGCCGTTAATGCGTCCTTCAAATATAGCTGCTAGATCCTCTTTTTGGTCGTTCGATTGGCGCTTGCTCCCTATATACGGTGGATTACCACAGATATAAGTTTCTCCGCCCTCATTCTCGAAATCAATTTCAGCTTGTTCTAGTGAGCTATCAAACAAGTCATCAGTTAATAACTTGACAGTTTTCCCAGTCGGCGGGCAAACAGATAACCAATCAAGCCGTAGTGCATTACCACAGGTTATCCAGTTCATTGCATTCAGAGGCAGAAATTCAGCCAACGCATCTTTTTGACCAAGGTATAAAACGTCGCATTGGTATTCGGCAATAATTAGCGCTAAGCGTGCTATTTCCGCAGGAAAATCTCTTAGCTCAATGCCGCGAAAATTGGTTAACGGAATTACCGATTTTTGATGGGTTTCTTTTCGCCTTTCATTAATTTCATTTTCGATAGTTCGCATTTCTTTATAGGCGATCACCAGAAAATTACCGCTACCACATGCCGGATCGAATACTCTTATTTTCGCGATTCGATTTCTAAGATTTAACAGCTTGCGAGGATTATCTCCCGCTTCTTCCAATTGCTCTCGCAAGCTATCCAGAAATAACGGATTCAGTAATTTGAGAATATTTGGAACGCTGGTGTAATGCATTCCCAGTTCGCCGCGTTCATCATCATCGGCAATGGCCTGGATCATAGAACCAAAAATGTCCGGGTTGATTTCTTTCCAGTTTAGACTTCCTGCATGAAGCAGATAGGAACGAGCGATTCGGCTAAATTTCGGCACTTCATGATTGCCCGAAAATAACCCGCCGTTTACATAGGGTAAATCGCTAGCCCATCGAGGTAAATTCGCAGCTTCCCGATCTTTAACCGGGATATCCATGGCACGAAATAATTCACTGATGACAAATTGAGTATTGTCTGAACGACTATCTGACATTTGTTCAATGGTCGCAGTAAACAAATTATCTCGGCAAAATATTTCAGTGTCTTCGGCAAAAAAGCAAAAAACCAGTCGGGTCATAAACTGGTTCATATCGTGGCGACGCTCATTGGTCGCCCAATCTTCATTTTCCCTTAATAGTTCTATATAGAGACGATTTAAACGACTGGTCGCCTGGATATCAATCGGGTTATTACGGATTTGCTTTACCGTGGTGATACCAGCCAGAGGTAAAAAGAATCCAAAGTGGTTTGGGAAGTCTTTATATGAGCAGGCGACCGTTTCGCCAGACGTAACGTCTTCGGCCTCCAGGTCAACCCCGTCTGTAGCTAAAATAAATTTCGCTTTTGACTTATTTGTGGATGTACTGTTTTTAAGAATATTTAAGCTCTTGGTAACCTCACCTTCAGCGCATACCATCATGTGGATATTGTTACGTTGAAGCACTGCGCCTTCAACATCCGAAGCATTCGATGAGCCACTTCTAAGCCGCTTGATCGTCGTAGCTTTGTTACCAAAAGCCTCTAAAAAGGCATACGGGAAATTATCCCGGTCAAAGCTTTCTTCCGCTAATAAAGTAATGGCTTCTTCTATTTCAACTGCGTTCAATGGTACATCCCAATTTAATTAATGTTTTTACTGGATTGTTTTTGCTCTTCAATCCATTTTTGGACGTCTTCTTGTTTAAATCGCCAACTTCCGCCCACCTTGAAACCTGGGAGCTTTCCTTCCGAAGCCAGGCGATAGGCTGTTTTTTCAGCCAGCTTCAGGTATTCGGCGACTTCTTTAAGAGTTAATATTTCATCGGACATTCGATTCATCCTGTCAATTTGATGAATGAGAGAATAAGGGAAAATTGGGAAGTCGGCAAGGCTAAGCCTTCAAAAGGCTTTTTTAACTAATCGAGTCACCCATTAATAATAGGGAGGGGAGTATTTTTGTCTTGATCAATGAATTATCGTCTTAGAAAGACGCCTCATTAGATAAAATATCAATTAAGGTGCACTGCAATATATTAGTTGTATTTTAGGTAAAAATTGAATTTCTAACGGGGAGGTTTTTGCGGCTTTTTAATTGATGCACTGACGATGCACCAGAAGTTTTTGAGGTAGAAACAAAAAAGGCCTAGCGAGCGCTAAGCCTTTAGAATAATGGTGGCCCGGGACAGAATTGAACTGTCGACACAAGGATTTTCAGTCCTCTGCTCTACCAACTGAGCTACCAGGCCACATTTGCTCCCCTTGGGGAGCGCGCTATTAAACTAGTTTCGGGTTTTAATGTCAAGCCGCTTATTTGAATATTTTTATTTTGACGGCGGCACGTATCCTTCTATTTGATCGTAGTCACCGCCGAACAGAAATTTCTCCATTTCGCCGGTTAAATAGACCCGGCTTTGTGGGTCGGCCAGGCTCAGGTGTTTCTCGTTGATCAGCATGGTCTGGTGCTTAATCCAGAGCTGCCAGGCTTCGGCTGAAATATGTTGCAGAATGCGCTGACCGAGTTCGCCGGGAACCGGGGCAAATCCCATGGGGGCGGCTTCTTTTTGGAGTTTTTGGCAATAGATCATCGGGGTAGTTGCTCGTTAAGGTCAAAGTGTTGAAACAGAAATTTTCTGAATGGCGTGGGTAAAGCCAGCCGGGGCAAATCCCGGATATTATGCCACGCCAGCGTATGATTATCCTTAATTTGGTTAGCCGCTGTTGTATTGACGGCGCCTGTGACAATGCTGATGTGCAAATGAAAGTGGGTAAAGGTATGGCGAAAGCGGGTAATCAGCTCGACTTCTGCCTCCTCCCCGGCTTGCTCCGGTAGGCTCCAGAGTCCTCCCCAGATCCCGCTCGGCGGCCTTTTCAGCAACTGCACCTTGTCCTGATCCTGTTGCAATATAAAAGAGGTTTCCCGGATTGGCAGAGTTTTCTTGGGTTTACGCTGTGGATATTCGTCAGTTTTTCGCTGTAGATGGGCCTGGCAACTTTTTGCCAGGGGACACTGCTGGCAAAGTGGCTGGCTGCGCCGGCAAAGGCTGGCGCCCAAATCCATCATCGCCTGATTAAACTCACCGGATTGTTCCTTTGGCGTGTAATCTTCACTCAGTTGCCACAGTTTTTTTGCCACTGCCGCTTGGCCGTACCAGCCGTCCACCAGAAAAACACGCGACAATACCCGTTTAACATTGCCGTCCAGGATCGGCGTTGATTTTGCCATCGCCAGGGATAATATTGCACCGGCAGTCGAACGGCCAATTCCGGGCAAAGATTGCATTTGCGCCATGTTATCGGGAAATTCACCTGTATATTCTTCTATAAGGGTTTGCGCGCATCGATGCAGATTGCGCGCGCGTGAGTAATAACCCAGGCCCTGCCAATGAACCAGCACTTCATCGATATTTGCCTCCGCCAGAGTTCTTACGTCGGGAAAACGCAGCATAAAGTTTTGATAATAGGGGATCACCGTTCTAACCTGAGTTTGCTGCAGCATTACTTCGGATACCCAGACGCGATAGGCGCTGGGATTTTGCTGCCAGGGGAGATCTTTGCGCCCGTGCAGTTGATAAAAGTTCAGCATCTGTCGGGCAAAGTGTTTGGGAGAAACGGGCATTTGAGTTTAATTGGCGGTTTTAACCGGCGCTATAAGATGTCGTAGTAAAAAGGAATAAATAAAGACAGTGTCAGCCACATCACCAGCGCCAGCGGAATCCCAATGCGCATAAAGTCGGCAAAATGGTAGCCGCCCGCGTTCATTACCAGCAGGTTGGTTTTGTACGCCATAGGTGTGGCGTAGCTCAGGTTAGCGCCAAATAATACTGCTACCACAAAGGGTTCTGCTGGCAAACCCAACTGGCTGGCGACGCTGATCGCAATCGGCGTTCCGATTACGGCGGCGGCGTTGTTGGAGACGATATTGGTCAAAATTGCCAGCAGCAGCATGAGCGCGCTCAAAATTACCGGCGCCGGTAATCCCTGGGTTAAAAACAGGAACAACTGCGCCAGATAGTCAGCGCCGCCGGTTTTCATCAAGGCCTCACCCAGCGCCAGGCTGGCGACGACTATCAGGATCACCTGGGTGCTCAGGGCTCGGCCAGTGTCAGTCCAATCGAGACAGCGCGTTACCAGTAATAACAAAACGCCCACCAGTGCGCTGATTGCGATCGGCAAAATTCCTACCGCGGCAAGTCCGACAATGAGCGCCATAATCCCGAGGGCGACCGGTGCTTTGTTGGTGTGCGGCAGGTCGGTGGTGGCGTCCAGGATCAACAGGTTGCCCCTCTTTTTCATGCGGCCGATTTGGTTTCGTGAACCCTGCACCAGCAGAATATCGCCGACCTGCAGTACCACGTTGCCCAGTTTATTATACAGGTCGATGTGCTTGCCGCCGCGATGTAGCGCGACCGCGACCATTTTATATTGGTCGATAAAACGCAGATGTTTTAATGTTGAACCCGCCAGCGGTGAACCGGGAACCACCACTACTTCAACTAATTGCTGGTCCTCTGCGGTAAGCGGGTGTTCCTCGTCAACCTGCTGAGCACCGACAAATAACTGCGCGCCTAAGGCGTTTTCGTAATCTTTGAGGTTTTCTGCAGTATCCGAAATGCGGATGCGGTCGCCTGCTTTGAGCACTACATCTGGCATCGGCATTATTCGAATATCGGATTGACTGCCTGAGCGCTGAATTCGCTCGGCTTTGAGGGAACCATTGGTGTGCTCGATAATATCGGCCAGGGTCTTGCCGACGGCAAAGCCTTTTTCATCGAGTGTCAGGTGGGCGGTAAAAAGTCGCGGCGCGGCGCTTTCCAAAATGGTATCTCTTGCCGGCAGCATTCTAGGCGCCACCAGCCATAAATAAATGATCGCGACCACACCCGCGACAATCGCCGGAACGGCAAAATCGAACATGCCCAGATGGCGCAGACCTTGTTCAGCGGCAACCGCGACCACCAGTAAGTTGGTTGAGGTACCCACTGTGGTCGACATACCGCCGACCAGAGTGGCAAAGCCCATGGGCATCAACATCCCCGAGGCCGATGTTTTGTTGCGTACCGAAACGCTAATTAATATCGGCAGTAGCAATACTACGATTGGGGTGTTGTTCATAAAGGCGGACAAAATGGCGGCGACAATCAGGGTCGCCAGCAGCGACAATTGTGGGCTGACTTTCCACAGACGGCCCAGTAATCGGCCGACCGGTTCTAACGCGCCGGTACGAACCAGCCCCTGTCCGGCGATCATCAGGGCGCTTACGGCAATTAACGCCTCGTGGCCAAAACCATAAAAAAACTGGACAGCTTCCACTCTCTCCCCACCGGGCTGGTGAAAAGGAAAGATCTCGAATCCAATGGCAATGACTATCAGCACCGCCAGACAACTCGACTCCAGTCGAATGTCTTCACGCCGAAACAGATACAATGCGATTACCGTCAGTAAAAGCACCGCAAGGGCGTGATAATTGGGGATCTCTGGAAACATAGGGCTCTAAGTGTCAGCTGCGGCTGGATTCTTGTTGTAGCATTGAAGTAAAGCTAACATCTTTGGCGAAATGGTCAATAATTTTATTTTGCTATGCCGGCATAACCAAAGCGCGCTGAATCAGCGGAAATTACTTTCTCGCGTTAAATGAAGACAGTAGGACGATTTGGATCAAAAAAGACTTTATTCGGCTGGCGTAGCCTTCTTTGCGGGGTCACTGATATAATTACGCCCCCATTTGCACAAATAAGAATGACCGTGTCTGAATTACATCGAAAAATAAGAAGTTTTGTTCGTCGAGAAGGTCGTATGACGCCCGGTCAAGCCTCGGCTTTTGAAATAATGATGCCGGATTTCGGACTGAAGTATTCCAGTCAGCCGGTCGCTTTGCCCGATTTGTTTGGCAACGACAACCCGGTCACTCTCGAAATTGGCTTTGGCATGGGCGCGTCGCTGGCACAACAGGCACAGGTTAGCCCTGAGGTTAACTTTGTTGGCATTGAAGTCCACCGTCCCGGCGTTGGTTCGTTGCTGGCTCGAATGCGAGAACGACAACTCAATAATGTTCGCGTTATTTCCCATGACGCGATCGAGGTACTTGAGGCGATGATCCCGGCGCATAGTCTGGCGAAAGTTCAGTTATTTTTCCCCGATCCCTGGCATAAAAAGAGACACCATAAACGTCGCATCGTTAACTCGACCTTTGTCCAGCTAGTCGCTGAAAAACTGGTTTCTAATGGTATCTTCCACATGGCGACCGACTGGCAAAATTACGCGCAGCACATGCTGGCTGTAATGCGATCGCAACCCGGCTGGAAAAACCTTTCTGGCAGTGACGACTACGTACCCAAGCCAGATGATCGACCGGTAACCAAGTTCCAGCGGCGCGGTGAAAAGTTGGGACATGGGGTGTGGGATTTGATGTTCCAGCGGGCAGGTAGCTGATGTTTGAACACCTGTCCGTCACGCAGACCAGGCAACTGATCGAGAAGCAAAGTCCGTTGCTGGTCGATATTCGTGACCGACAGAGTTACTGTCAGGGACATATAGAAGGCGCGCAGCACATCGATAATGAGAGTCTGCCGGATTTTCTGGCCAGAGCCGATAAAAACCGGCCTGTCATTGTCTGCTGTTATCACGGCAACTCCAGCCAACCGGCGGCGGAATGGTTTAACCAGCAGGGATTTAGCAAGAGTTACAGTATGGACGGCGGCATGGTTGAGTGGGCGCTCGCTAACCCGCTGGTATCCAGCCTTGATCAGTCAGGGCTCTAGGCCAGGGGCTGAGGACTGAAAGATAATTCTGTCTCAGATCAGCGCTAAAATCTGGGCTACCAGTTTACGTATGCCGCTGGCGGCCTCGCTAACGCTACCAGCCAGCATGTAGGCTGGGGTACTGACAATTTTGTGGGCCTGATCCAACACGATATTATCGACCGTACAATCCACCGGTTTTCCGCCCATTGCTTCGATCGCGGCGGAAGTTTCAACGTCGTTACCGATGGTCAAATTGACCGGCTCGCCCACAATCCGAGGGATCATGGCCGGGGCGATGCAAATGAATCCGATGGGTTTTTTCGCACTGACAAAGGATTGCGCGGCGTTGAGTGTTGTCGCTTCTACCTGGCAGGCATCGCCCTTAAAAGCAAAATCACTCAGGTTTTTCGCCGCGCCGAAACCGCCGGGAAAAATCAGGGCGTCATAATCGTTGGCGTCAAGCTCGGATACAGGTTTAACATTGCCTCTGGCGATCCGCGCCGATTCCACCAGCACGCTACGCGATTCGTTCATTTCTTCGCCAGTTAAGTGATTAATCACGTGATGCTGGTTAATATCGGGGGCAAAACACTGATAGTTCGCCTGGTTTTCCTGAAGTGCCAGCAAAGTAAGAACACTTTCGTGAATTTCCGCGCCGTCAAAAACGCCGCACCCGGATAATATGACCGCTACGTTGCGCATAACAGACTCCTTTTTATTTTGGTGATTATCTGGCTTAAAATTTATGCTGCTAAACCAGTCTTATCCTATGCCTGGCCGGACGGTTGATCAAGTATGGAGATTGACCTGACACAATGTTTTGCTCGGCAAACAAGTTTTTGAGCAGAAATTGAGCAAATAAGCGGTAAAGGGTTTGCTAGATCGGCGAGCGTTTGAGAAAATACGCCCCGTTCAAAACACCCGCTTTTTGGCGCCCTCTTATCGCGCCTTGTATCAGGAGCTTTTATGCCGTCTCGATTTCAGTTAGCTAACGCAATCCGCGCGTTAAGTATGGATGCAGTTCAGAAAGCCAATTCAGGTCATCCGGGTGCCCCCATGGGGATGGCCGATATCGCCCAGGTCCTCTGGAATGACCACTTAAAGCATAATCCGAGTAATCCGGAGTGGGTCAATCGCGACCGCTTTGTACTTTCCAATGGTCATGGCTCCATGTTGTTATATTCGCTATTGCACCTGAGCGGCTATGCCTTGAGCATCGAGGACCTGAAGGCATTTCGCCAGCTGCACTCTAAAACACCCGGGCACCCCGAGTTTGGTTACACGCCCGGCGTTGAGACGACTACCGGGCCATTAGGCCAGGGGATCGCCAATGCGGTCGGAATGGCGATTGCCGAAAAGACTCTGGCGGCGCAATTTAACCGGCCAGGACACGAAATTATTGACCACAATACCTACACTTTTTTAGGCGATGGCTGCCTGATGGAAGGTATTTCTCACGAAGTCTGCTCGCTCGCTGGAACTTTGGGGCTGGGCAAACTGGTCGCTTTTTACGACGATAACGGGATCTCTATTGATGGTGAAGTGGAAGGCTGGTTTACCGACGACACGGTTAAACGATTCCGCGCCTACGGTTGGCACGTTGTCGCCGACGTTGACGGGCACGACTCAGAGGCCATCGAGCAGGCAATCGCTCAGGCTAAAAATGAAACGACCAGGCCAACCCTGATCTGCTGCAAAACTACTATCGGTTTTGGCTCGCCCAATAAGGGTGGTAAGGAAGATTGTCACGGTGCGCCATTGGGTGAAGAAGAAATCGAGCTGGTCAGAAAAGCGCTTAACTGGCCGCACGCGCCATTTGAGATCCCAGCAGAAATCATGCAGGGTTGGGACGCACGTGACCGTGGCGGAGAGTTCGAAGGCGAGTGGAATCAGGCGTTTATTGCCTATCGCGAAGCCTTTCCCGATCTGGCCAACGAACTGACGCGTCGACTAAGTAATCGAGCGAGCGCCGATTTTGAAGGCGCAGCCAACGCTTATATTCGAGCTACCCAGAAATCTGCGGCTAATGTTGCTACCCGAAAAGCCTCGCAAAACACAATTGAAGCTTACGCGCCTTTCGTACCCGAATTTATCGGCGGCTCTGCCGATTTAGCCGGTTCTAATTTAACTAAGTGGTCCAACAGCAAAGGGATAAGCGCGGACGATGCCAGCGGTAATTATTTGTTCTATGGGGTGCGCGAATTTGGTATGTGCGCCATTATGAACGGCATAAAATTACACGGTGGCTTTGTTCCATTCGGTGGAACCTTCCTGATGTTTATGGAATACGCGCGCAATGCGATCCGTATGGCGGCGTTAATGAAGCAGCAGGCAATTTACGTGTTTACCCATGATTCCATTGGCCTCGGCGAAGATGGCCCGACCCATCAGCCGGTAGAGCAACTGGCGTCCATGAGAGCGACGCCCAACCTGACAAACTGGCGCCCGTGTGATGCAACGGAAACGGCCGTTGCGTGGAAAGCGGCAATCGAAAACCAGAGTGGGCCGACGGCGCTGGTATTAACTCGGCAGGGATTACCCACCCAGCCTCGAAGTGACGCGCAGGTGGCTCTGATAGAAAAAGGTGGTTATATATTGGCCGATTGTGAGGGCGAGCCTGAACTGATCATTGTCGCCACCGGTTCCGAAGTCGAGTTGGCGATGCAGGCAAAAACTGCGCTCGCCGATCGACTAGTGCGAGTTGTTTCCATGCCGTGCAGTGAGGCCTATGAGAGCCAGGATGCGCAGTACAAAGAAGCGGTCATGCCAGCCAAAGTTACTCGCCGTCTGGCGATCGAAGCGGGCCAGGGCGATTTCTGGTTTAAGTACGTGGGTCTGGATGGGAAAATTATCAGTATCAATCGTTTCGGCGAGTCGGCGCCAGCTTCCGATCTTTTCAAGGCGTTCGGTTTTACCCTGGACAATGTACTGGAAAAAGCACTATCGCTATTGGACTAGTGGCGAGAGTTGGCCGATTAAGGCGCATCAACGACCCGGTTGATGCGATAGGCGCAACTTAAAGACTGGCGGATAACTAATCACAGCGACACCTGACCGTTTAGACGGTTTAATAATAAGTTTGAGGAAAAACAATGACAGTTAAAGTAGCAATTAACGGCTATGGACGGATCGGACGCATGGTCCTGCGCGCGATTTATGAATACAACCGCGAAGACGAAATCAAAGTCGTCGCCATTAATTCGTCTCATCCGGTAGAAACCAATGTCCACTTAACCAAATACGATACCACTCATGGCCGATTTGAAGCCAATGTTCAGGCGGAAGAGGGCTTTATGCTCGTCAACGACGACCGAATTGCGATGCTGGCAGATCGTAATCCGGAAAACCTTAAATGGTCAGATTACGACGTTGATGTCGTTCTCGAATGTACCGGACATTTCAAAGACCGCGCCGGTGCTTCCAAGCACTTTGTTGGCGGCGCCAAAAAAGTTTTGATTTCTTCACCGGGTGGTGACGATATCGACAAGACAATTGTCTTTGGCGTTAATCACGACACCCTGATGGCGGATGATAGAATTGTTTCAAACGCCTCTTGTACCACCAACTGCCTCGCCCCAGTGGCCAAAGCGCTGCACGATGGACTGGGCATTGAAAAAGGGCTGGTCAATACTATTCACGCCTACACCAACGATCAGAAAATTATCGACAACCAGCACAAGGACTTACGCCGCGCGCGCGCCGCCGCCATGTCAATTATTCCGACCAAAACCGGTGCGGCCAAAGCAGTCGGTCTGGTGCTGCCTGAGCTGGCGGGTCGTCTGGACGGATTTGCCCTGAGAGTGCCAACGGTTAACGTATCGGTAGTCGATTTAACCTTTGAAGCTTCGCGCGATACTACAGTCGAAGAAGTCAATCAAATCGTCAAAGCGGCATCTGATAATATTGTGCTGGATTACAACGAAGAGCCGCTGGTTTCGATTGATTTTAACCATTCGCCCGCGTCTTCGACTTTTGATGCGACTCAGACGCGCGTTAACGGCAATCTGGTTAAAATTTTGACCTGGTACGACAACGAATGGGGCTTTAGCGTGCGTATGATCGATACCGCGCTGGCAATGATGCAGGCTGAATAACTAACGGCCATAGATGGTTAATTCAGGAGTGAAATTCCCTCTCCCTAACCCTCTCCCAAAGGGAGAGGGGACGCTGGGGCAGAGATCAGGCTAACGCTTAAATGGAGTAAAAATAACCGCATGTCAGCTCTTAGAATGTCCGATCTGGATTTAACCGATAAACGGGTGTTAATCCGCGAAGACCTTAACGTGCCGTTTAAAGACGGAAAAATCACCTCTGACGCCAGAATTCAGGCGGCGCTGCCGACGATTAAGCTGGCGCTTAAAAAAGGCGCGCGCGTGATGGTCATGTCGCACCGTGGACGCCCTACCGAAGGACAACTGGACGACGCTGAATCCATGGCGCCAATCGCCGATTATCTGCAAGGGTTGTTGGACGCGCCGGTACGCTTTGTCGTTGACTATCTTGATGGCGTAGAAGTCGAGCCGGGCGAAATCGTACTGTTTGAAAACGTGCGCGCCAACCAGGGAGAAAAAGCTAATGCAGAGCAGTTGGCCAAAGCTTACGCTGCTCTTTGCGATGTTTTTGTAATGGACGCTTTTGGCACCGCGCACCGCGCGCAGGCATCTACCCATGGGGTTGCAAAATACGCGCCGGTCGCTTGCGCCGGGCCTTTGCTGGCGGCGGAGTTGGACGCCCTGGGCAAGGCTTTGGATAACCCGGCCAGACCTCTGGTGGCAATTGTTGGCGGTTCTAAAGTTTCGACCAAACTGACCCTGCTGGAATCTCTCTCTGCGGTTGTTGACCAGCTCATTGTCGGCGGCGGAATCGCCAATACCTTTATTGCCTCTGAGGGACATGGCGTCGGCAAGTCGCTGGTTGAAATGAAACTGACGGAGCAAGCCAGACGACTGAGCGAAGCGGCTTTGAGTCGCGGCGGAGAAATTCCGAAAACCCTTGATGTGGTTGTCGGAAAAGAATTTTCGGAATCGACGCCCGCTACACTGAAAATGGTGAGCGAAGTGGATGAGAATGACATGATTTTTGATATCGGCCCGCAGACGGCCAGCAAATTGTGCGACATTCTGCAAAACGCAGGTACTATCGTCTGGAACGGACCCGTTGGTGTGTTTGAGTTAGAGCAGTTTGCTGACGGAACTCGCCAGATAGCCAACGCCATCGCAAACAGCGACGCTTTTTCTATCGCCGGTGGCGGAGATACTTTAGCCGCGGTGGATAAGTTCGGTATCAAAGAAAAAGTGTCTTACATTTCGACCGGTGGCGGTGCCTTTCTGGAATTTCTTGAAGGTAAAAAATTACCGGCAGTTGATATTCTGGAACAACGGGCTGCCCTGGGGTAATCGTGATCGGATGGCCCTGATCGATTAGCCTGACCTTTGAGCCAGGCTAATTAATAAAACCAAATGAACAAAACCAAATGCATAATGGAGAATTAACATGGCACTAATTTCGATGCGGCAACTGCTCGACCACGCGGCAGAATATCAGTATGGCGTTCCAGCATTTAACGTGAACAACCTGGAGCAGATGCGCGCGATCATGGAAGCGGCAGATGAGACGGACAGCCCGGTGATGGTTCAGGCATCTGCCGGTGCGCGAAAATACGCCGGCGCGCCATTTTTACGTCATTTGATTCTGGCGGCAATTGAAGAGTTTCCGCACATTCCGGTGGTTATGCACCAGGACCACGGCACCAGCCCGGCAATTTGCCAGCGCTCAATCCAGCTGGGTTTTTCCTCGGTTATGATGGATGGCTCGCTCGCCGAAGACGGAAAAACACCGAGTAGTTATGAGTACAACGTGGACGTTACCCGACGCACCGTGGAAATGGCGCACGCTTGTGGCGTGTCAGTCGAGGGTGAGCTGGGCTGTCTTGGATCGCTGGAAACTGGTGAAGCTGGAGAGGAAGATGGCGTTGGCGCGGAAGGAAAGCTTTCGATGGAGCAAATGCTGACTGATCCGGAAGAAGCGGCCGATTTTGTAAGCAAAACCAATGTCGATGCCCTGGCAATTGCTATTGGAACTTCTCATGGCGCCTATAAATTCTCCCGGCCGCCCACAGGCGATATTCTGGCGATTAGCCGTATTAAGGAAATTCACGCGCGCCTGCCTAACACCCATTTAGTTATGCACGGCTCTTCCTCGGTGCCGCAGGAATGGTTAAAAGTGATCAACGAATTCGGTGGAGAGATACCGGAAACTTACGGTGTGCCGGTAGAAGAAATTTGCGAAGGCATCAAACATGGGGTGCGCAAAGTTAACATAGATACGGATTTACGTCTGGCGTCAACCGGCGCTATTCGACGTAATCTGGCCGAAGCGACTACCAATTTCGATCCGCGCAAGTACCTGGCGGCGTCTACTCAGGCGATGAAAGAAATCTGTGTGGCGCGTTATCAGGCTTTTGGTACCGCAGGCAACGCCAGCAAGATCAAGCCTGTTTCGCTGGAAAGCATGTTTGAGCGTTACGCCAGCGGCGAACTGGACGCAAAAGTTAAATAACAGCAAAACGGCGATAACTTCTATTTGTTATCGCCGTTTTATTTAGCCTGATTACAATTATTTGATCACGATCCTCGGGTCAACACCTTCAGCGCAGCCTTCCAGCTCGACATCGTAAGTGAATTCCTGTCCTTTAACGACCCCTTCTTGTATGCGGCAATGCTGTTTTGCTTTTTTGAACTTTTCGCCACACTTATCCTTGAATGGACTGCCTGAATTAAAGCTTAGTCTGAACTTCTTCTTGCCGGGTACATTCCAGGTGACTTTGTCGTTCTTCTCTGCGCAAAAACAATCTTTTTCGGTTCCGCACTGGGTTTGATCACAATTATTGTTACCTTTAACGGCTAGCGTGACTTCGCACTGATTTGGCGTGCCGTCGAGTACATGCTCTTTGGCCGAAACGGGTGGAGAGCTAAGCAACAGACCGGCGATCACGATAGTAAAAACAAGTGAAGCGTGGCCGAGATCCTTGGTGAAGTTTTTCATTTTTAATTTCCTTTTTTTGCGGTTAAACCAGATTGATTAGTCAAAATAGCGGGTAAAATTCGTTCGAACTGAATGTCTTTTGACAGGAGTTCGAGGGAGTATCCGTAGTTGAGTGCACGTTGGATCAGTTGGCGAGCCTGGGATGTTCGGTTGCAATTGAGCGCGGCGATCGACAGGTCGTAATACACATAGGGGTCGGTAGAGTTGACAGTAGCGAGCCGGTTCAGCTCCAGCATCGAATCATCACATTGACTCAATTCCGATTGATAGCGCGTTAACATACTTTTTAGCGCCGGATCGTGGCTATTGACCTTGAGCTGATTTTGCGAGAGCTTCACCGCTTTGCGATAGGCCTTCCGGGCGGCGGCGAGGTCGCCGGAGAACTTCTCTGCATCGCCCAAATTTCCCCATAGAACCGGATCGGCCGGTTTCAGCTGGATCGCCTGTTGATAACTTTGCCGTGCCGCGGTAAATTCTTGACTGATAAAAAGCGCCGTTCCCAAATTGGTATAAATATTTGCGCTTGGTTTAATTTCCAGAGATTTTTGCCAGGCGATAGCGGCCTTTTCCAGCTGGTAATTTAAAAAATAAGAAGCGCCCAGCCGATTATAACTGTGCTGATTATTCGGCTTGAGTAAAACCACGCGTACGTATTGTACCGAGGCCTGGGCGTACTTACCGTTATCGAATAAAAAATCGCCAAGCGATAAATAATTTTTCCAATACCCCGGCTCCAGCTTGATCGCTTTAAGCAAAAGCTCCTCGGCGCTTGCCGAATTCCCAAGTTTTTGCTTGCTCTGAGCCAGTCCAACTATCGCGGGTAGACTGTCGGGCTTGAATTCGAGCGCACTCTGATAAAACTGAATCGCCTCTTCCTGATTGCCGCGGACGCGGTTGAGGTTAGCCAGGGAAACCAGCGCTTCAACTTTGAGTTCGCTGGCCATTGGCGAAGATGTCGATTGATCCTGCAGTAGCATACCGCACTGCATTTTGGCCGCCTCGAAGGCGCTGACTCGACGACTCATCTGGTACTGATCCAGGTAAGTCTGGCACAAGCCCGCTGAGGCGAGGGAAAAATCGGGGTCGATGGATAAAGCGGTCAGGAAATGGCGCTCACTCGAAATCAGCTCTTCGTCGGTGGTCGCTGCGGAAAGTTTGTTTTTTGCCTGAATGTAATGATCATAAGCCTTGAAATCCTGAGTGCTGATTATACGGTTGTTCTCATCGGGTTGGTGTTCTGCCAGCATGGCTAATGCATTAAATAATTGTCGGTACAGGTCTTCCTGCGCGCTGAGTAAATTGCTCAGTTCGCCCTTGATGGTCGTTGACCAAACCTGCAACGAGGAGACTGCGTCGGTTAAATTGAGTACGATGCTGAACTCGTCCCGGTTTCCGGCAATTTTTCCGCCCAGCAAAAAGCGAGCGCCCAACTTTTGAACGTAATCATTTAGAGTACTGTCTGCTGGCAATTCGCTTGTTGCCCACTGGGAAACGACGCTAAAATGCGATTGGCGATTCAAAGTACTGACCAGTTCTCCGTGAAAAGTTGCCTGGAAATAGTCGGGAAGTTTTGCGCGTGTGTCGATTTGAAAAGGCAACACGGCCATCAGGTTATCTCTGGTCGGAACTTCCACTGTGGCCGTTGTGAATTTGTCCGAGTCGGCGAGTTGATCCAGCTCAATCGACTCAATCAGATAAAGCGCGAGGAAACCAACACCAATCGATAAAACGCCGATAAAACCAAAATCCAGCGCCAACTGGCGAAAGAAAATTTTTTTATTTTGTTCGCCGAGCTCCTTGTTAAACAACGTACGTTTGACCTTGATTTCGCGCAGCCAGGTGTAAAGCAAGGCCAGCGGAAAACCAACTACCAGAAAAAGTACGACAATTTTTAAACCCCATTCAGGAATATCGAAAATCGGGAACATTACTTCCAGCACCTGCACTGTGACCCAGGTACTCACCACAAAGGCGATGCTGACGCTAAAAAGTTTGGAGTTTTTTAGTAAAGCGAGTGACAAATGCCAATGATTACTACTGTTTTGTTTCGAGTCGGATTTTGCCAGCGCGTCTGATTTTATTGGCCAGACGTTAGGGTACAAAATTTTGTCGTCCAACAGAGAAAGCGACGCGATCAGCCGATAACCGCGCCGTGGCATCGTTTGAATAAATTCAGGGCATTCTTTATGGTCGTCCAGAGCATGGCGAATTTCGCTAATCGCGTGGGTGAGCTTTGAGCGTTTGCCGTTTTTATCGCCCCAGCCAAATTCCAACAACTGCTCGGTGGTGACCAGTTGATCATTATGCTGGCAAAGAAAAAGCAATATTTCCATCGCCTTTGGTGGGATGTGCTTTCTTTGGCCGTTGCAGATGGCTTCGCCGTCTTTCGGCAGAATGATGACCCCGTCGAGTTTAAGCCCCTGCCTTAATTTCGGATCTATGTGATGCGGTTGTTCCTGGTCCAAATTAATGGATCCCATCGGTGACTCCTAGTCATATATACAGTCCTGACAACAAGAAACAACAAGCTCGATTGAGCTATTCTCAAAGGGGGATATTTCAAAATGAGAACTATTACGGATACAAACGGCAAGTCTAAGTGGATTTTGTCTCGATGGCGACGACTAATTTCACATATAACAAAAACTAATTAAAAAAAACGCAAACAGAGATATACGATATTGTGCAAGCGTTTCCATTACTTTCTCTGGCTCAGTTTGTCCTCTGACTTATGGCGTTTATTCGGCAGGGCAAACCAGTTAAAATGGCGACAAATTCTTTTTAGTGATACCGCTTATGCCCTGGTTGCAACTCGAATTAATAACCGACGAAACACACGCCGACCCGATCAGCGACGCTCTGATTGAGCTGGGCGCACTATCGTCTACTTTTGTTGACGCTGAAGACGTTCCCATTTTAGAACCTGCGCCCGGTGAAACGCCTTTGTGGAAAAACGTGCGGATGTTGGTTCTGTTTGATGCCGACATCGATACGCAGCAATTGTTCAGGCAATGGCAGGCGCAGCCATTGTCTGAATTTAGTCAACGTCTAAAATTTGAACTGATAGAGGATAAAGACTGGGAACGCGAGTGGATGGACCGGTTTGAGCCCATGCGATTTGGTGAGCGACTGTGGGTGTGCCCCAGCTGGAAACCGGTCCCCGATGAAAGCGCGGTTAACGTGCTACTTGATCCGGGACTGGCATTTGGTACGGGGACTCACCCGACTACCGCACTTTGCCTGCGCTGGCTGGACTCGGTAGATCTGGTCGGTAAAAGCGTGATTGATTATGGCTGTGGTTCCGGAATTTTAGCTATTGCCGCACTCAAGCTGGGCGCTGCCAGAGTCTATGCGGTGGATATTGACCCGCAGGCGATTTTGGCGACCCGGGAAAATGCCAGACGTAACGGCGTCGACGACGAGCGATTGCAAGTCGGTCAGCCGCAGCTGGTGGACGGCGTCAGCGCAGAAATAGTGGTTGCCAACATCCTAGCCGGACCGCTGCAACAACTGGCGCCGCAGATTTCCTCCCATTGTCAATCTCATGCTAAACTGGCGCTATCGGGTTTGCTCGACACTCAGGCAGAAGCGATAAGAGAAACCTACCTGCAATGGTTTGATATGGATCCGCCTGCCTATGAGCAAGAGTGGAGTCGCCTGACCGGAATAAAAAAATAATAGTTGCAAGGGATACCATCGGTGCAAGACAAGACTCAGCAGCAAACTAGCGTTCAAACGCAAGATAAGCCCCAATATACTCGCTGTCCTCATTGTAAAACGGCGTTCAAAGTGACCGCAAAAATGTTGGCGATGGCACACGGTAAAGTTCGCTGCGGAGCTTGTCTGGCGGTATTTCAGGCGACCGAACATTTGCTAAAGCCTGCTAGCAGCCCTCCATCGGATGCCGCTAAATCACCGGACGACGCCACCGGTGAAATTTCGATGGCTACCGTCCCGGCAGCATCAATTGAAAACGAAACACAATCTACTTTGTCCGAAGCCGAAGCCGAAGCCGAAGCCGAAGCCGAAGCCGCTCGGGATGCAAAAATAGAAGAGCAGACGCCGACTGAAATTGACCCGCAGAAATCAATTGGCGAGCTGAATAGCGTACCAGAGTTCGTTTCGGAACCGGCTAAAGAAGCGCTGGAAGACGAACAGCAGACACTGGGTTTAGCCGAAAACGATGCCCTCGAAGTTGCGGCTGAGCTACCCATGCCACAGGATTTCTCATTCGAACAACAATCGAATGAACCTGTTGCAGAGCCGATTAGTAGCCCCATTAACAGTATCGAGGCCGCCGCAGAGCTGGATGCTGAATTATTGTCACAACAACCATTGCCTGACAAAACAGAGCCTGAAATCGGTGAGGCGGATGAGCTCGACCCGTCGCTTTTACCCGATGATTCGGACGAAGAATTTGGCGATGCGGCGGATGACTTAATTGATACATGGGATGAACTTGAGTCGCACATTTACAGCGATAGCGAAATTCAAAATGAGACTGAGCGGCCGGTTTACGCAGAAAACCAGGCTGAGGTCATTGAGCAGGATCCGGAACTGAGTGAAACTTCGCAGCAAGGAGCCAATTTGCTCGACGCCGAGCAAGAGGAGTTTGACCAGTTGGCGCAAAACCTGGCGTCTCAAATCGAGCAGAGTGATACCCAGCCTGATCCGCTGGACGAGTTTGAAGCACGCGTTGGTACTAAAAAATCAGCGGTCAAAGGCGTGCTGATTTTTGCCGCTCTGGCGATCGTTCTGGTTATTTCGTCGCTCAAATTCTGGCAAAATCGTCAACAACTGGCGTGGGATGAAAACTGGAGTGGCACCGTTCAAAGTGTGTGTGCCTTTTTGCCGTGCGACCTTAAACCGCGTAGAGCGGTCGATAAAATTCGCTTGCGTCAGCGTATCGTTACCCCGTCGGAGAGCCAGGAAAACAGGTTGCAGGTAAAAATTCTACTGACCAATCAGGCGGAATTTGCCCAGCCTTATCCCCGCATCAATATGAAATTTAGCAATTCGCTGGGCGAACAGGTGGCGCTTAAGCAGTTTGAAGTGAAGGATTATTTCCCGGAGAAGCAAGGGCAGCTTATGCCAGCCAATAGCGAAATTCACATCAGTTTTGAAACAGAGCTGCCGCATCCGGATGCGCTTGGGTTCGAATTTATTTTTGATTGAGCCAGACTAATCCGCAAATCCAATCGGAGCGTTTTCAGGCAGTAGCCAAACGCCGTTTGAGCGTTCATATTCTAGTCGCTTGATTCCTATACAAAAAACAAAAATCAAGTGTTTTACCCTAAAAATAACCCGCAAAAAAAGCCAAATTTCGGCTAGCAGGTCGTTTTCTTCATAAATCAAACAGTGTAAAATCTGGTGCTTTCTTGACCAACCCAAATTGTCTTCGCGGACAGTATTGATCCTGAAATGGGGATTGGATCCATCTATGCGGATTGGCAGTCACTCACTCGATAATAATTTGTTCCTCGCGCCTATGGCTGGAGTAACAGATTTACCCTTTCGTCGCTTATGTAAAAGTCTGGGCGCGGGCGTTGTAGTGGGTGAAATGGTTAGCGCGGATCCCTCCTTGAGGCTTTCGCGTAAGTGCCGGCTCAGGTTGCGTCACGATGGAGAGCCGGGTCTCAGAATTGTGCAAATTGCCGGTGGTGATGCACAGATGTTGGCGCAGGCGGCTATCTACAATGTAGAAAATGGCGCTCAGGTTATCGATATTAATATGGGTTGCCCGGCGAAAAAAGTCTGTAAAAAAGCCGCCGGTTCAGCGTTGTTGAAGGATCCGAAACTGGTCGAGTCAATACTCGGCGCAGTAGTCAGTGCAGTGGATGTGCCGGTGACTTTAAAAATACGCACCGGTTGGGATAAAAATAATAGAAACGCGTTGGAAATTGCGGCGATTGCCGAGCAGATGGGCGTTCAGTCATTGGCGGTACACGGACGAACGCGTGAGTGTAAATATCAGGGCGAAGCTGAATACGAAACTATCGCGATGGTCAAGCAGCGTGTTTCGATCCCGGTTATTGCCAACGGTGATATTGACTCGCCGCAAAAAGCAAAAAAAGTTTTGGAATTTACCGGCGCTGACGGTCTGATGGTCGGGCGGGCAGCCCAGGGCAGACCCTGGATTTTTCGGGAAATTTCACATTTTTTAAAAACGGGTAAATTGCTACCAGAGGTTACGGTAGCGGAAGTTGAAAAAATATTGATGTCTCATTTGCAGGCATTGCATCAATTTTATGGGGAGTTACAAGGCGTAAGAATTGCGAGAAAACATACGGCTTGGTATCTGGCTGGAGAAAATTCGGCGCGACCAACCATTAAAACATTTAACCAAATTATTTCTGCAAAACAACAATTAAGTTTTTTGACAGAGTTTTTTAATCAAATAAAAATTGAAAAGGCACAAGTGGCATGAACCTGGATACTATGGAAACCCTGGAACAAAAAGAATCGAGTTTTTTTGAAATTCATTCTCAGCAAAGTACTTTACGCGAGAGCGTCGAGTTGGCGATGAAAAATTATTTTGCTCAATTAGAAGATGAAAAACCGAGCGATATTTATGATTTAGTGATGGCTGAAGTTGAAGCGCCGTTAATGGAATGTGTGATGGCCTATACCCAGGGAAATCAGACCAAAGCGTCACAAGTTCTCGGTTTGAATCGAGGAACCCTGCGTAAGAAACTAAAGATGTACGGTTTAAACTAAGCGAACAATTTTTTCCACAAAGCGGGCGAGAGCCCGTTTTGTGTTTTGCCCAAAGGTCGCCAGGATTTTTTAACCGAGCAGCCGGGCCTTTTAAACTTCCCCAACTTCGCCATTCGAGTAGATAAGAGCATGAATTCAATCAGACCCATTCAACGCGCGTTGATCAGCGTTTCCGATAAAACCGGCGTGTTGGAGTTTGCCCGTGAACTGACCCTGAGGGGCGTCGAGATCCTTTCCACCGGGGGCACCGCAAAGTTGCTCGCGGAAAACGATATTGCGGTAACCGAAGTGTCCAGTTATACCGGTTTTCCGGAAATGATGGACGGGCGTATTAAAACGCTGCATCCCAAAATTCACGGTGGCATTCTCGCTCGCCGCGGCATCGATGATGCGGTAATGCAGGAGCATGGTATCGAAGGGATCGATTTACTGGTGGTTAACCTGTACCCGTTTGAAGCGACCATCGCCAATCCTGACGCGACGCTAGCCGAGGCGATTGAAAATATTGATATTGGCGGGCCGACCATGTTGCGCGCCGCAGCTAAAAATCATCAGGATGTTGTGGTGGCAGTTGAACCGGCCGATTATGCCGGTATTATCGAGCAAATGGATTCGCAACAGGGCACAGACTACGAGCTGCGCTACCGGCTGGCGTGGAAAACCTTTGCCCACACCGCCGCTTATGACGCCGCTATTTCTAATTATCTGGGCGCGAGACTGGAACAGTCGGTCGAGCCCGAAGTCTTTCCGCAGAGCTACTCTGTCCAGTTTCAGCGCGCGCAAACCATGCGTTACGGCGAAAATCCGCATCAGTCTGCCGCGTTTTATGTTGAAGCCAACCCCAAAGAAGCTTCGGTTGCCACCGCAGAACAAATTCAGGGCAAAGCTTTATCATTCAATAATGTTGCCGATACTGACGCGGCGCTGGAATGCGTCAAGCAATTTGAAGCGCCGGCCTGCGTTATCGTCAAACACGCCAATCCCTGTGGCGTAGCAGAATCCGATTCAATCCAGAGTGCCTATGAACGCGCGTTTCAAACAGATCCAACTTCGGCGTTCGGCGGCATTATCGCGTTCAACCGCGAACTGGACCACGCCACCGCCAAAGCGATCGTGGACAGGCAGTTTGTCGAAGTCATTATCGCGCCCAAGGTTTCACAAAGAGCTAAACTCGTGATCGCCGCCAAAGCCAACGTGCGATTGCTGGAGTCCGGTCAGTGGCAATCACCGGTGGCTAACTGGGATTATAAACGCGTGAACGGCGGTTTGCTGGTGCAGGACAGGGATTTAGGAAGCATTAGCGCAGACGAATTGAAAATTGTCAGCAAAATAGCGCCCACGCAAGGGCAGATTAGCGACTTGCTCTTTTGCTGGAAAGTGGCCAAAAGCGTTAAATCCAATGCGATTGTCTACGCCAGAGACGGACAGACCATCGGCGTTGGCGCGGGCCAGATGAGCCGTGTTTATAGCGCCAAAATTGCTGGAATTAAAGCGGCCGACGAGGGCTTGCAGGTTGCCGGCTCTGTGATGGCATCCGATGCCTTTTTCCCGTTCAGGGACGGTATCGATGCAGCGGCCAAAGCCGGGATCAGCGCGATCATCCAGCCCGGTGGTTCAATGCGCGATCAGGAAGTAATTGACGCTGCCAACGAACACGGCATGGCAATGGTCTTTACCGGCATGCGTCACTTTAAACACTAACTTTTTTTTCGCTTTTTCTTTTTTGATTTTTGTCAAAAGTGAAAGGCGTTAATCGGACATGCAGGTAATAATGATGAAAGTATTAATTATTGGTGGCGGCGGACGAGAACATGCGCTGGCCTGGAAAGCCGCCCAGTCTGAAGCGGTCGAGACGGTATTTGTTGCTCCGGGAAACGCCGGAACAGCGCTGGAAAATAAATTACAGAATGTCGACATCAATGCAGAAGATGTAGACGGACTGCTGGCGTTTGCCAACCGTGAAAAAATCGACCTGACCATCGTTGGCCCGGAAGCGCCACTTTGTCTTGGGGTTGTCGATAAATTCACTCAGGCGGGGCTTGCTTGCTTTGGACCGAGCGCGGCAGCGGCGCAACTGGAAGGCTCCAAGGCGTTTACCAAGGACTTTTTGTCGCGACATGATATTCCAACGGCCGCTTACGCCAACTTTACAGAAATCAATGCGGCTAAAGCTTACGTTGAGAAGATGGGAACGCCAATCGTCATTAAAGCCGATGGCCTGGCCGCTGGCAAAGGCGTGATTATCGCGCAGAGCCAGGCGGAAGCTTTTGCGGCAATTGACGATATGCTCGCCGGCAATAAATTTGGCGACGCCGGGCACCGGGTCGTCGTTGAAGAATTCCTGCAGGGCGAAGAAGCCAGCTTTATTGTGATGGTCGATGGCGAGCATATTTTACCGCTGGCCACTTCGCAGGACCATAAAGCTCGCGACAATGGCGATACCGGCCCCAATACCGGCGGCATGGGTGCCTATTCACCAGCGCCGGTGGTGACTCAGTCGATGCACGACGCCATTATGGCGCAGGTGATTAAGCCGACAGTCGAAGGCATGGCCGCCGAAGGCAACCCCTATACCGGATTTTTGTACGCCGGGATCATGATCTCGCCCGAGGGTGTACCAAAAGTGCTCGAGTATAATTGCCGGTTTGGTGATCCGGAAACCCAGCCGATCATGTCGCGACTCAACTCAGACCTGGTTGCACTTTGTCTGGCCGCGGTTGACGGTAAGCTAGACAGGATGTCTGCCGACTGGGACAGCAGATTTGCCGTCGGCGTGGTGATGGCCGCTGGCGGATATCCAGACAGTTATGCCAAAGGCGAAACAATCAACGGATTGGATACGCCCGACGAAAATAGTAAGGTGTTTCATGCTGGTACAGCGCAGCAGGGCGACAACATTGTTACCGCCGGCGGAAGAGTGCTTTGCGTGGTCGCTCTGGGCGATAGTGTAAGCCAGGCCCAGTCGAACGCTTACCAACGGGTTAAAACAATTGGCTGGCAGGATGTTTACTATCGGGATGACATCGGGCATCGCGAGATTAAACGCGAAGCCGAAAACGCGTAAGCGAGAATTCAACAGGGGGGGCGAGAGCCCCTTTTTTTTCGCGTAAATAAAGCCCTTGATACCCTTGTAACCTTGGTTTTGCAAACTAAAAATTTCTATTCGTACAGTTTCTTACATTTTGCCCTTTGCCTTTATTGCACCAAAAAGCGAGTATTCGAGGTTGAATGCTCTGTAAACGAGTATCAATAGAATATAAAAATAACGAATTTTTAATGACAAAGCTTTTACCGCGCTCAAGCCGGCTGGGTTTTTGCGTACCAGTAATCAGTCATTAAAAATCACTCAGTTAAATACAGCGACCAAAAATTCAAATGAGGTGGACAGGATGCAAAGACGGGATTTTGTAAAAGTAACCGGCGCAGGAATGGGGGCTTTGTTCCTTCCGGTAACGGGAAATATAGTGACCGCAGCCGAGCTGCTGGATAAACCCATGGACGTTGCGATTAAAAAGCAGCTGGCTGACGTGGCTTTAAACGCAGCACGAGCAGCTGGCGCGAGTTACGCAGACGCCCGAATTGGCCGTTACCTCAATCAATTTGTCACTACCCGTGAAAAAGTGGTCAACAATATCGTCAATACCGAATCTTCCGGGATCGGCATCCGCGTGATCGCCAACGGTACCTGGGGTTTTGCTTCAACTTCAAATATGACCCCGGACAGCATCGCCAAAACGGCCAGGCAGGCAGTCGCCATCGCTAAGGCCAACTCTAAATTTCAGACTGAACCGGTGAGATTGGCACCCGTTAAAGGCGTTGGCGAAGTCAGCTGGCAGACGCCGATAGTGAAAAATGCATTTGAGATCCCAATCAAGGAAAAAACAGACAAATTACTCGAAGTGAATAATGCCGCTCTGAGCAATGGCGCCAGTTACATTACCTCGGTGTTGTTTCTGGTTAACGAACAGAAATATTTTGCATCCACCGACGGCTCCTACATCGACCAGGACGTGCACCGCCTGTGGGCCCCATTTTTTGCCAGCGCTGTAGGCAAGAGTGGCTTTAAACAAAGAACGGGTCTGGGCAACCCAGTCGGCATGGGCTTTGAGTACCTCGACGGAAAAGCCGAAGACAAGGTTTACGTAGAAGGCGCCAACGTGGGTTATAACAATTCTTACGATATGCTCGAAGACGCCGCTAACGCGGGTAAAGAGTTACAAAAAAAGCTTACCGCTAAATCGGTCAAGCCGGGTAAATACGATCTGGTGCTCGACCCGGCGCATTTGATGCTGACCATTCATGAGTCGGTTGGTCATCCGCTGGAGCTGGACAGGGTGCTGGGGTACGAGGCCAATTTCGCTGGAACCAGTTTTGCCACGCTGGATAAATGGCGCTCTAAAAAGTTTAACTATGGCTCGCCAATTGTTAATTTATTTGCGGATAAGACTCAGCCTTACTCTCTCGGCAATGTTGGTTACGACGACGAAGGCGTTAAGACTAAAGAGTGGGATCTGGTTAAAGACGGAACTTTGGTCAACTACCAGGCGATCCGCGATCAGGTGCATATGATTGATCAGGACGAATCTCATGGTTGTGCCTATTCGCAAAGCTGGCGAGATGTTCAGTTTCAGCGGATGCCTAATGTTTCCTTGCGCCCTAATGCGGAAAAAGATCTGTCGGCAAATGATCTAATCAAAGACGTAGAAAAGGGTATTTATATCGCCGGCCGCGGCTCTTTTTCAATCGACCAGCAACGCTATAATTTTCAGTTTGGCGGGCAGTTATTTTTTGAAATCAAGGATGGAAAAATCGTCGACCAAATCGAAGATGTTGCTTACCAATCAAACACTCAAGATTTCTGGAATTCCTGCGCGCAGTTGGCGGGTAAATCAGACTATCGCGTCGGTGGCTCTTTCTTTGACGGAAAAGGTCAGCCGCCTCAAGTTAGCGCGGTATCTCATGGTTGTCCGACAACACGCTTTAATAACATTAACGTGTTAAACACCAAGCGCAAAGTCTAGCCGGATGTTTGCTATTGAAGCGAACGGAATGAACAGAATTAATGAGGTGAAAAATGTCTATCTTAAATGAACAAGAATCAAAAAAACTTCTAAAAAGGGTATTGGCCTTTTCTAAAGCTGATGAGTGCGAGTGTAATCTTGACGGTCAACTTAGTGGCAATATTCGATACGCCAGAAATACCGTCAGTACATCCGGTGAAGTCAGCGACCTGACGCTAGCGGTGCAATCGAGTTTTGGCAAAAAAACCGGCGTTGCCACCACCAATGAATTTGACGACGCAGCAATTGAGCGCGTGGTGCGCAGAAGTGAAGAGTTGGCCAGACTGGCGCCAGACAACCCGGAATATATGCCACTGCTCGGACCGCAGAAATATGGCAAAATGAATACCTATTTTGACAGCACCGCCAAAGTCACGCCTGAGTATCGCGCGCAAGCGGCAGACGACAGTATCGCACCGTCAAAAAAGAACAAGTTGATAGCCAGCGGCTTTCTTAACGACAGTCATCAGATGAGCGCGGTAATGAACAGCCGCGGATTGTTTGCCTATAACGTCTCAACTGACGTGAATTTTTCCGCGACCATCCGTACCGAAGACGGACGTGGCTCGGGTTGGGTCACACGAGATTATGCAGACGTGAGTAAACTGGACACTGCCAGTGCGTCGGCCATAGCGATTAAAAAATCCCTTGGCTCGGTTGATGCCAAGGAGATGGAGCCGGGTAAGTACACGGTTATTCTTGAGCCCGCCGCGAGCGTACAACTTTTGTCAAATATGTTTTTTAGCATGGGGCAAAGAGCCGCCGACGAAGGGCGTAGCTTCCTCAGTTACAAACCCGAAGAAGATGAAAAAAAGCCGCCTAAAAACAAATTGGGTATGAAAATGTTCGACCAGCGAGTCAATATTTATTCTGATCCGCATCACCCCGAAGTGCCCACTGCAACCTTCGCCGGCGATGGTCATGCAGTCGAGAAAACCTGGTGGGTTAAAGACGGTAAAATTGAAAACTTTCGCAATTCGCGTTATTGGGCTAATAAAAGCGGAACTCGCTATAATCCGACCGCAGCGGGTAGTGGTCAATTTATTATGGCCGGTGGCGACCAGAGTCTGGACGATATGATAAAGCACACGCGTCGTGGTATTCTGGTGACTCGTCTGTGGTATATTCGTCAGCTCGACCCGCAGACGCTGTTATACACGGGACTCACACGTGATGGCACTTTTTATATTGAAAACGGGAAGATTAAATACCCAATCAAGAACTTCCGTTTCAATGAAAGCCCGATAGTAATGCTCAATAATATTGAAGCGCTTGGAAAGCCGGTACGTATCAATGGCAGGATGATTCCGCCAATGAAGATCAGGGATTTCACTTTCAGCAGCTTGTCTGACGCGGTATGACAAGCGTTGATACTTGATGCGCGAGAAAGGTTGCATCGACCTTTCTCGCAAACGCGCAACTAGTCGGCGCGGACTATTTAATCGGATTAGCACTTGCATAGAAGAGACTGTCTTAAAAATTTTCTGATGGCGAGCGCAGCCGTCGGGCTGGCGCCAGAATCTTTGTTTGCCGGCACAACGGGCAATTTTGATTTTTATTTTACCCGCCTCAGTTATGAGTCCGGCGATTGGGATGTGGACGAGCGTATGCCGGCCAACCTGCTCAATTCGTTGATTGAGTACACGACGCTCAAAGTGGATATCAACGAAAGAATCATCCCGCTATCCGATCCTGGAATGCTGTCGGCACCTTTTTGTTATCTTGCCGGACATCGCCTGGTAGAATTTAGTCGCGACGAGAAACAGAATTTTTTAAATTATGTTAATAACGGCGGCTTCGTTTTCGTAGACGATTGTAACCACGATATTGATGGCGCTTTTGCGCGTTCTTTTGAGTCGCAAATGGCGCAATTGTTCGGCGAAACGGCGCTTAAAAAAATTCCCAATGACCACCCGATCTATTCGTCTTTTTTTAATTTCGACGGGCCACCCGACACCAGCGTAGAGCTGAACGGCTGGGGAGATGATCTGGTACACGACTATTTAAAAGCGATACAGGTCAATGGCAGGATCGGCGTTCTCTACAGTAATAAAGATCTTGGCTGTGAATGGGATTACGACTTTCGTAACAAACGTTTTCTGGCGGAAGACAATACCCGTTTTGGAGTCAATATAGTTATGTACGCGATGACCTATTAATCTTGTGCTTTCTTTATGGAAAATGCTCAGGTAAAAAAATAAAAAAGAACAATTAATCACTACAAAATTCTGTGAGTAGCATGGACAATCCAAACCAGTTAGAAATTGATATTCAGACAAAAGTCGCACGCCTGACCGCCGTAGTCGATGAAATCGGAAAAGTTATTGTCGGCCAGAGGCAGGTGATCGAGGAGCTGATGATCGCCATTTTAGCGGGTGGTCACTGTTTGCTCGAAGGCGTACCCGGATTGGCGAAAACCCTGATGGTGAGTACGCTAGCGGAGACCATGGCGCTGCAGTTTAAACGCGTACAGTTTACTCCTGACCTGATGCCCAGCGATATTCTCGGCACAGAAATCCTGGAAGAAGACCATGCTAGCGGCAAGCGGTTTTTTAAGTTTCAGCAAGGCCCGGTATTTACCAACTTAATGCTCGCCGACGAGATTAATCGTACCCCGCCTAAAAGCCAGGCAGCGCTTCTGGAAGCCATGCAGGAAAAGCGCGTCAGTTACGGCGGTAAAACCTATGCTCTGCCCAGCCCCTTTTTCGTATTGGCCACGCAAAATCCGCTGGAGCAATCAGGTACTTACCCGTTACCGGAAGCGCAACTGGATCGCTTTTTGATGTTTGTACGCGTGGACTATCCCACTGAAGCTGAAGAAATGGCTATTTTAAGGCGCACTACCGGCACCCCGCCGTCAAGGCCTCAGCCGCTAATCGACGCCGAGACACTCTTGTCGTTGCAGGCAACCACACGAGAAGTGGAAATTTCGGACGCGCTTATCGCTTATATCGCACGCCTGGTGCGCCAGACACGACCAAAACAATCGCAGCTGTCTCAAGTTAAAAAATACATCCGTTGGGGCGCAGGGCCACGCGCAGGACAGGCGCTGGTTCTTTGCGCTAAAGCGACTGCGTTAATCGATAGCCGCTATTCGGTGACCCTGTCGGATATCGAACGAGTGCTGCTTGCGGTAATGCGACACCGGATTTTAATTAACTTTCAGGCAGAGGCAGACAAAGTCTCAGTAGACGATCTTGTTGCGCAATTGCTGAACGAAGTCGATAAGCCGACCACTCCCCTTAAATAACGTTTCACTAGAGAATATCGACAGGTCGAATGGTCATGAATTTTCTGCAAAGACCAAACTCAACGTCAATAAAAAACGCGCAACTGAAATCATCTGTGCGTCGGGAGTAATGGGTGGAACGCTATATCGAGCCAAAAACCCTGGCAAAAATCAATGACTTGTCACTGGTCGCAAAAACCATTGCCGAAGGTTTTCTATACGGCTTGCAGCGTAGCTGCCAGCGAGGGATTGGCGTCGAATTTAGCCAGTACCGCGCCTATGAAAACGGCGATGAACTTTCACGAATAGACTGGAAACTATACGCACGTAGCGATCGTTATTTTGTTCGAGAAGCCGTGCGAGAGAGCGAAATTAATGTTTATTTTCTACTGGATAGTAGCCGTTCCATGAGCCTCGCTTCACAAGTTCAATACGGCTCAAACAGCCTTCATAATAATTCCAGAACCTGGGATAAACTCCTCTACGCCAAACATCTGATCGCCAGTTTGAGTTTTCTGGCGCAAAAGCAGGGCGACGCGATCAGTTACTTAAGCTTTAACGAAAAAACAGTCCAATTTTTGCCCACAGGAAATGGCGTTAAACACTGGCATAAATTGTTGCAACAGCTACACATTACCGAAAGCCAGGGTAATTTCGTAAACCAGGAGCAACTGTTCGGTTTTTACGACAGGCTCCGCGGACCGGCTTTAATTATTCTAGTCACCGATTTTCAGCAGCATGACAATGAAATTATTCGGCTGGTTAAACGATTAAACCGCTCGAGAACCGAGCTAGCGGTACTGCAGCTTCAATCGAATGACGAAATAAATTTTAATTATCGAGGAGACCTGCGCCTGCGCGACCCGGAAACCATGCAGCAGGTGGAGGTAAACGCCGATCGGGTCAAGCGGAGTTATTTGCAAGCACTAAACCAACGCAATAAAAAGCAAGGCGAGCAGCTAGCCGGGTTAGGTGTCGCCGAGCAGGTTTTCAACATCGACAAACCGTTAGACGCGGCGCTGATTGAATACCTGAAACAACGAAGCCGGATGGGTTAGCTGGTGAATAGTTTGCTGCCGCCACTGTCGTTTATCAACTCAAATGCGCTGGTCGCGTTATTGGCGTTGGCGATCCCCTTGCTGATCCATTTCATTTTCCAGCGTAAAGGTCGAATTCTTTATGTCGCCAATTTGGACCTGATCAAATCGATTAAGAAAAAACGAGTCGGTCTTGCCAGGCTGGACCAGAAATTATTGTTATTGCTGCGCCTGTTGATGGTGCTGATCAGTATCCTTGTTATCGCACAACCGTTGCTAAAAATAGAAGCAATACAACCGACTGTCGAGCAGATCTTTCTCTCACCGGACTGGTTGAAAAACAGCGATAATAACTCAATCACAGCGTTAGAAAAACAGCATGCGTCGGCCCGCTGGTTTTTGTTTAGCGCCGGCTTTCCCGAGATTGAACCTGATAAAGCGCTTTCAGTCAGGCAACAAATACAACCGGGTCAAAATGGCGCGGCCGGTCACTTTGCGCTGCTAACGCAACTGGCGGAAAAAGGAAATCTCGCCGACAAAAAAACCATTTATCTGACCAATCGCTTGTCAAATTATTCGGCCGACTTTACCGCATTACCTGGTCAGCCTGGCGATAACTTTAACTTGCGGATAAAAACGCTGGAAGCCCCCGACGTTGATAAATCAGCCAATGCGTCACCTTCAAGCGGGAAAATCGAGCGCCCGTTGACTATTTTATTGTTATTCGCTGAGACAAAATCTTTAGACGCACAGATCCTGTCAGCCGCTTTGTCTGCAATCGAAAACTCCGGTTTGGTGCCGATCGAATTTGAATCCCGCAGCTTGCACCAGTTTATGGCTTCGGATGATTATAACCACTCGCCACCCGACTGGGCGTTATTGTTGAGGTCAGACAACTACGATCAGGAACTCTGGCGACGGATAGAATCAATGCGACTAAAGGGCAGCAACATTCTAAGCGACGGAGCGCAGCATAATAGTAGCGCTGACTCCAAAGCGACTGTCGATTTTGAGCCCGCGACAGCATCTTCAAACAGGACGTCGTCAAACAGGACGTCGTCAAACAGGACGTCGTCAAACAGGACAATCGAAATCAAACTGGCAGACGCGATACAGGTCGATTTTTACCGGCACGAGAGACAGTTTCTGCCTGAAGTGCAAACGCCAATTTGGTCCACGGCGCAGGGCGATGTGGTGTTAGCTAGACAAACACTAGGCTTGGACGTCGCCAAGTTTAATCCGGCGCAATCATTCCTAGGCGCGGGTACGCATTTGCTTTTCTTCAGCCGTTTTAATCCCAACTCGACAAACCTTGTTGAAAAACCGGAATTTCCGGCCATTCTGGCGCGTCTATTAGCTGAGCATTCGCATTGGCACCAATCTGATTTTGTGGACGCGCGTGAATTTTCATTTTTGACCGCTAGCGGCAAAGCACAAACAAACGACCCGCAAAAGTCGCTCAATTATCCCCTGCAGCGCTGGCTGATGACTTTATTGATGCTACTGTGGCTGGTCGAGCGAATTTACGCCGCGAGACTGAACAAAATTGCGGCACAAGAAGCCCTGAATGAAAACGAAGAAGGCGCAAACTGATGGCAGGGAATAGCACAGTTTATAACCTTGATTCGAGACTCGAATTTATTCAAGCGCTCGACGCGCTGGTGCGAAAAGTCAGAAGAAGGAAGCATTGGACTTATCTGCCGATTGCACTTTGTGTGTCGACCCTGGCTGTATTATTGTTGAGCTTAATCGCTGATTATTTTCAGGTTGGCTTGAGCTTAATAGTGTTGCTCGCGTCTGGCGTAGTGGTTTTTCTTTGTTGCTGGTTGTTTTTAACCCGAAGCCGCAGTTATTGCGCCATCAATCAAAGTAACCTGGTTGAACATCTCAACCGCTCGTTGCCACAGTTTGAAGACGCGCTACAACTCCTGCTAACTGACCCCGCCCGGCTATCTCCGCTTCAACGCTTGCAGGCCAGGCGACTTTATCGCCGGTTTGAGGCCGCGCGCCAACAACAACTCCTGCAGAAAAAATTACCGCAACCGGAGTATCGCCGAATCCTGAGCTGGGCAAGCTTATGGATTGCTTTACTCGTTGGCTCAAAGTTACTTTCAGAGTTTGCCCTGAATAAGCCGGCGCCGGAAAAATACTCAGCGGGTCTAATCCAAAAAGAAGCAATCGTGGATCAGCCCGCGCGCTTGCTGGCAAGCTCTCTGACGGTTACACCGCCAGTCTACACCGGACGAGTGGCGCGTAAAACCGGGAAGCTGGACCTGACAATCAGCGAAGGTGCCAGGGTGCGTTGGCAACTTGAATTTAGCGAGCATCGCGGTCAATATTTCTGGTTAGGATCAGAAGGTGACCGGTTAGCCTTCTCGCAGGCGGAAGGTAAAACGCAGGTATTACAGCGTCAGTTTACTCAGTCAGGTTTTTATCGATTGCTCTATCGTGATGGCGAGCGCGAGCAGGATCTGCCCGGTGTCTATTCGCTTAAAGTGATTAAAGATAAGCCGTCAGAGATAAAAATTACTCAACCGCAAAGTAGCCTGCTTGAAATTAAACGCGATGACGACCCTGTTTTTACTTTGCAAGCCGAAGTGCGGGACGATTACGGGTTAAGCAAGCTCGAAATTATCGCGTCGGTGGCCAAAGGTCAGGGAGAGTCGGTCAAGTTTCGGGACAGACGTTTTGCATTACCCCTGTCGCCAGAATCAGCTGTTCGACAGCGCCTGCAGCGTCGTATTGACTTGCGTGATCTGGAAATGGAGCCGGGCGACGAAGTCTATTTAAATTTGATTGCAATGGATAACAAACAACCACAGGCGCAACGCTCTAAGTCTGTCAGCGTTATTGTACGCTGGCTGGATGAAGAGGTGCAGGAACTTGCGTCAGCTGGACTCAAAATTTATGCGGTTCCGGAATTTTTTCGCAGCCAGCGTCAGATCATCATTGAGACCGAAGCGCTCATAGCGGAGAAAGAATTTAACTCGACAACCGAGTTTGAACAAACTTCCAGCGACCTTGGCCTTTCGCAACGCCATCTAAGAGAAAAATATGGCGCACACCTTGGCGACGAGAGCAGTCATAGCGATGACGCTGTAAATGAAGTTAGCGACACGCAGCATCAAATCGACGGCGAGGATGACTCCTTTGAGCCCGCTCACGCCGATCCCACGAGGCACGATGTTGAAGAGGAATTTCAAGGACCACAAGCCCTCAACGCCGACCACAGCGGAGCGGCGGAATTGATTGAACGTTTTGTCCACAATCATGGCGAAGCCGAAGTCGGTCCGCTCTCTGACGCCGATCCAAAAAGCTGGATGAAAAATTCGGTAGCACAAATGTGGCAGGCTGAGATGTATCTGATGTTATCTGAACCGCAAAAAGCATTACCATTTGAGTACCGCGCGTATGAGTATTTAAAGCGGGCGCGCCAGGCGGATAAAATTTACGTTAAGCGTCTCGGCTTTGAACCACCCCCCGTATCCCTGGATAAGCGACTCAGCGGCGATCTGAGTGAAATAAACAGCTATGCAAAACAATTAACGCTAAATGACGTATCGCAAAAAGATCGGACGCTTTTTAGTCGCGTTTACAGGATATTGTCAGAGTTTGCCGAGACAAACAGGCTATCACCTGAACAGCATGATTTATTTGAACGGCTCAAACGACGATTGCTCGCTATGTCTGCAGACGACCTTTCTTTGTTGGAGGCGGCTACCGATGTCGAGAAAATTTTGTTGTCATCGCAAGCCGATTACGAAGTCTGTATCGCTTGTGTTAAAAAACTCCGGCGAGTTATCTGGCGTTTATTGGCACCGGCGAAGAATCTTGCAGCTGTCAAAGGGCAACTCCCTTTTTATGATCAATTAACCTCGACAAATTACCTGCGGCGATTTAATCAATTAATGTCAATTAAAGAATCAGATTTAAGCAAAACGACCAAAAAAAGCAGCGGAGAGAGACAATGAATGGCTGGGAGCTGACGCAATTCGCCTCAAGTGACTGGTTGAGCGTAAGCTGGATAATTGTGGCTGTATTGGCGTTATTGATATCGCTAATTTTTGGTAAAAAAATACAAAAGCGTTGGCGCCGCTTCGCACACTACGGGGTACATTTTTTGGCCACCATCGCGCTCCTGGGTTTGGCCTTAGAGCCTCAAATTAAACTGAATGATATTGAACCACTGACCCTGCTGACACCTGGTCAGACAGTAGAAAAAGCAATAGAACAAGTAGCCAGTTCTGACGAATCCGAGCCGTTCGAGCTTTTTTTATCTGCCGATTTCTGGTTGCAAACGGAAGCGCAATATAGCGTTCGGGAGAGCGACTATAGTCAGATCGCGCCGTCGGCAAAACGAATTAGCGACCCGCAGCAAATTGTGTTGAGCCATGGGCAGCCAAAGACGATAATCGTCATTGGTGACGGATTGACCGAGTCACAGTGGCAGGCTTTTGATAATCCGGAACTGAATTATCAAGTACCGCCCGAGCGTACTGGATTGATTGATATCTTTTGGCAGAAAAATATTCTTCTGGGGGAAAGCGTTTCCCTTAGCGCGCGTTTTCAATCCAGCAAGGCGCAAATGTTTTCCATTCGTTTGCTCGACCCGGTGGGTGACGAGCTGAGTCGGCAAAAAATACTGCCGGGCGAAATGATTTCATTAATCGCTAAACCTAAAACCCCTGGCAGACATTTATTTCGCTGGCAATTAATTGATAACAAAGGATTGATCGTATCGCAGCAGGAATTTGATGTTTACGTGAGCGAAAAAGTCGACGCCAGCGTTTTATTGCTGCAATCTTCTCCGTCTTTCGAAGCGCGCCAATTGCAACGCTGGTTGTCGCAAAGCGAAGCGGATCTGTTAATTAAGACTCAGATAAGTCAGGCGAAATTTACCACCCGGTTTGCAGGGCCGCGTGGAGATCCAAAAATCGAATTTTCAGACTCTTTTTTGAAGAAATTCGATCTATTAATCGTAGACGGTCGAAGCATGAATGACCTTTCTGCGCGCCAGCAAAAAGCGCTTTACCAGGCTGTCAGTGAGGGGATGGGGTTGTTGATCTGGGTGGACGATGCACTGCTACAGTTGGGCGATGCACAGGAGTCTCAGTTGCTGGCCGGCGTGAGCTTTGAACGCCAGGCGCGCTCTGTCCCTCTCAGCCCGCAGTGGCGAAGAAACGGTGGCCGAGCTACGCTCGATGAGTATTTAAAGGTTGAGGTTTTTCCAGCAAAAATTTCGGTAAAGGGATTTCAGTTACGCGAGCTAAAACCGTTGGTTCAATCAATAAAAGGCGAACCCCTGGTAGAAAGTTACCGAATCGGTCAGGGCCGCGTTGGCGTGAGCTTGATCAAGTCCAGCTATCAGTGGGTAACGCGCGGATACGGTAATGAACACGCTGAATACTGGCAACATCTGCTCGTCAATTTAGGTCGTCGTCATCAGAAAAATACAATTTTACCTTTTGCCGACGGCGAGATTAATTTCGTCGACCGATTGACCAGAATTTGCGTTCAGGGCGTTGCAGGCGGGAAAATCAAGCTGGTTCACTCGCAATCTCAAAGCTTGGCACAATGGGTCAAGCTGCCCGCGACGCAACAGTCACAAGCGCCAGGTTGTGGCTTTTTCTGGCCACAGCAAGCCGGATGGTATCGCGGCGAAATGATAAAAGATCCGAGTCAGGCAGACAGTTCGTTGGAAGAGCAGCGCATTCCTCCGCGCTGGTTTTATGTGTATCCGAAAAACGCATGGCGGACACAGCAACAAAAAGTAAAAATGCGCGCCACACTGGCCAAACAGCAAGCTTTTCGGGCAGCGAGCGATGCGCAGTACCCGACAAGAAAAAAGCCCATCGACCCCTGGATTTTCTGGTGGCTGCTTATTCTGAGCGCAGCTATCATCTGGTTAAACGAAAAGCTGGACTAGTCCAAATGTAGGATTGGGGCAAAAACCAAATACAGTTAACGGTTCTTGTAGCGGTTCAGGTCAAATAACCCAGCGCTTACCGGCTTAGTCTCGGCCAACTGTTGTTGAAACCAGTCCGCCAACTCCCAGAACCTTTGGTCGGTACGCCTTACCCCAAACCGATCGACAAAATCTTCGTAATCCTGCCGGTTTTTAATCGCTGCGCACATTCGGGTGAACTGCTCCAGCTCGGCTGCAGAAACGGAAAAGAAAAAATTGGGATATGAGCCTTCGAGCCAGTTCACCACGGTCACGCTGTCTTGTTCTAGGTCGGCCCGTTCGCGCTCGCTGGTGTCGGCAAAAAAGGAGGTTACGTTTTTATACGCCTTGTTGCGTATCAATGTGTATGCGCGGTGCGTTTGCGGCGAGGGCATCTCTACCCGAATAAAAGAGACGTCGGGAAAAGCATCCAGAGTAACGCCTTTTATTTGCGACAAGGTCTGCATGGCAGATTCAATCGCATCGTTGTTTAACAGCGCGTCTTTATCTTGCGGTATTCGGTTAACCTTGGCGTCTGATAGCAGCGTCGGATCGCACCCCACCCTGCCGCAACGGTTGAGCGACAAAGACGCCGGTTTTAATGGAGAAAATTTTTCTTCAAGGCGGGTGTATAACTCCTGTTGCGGCGCCATTGAACGATATTTCCCACGCTGATAACCGTTGACTGATTCAACATTGAGCCAGTCCTGCGGCGCGGTAAAATATTTTTCTACTTTGCTGTTGCTTCGCAATCCTGCGTGCCAGGCATCACGAATGGCTTTGCGCTGTTTGACCGGAAGAAAAACCAGAAATTGATCCTCGCCCTCCATGCGTAGAAAATCCATATAAATCCGCGTGCTTAACTGATGCCCAATGTTTCCAAAGACGTTAAAGTTAGCCACCAGCAAGTAGTGGATTCGTTCAAACAAAGGATAATCAATCACCCAGGCCGTTTCCGGCATATCGCCTATTAGACCGTAGGAAACAGAGCCGCTGTCAAAGTGTCTGAATACGGTCAAGGCTGCGTTGGGATTAGTGGCTTCGCCGTCCCAAATGTAACTTAATGCGTGATTGATATCGTGGGTGCCGATGGTCTCAAACCAGGATTGTTTGCTTAGCATATAATTACGCTGGTTATCCCAGTAGTCGGTCCATATTTTTACCAGATCCAGATTGCTACTGCTTTCCAGTGGCACCTGCAGCTCGTCGGCGACCTGGCCGATAAATTGGTCGTCGTTGGTGATCACCGATCGTTCGGGGTCAAAAAACATCACCCAGAATTGATCCTCAATTACGTTGAGGGCAATCTGGCCGCGACAAACAGGCCCTTTGATAAAACCTTCAATAAAAAAGCGCGCCTCGTCGAGCAAAAACTGGTAACGCGAGCGGGTTGGAATTGCCGCGAAAACTTTGAACGGGTTAGCGGCGATATCAGTTTGATAGCCGGGCAGAGCGTCGACTTGATAATCAGGAGTTAAAAATAGCTGCTCAAAGCGCGCCATTCTAGCGGCCGAGAACTCGTACACAATATGATTTTTAACGACAATAGTCGGCGTATATTTTAGCAGGCGGTAATAAAACCGGGGGACGCCGGGGTCGTCGAAGGGTCGGATGGTGGCAATTTCGTTGATTTTTTCGGCAGGCGGTGTCGTTGAGCGAACCAGACGATAAAACTCTCTTGCACCTGATCCCTTAAAGTGAATGTGAGCGTGGTAAAGGTGCTCATAAAGATAGCGACTGACCAGCCGCTGCTTGTTGCTTTGCCGGTTAAAAAAGGCTTCCCAGCGCTTAATTTGACGCGCGACTTCGGCTGAGGCTGGCTCGGGCAATGGTCGATTGGCGCCCTGGGCTATCCAGTCGACCAGCGTTTGATGTTCTTTTGGCTGTAACCCCGGTGTTGCATACGGCATTCCCCACAGCGGATGCTCCGAGGCATAGGCATTGAACTGGCCAATAGAGGGGCAACTCTGCTCACGCGCGAGTGACAGGCTGAAATCGTCGCTAAGATACTTGTCCTCAGGTAACGGATTTTGTTGTTTTAGTCGCAGCATCTGATAGAGCAACGAATTTTGCAGGTTTTCGCTGGCGTTGGCAGGACTATCTTTATTTTCGCTCTCGTTAAGCACCGCATGAAAGTCGCGTTGCCGCCATTGCGGCGGCGTTTTTGCGTCGATAAACAATCTTGTCGGTTGCATCGGTTTAAGTCGCGCCGGGTTGTAGACAAGTTCTTTGCTGGCACCGCGCGCCATGCCATCGGCAGAAGAGAGTTTAAGTTGACAGGGGGCGTCATAACAGCCGTGGCAGACAAGACAGCGGTTATTTAATATGGGTTCGACCTGCGAGGAAAAATCGACGTGAGAGCCGCTGGCGTGGGATATATCCTGAGGGTCGGCAGCGGGTGGAGGTGTCGACTCATAACTTGTTGAAGCCAAATAATAGCCGAGTGTAAACACGGCCAATATTAAGACAAAGTAAGTCAGGAAACGTCTCATCCAGAACTCTCCCAGAAAAAATAGCCTTCGGCGCCAGCGGGCAACACCGGCCATCGAAAAAATCACGGTTATATATCCTACAGCCTAACGCTTCGCGGGCAACCTGTCGCCTGTCAATGCCTCTGAAATTGACCCGTATCAGGCCAAAATTCTAACAGCTCGTTAAAATAGCGGCTCATTGTAGTCTGTCGCGCACTTTGGCCATGAGTACTACTTTATTTGAACCTTCCCCGCGCCTGATGCCAATAGGCGAATTCACAGAAGAACTAATGCGACGATTTTTCCGAAAAAACGCTATAGTGCCACTCGTTTTTGCGATCTCGGTTGTGATTTCGATCGCCGCTATCTGGTTTTTTGATAGTTATAATCTTCAGCAGAAAAAAAGCGCCCTTCAAAAGCTATCGAGTAACCACGTTAGCCTGATCAGGAATAATATTTATCGTGCGCTTTCAGCGACTTATCCTTTGGCAGCCCTGGTGCGAACGCAAAAAGGCAAAGTTGACGGATTTGAAAAACTGGCAGAGGAAATGATGCCGTTTTATCCCGGTGCTGCCTCGCTGCAGCTGGCACCTGACGGCGTTATCCGCCATATTGTCCCGTTAAACGGAAACGAAAAAGCGCTAGGGCATAATCTGTTTGCCGATGAGTCGCGTAACAAAGAGGCGTTTCTGGCGCGCGCGACTGGGCAACTCACTCTAGCAGGGCCGTTTGAGCTGATCCAGGGCGGGCAAGCTGCCGCGGCCAGGTTGCCCATCTATTTAAATAATGCGCAAGGAAAGCCTGAGTTCTGGGGGTTTTCCGTCGTCCTCATTAGTTTTCCAGAAGTACTCAAAGTGGCCAATCTGCACCAGTTGGCGCAGTCAGGCGTCGCTTACCGCCTATCCAGGATTCATCCAGATAGCGGTGAGCTTCAAGTGATTGACCGCTCGCCCCAGTCTCTGCTCGCTAGTTCAGTAAAAATTAGTTTTAAAGTACCTAACAGCACCTGGACTTTCGCTGTTTCACCTGTAGAGGGCTGGCGAAGTAATCAGATCCTTTTATTGGAGCTGCTGCTGAGCTTTATTTTTGTTGGATTGAGTAGTTTATCGGCATCATTGGTTGTTAGCCTAAAGGACAGCCATCAATTGCTGCAGAAAAAAGTCGCTTTTAAAACGCGCAAACTCAACGATAATTTGAAAAGGTTGGGGCTCGCCCTGAACGCCGCGCGACAGGGATGGTTTGATATAGAATTAGAAACGGGCGAAATAAGGGTGAGTGAACAATACCCTAAGCTGCTGGGTTATCACGCCGATGAATTCAAGCCGAGCATGCAAGAGTGGCGAAAGAGCCTGCACCCGGACGATCAAAAAGCCGTGTCAACGCAGTTCGTCAAGTGTCTGTCCACCCGCGCGCCGTGTGAAGCCGAGTACCGCAGAAAAAACAAATCGGGACAATGGTTGTGGATACACAGCATTGCTGAAGTGATTGAATGGGGCGCGTCGAACAGGCCGCTACGAATGGTCGGAATTCACACGGACATTACCGAGCGCAAGCGAAACGAGCAGGTTTTGAGAACGCTGGCTGAGAGCGGATCCTCGTATAATGATGAGATCTTTCAAATAATTGTACGCCAACTGGCGCGTACATTAGGCGTTCGCATAGCTTTGATCGCGGTTAACAGCAAGCGGCAAAATGGCATGGTTGACACGGTAGCTATGTGGGACGGTGAAGTTTATCGGGAAAATTTCAGTTACGCGATTAAAGGAACGCCGTGCGAAGAGATTGAAGACAAGCAATCCATTTTTTATCAGCAGCGACTACAAAAAATTTATCCAGATAATCTGCTGTTGAAAGAGCTAAATGTCGACAGCTGTCTGGTGGAGCGGCTGGATAACAGTCAGGGTCAGGCTATCGGTCATATCGCGCTATTGCACGATCACCCGATGAGCTTGCAATCGAGTAATCTAAAGTTGCTCGACAGCCTCACGGTGAGAGCGAGCATTGAGCTTGAGCGTAAAGAGTCAGAAGAAAAACTAAGTCTACTCTCGCGGGTTTTCAAAGACACGCACGAAGGCATTATGATCACCGACGCTAAAGGCAATATCGTCGATGTTAACGCCAGCTTTTGTGAAACTACCGGCTATACTCGTGAGGAAGTCGTCGGGCAAAACCCCAGAATTTTAAACTCAGGCAAACAGGGTCCGGAATTTTACGCGCAAATGTGGCAGGCATTAAACGAAAATGGTTTTTGGCAGGGTGAAGCCTGGAACCGCAAAAAAAGTGGAGAGTTTTACGCGGAGTTATTAACCATTTCTTCGCTCAAGGATGAGAGTGGAGAAGTTCTCAACTACGTCGGTCTTTTTTCTGATATCACCAAGAATAAGGAGCAGCAGAAAACGCTGGAATTAATGGCCCACTACGACCTGCTCACTGAACTGCCTAACCGGGCATTGTTTTCTGATCGATTCTCTCGTGCTATAAGTCACAGTAAAAGAACCGAGACCTTATTAGCGGTCTGTTTTCTGGACCTTGATTTATTCAAGCCTGTTAATGATCAGTTTGGTCACCAAATTGGCGACAAGCTATTAATCGAAGTGGCCAACCGTATCAAACACAGTGTACGCGAAGAAGATACTGTATCGCGTCAGGGTGGCGACGAATTTACCTTGCTGTTGGGTGACCTAGAGTCGATTGCCAGTTGCGAACATACTCTACAACGAATCTTGCAAGCGGTTGCAGAGCCTTACAAAATAGACGGTAATATTATTCATATTAGCGCTTCGATTGGAGTCACTTTTTATCCGTTGGATAATGCCGATCTGGATACGCTTTTGCGACACGCCGACCGCGCTATGTATGATGCAAAAATTGCCGGCCGTAATGACTACAGTCTGTATAGCATTGAAAACGACCGACAGGCAATCCAGAAAAATATACAACTCAAGGAAATTCAACGCGCCCTGGCTAATCAGGAGTTCTGCCTTTATTACCAGCCAAAAGTAAATATGAAAACCGGAAGCGTGTTTGGAGTCGAAGCGCTAATTCGCTGGCAACACCCGACAAAAGGCATGATACCCCCGCTGGAATTTCTGCCATTAATCGACCGTACCGATCTGGAGATTCAAATTGGCGAGTGGGTCATTAACGCAGCACTAAACCAGGTTGATTTGTGGCGAGCGCAAGGCGTTAATCTGGAAGTCAGCGTTAATATTGCGCCACATCATTTACTCTCAAATGCCTTTATAAAAAGCTTGGAGCAGGCGTTAAAAACCTATCCGCTGGTGCCAACGGATCGTTTATGCATTGAAATTCTGGCTAGCAGTGTGCTGAGCGACTTGCAAACCATCAACCGGGTCGTTAAAGAGTGTCTTGATACGCTGGGCGTGAGAGCGGCGTTAGACGATTTTGGTACTGGCTATTCTTCGCTGACGCACTTGAGAAATCTGCCTGTGAGTAGCATTAAAATTGATCAGAGTTTTGTCAAAGATATGCTCGACGACCCGGATGATTTCGCTATTATTGAAAGTGTAATTGGACTGTCAAATTCATTTGGACGTGAAGTCATTGCGGAAGGTGTCGAAAGTTGTCAACACGGTCAATTGTTATTGCTGATGGGTTGTGAGCTCGCGCAGGGTTATACCATTGCCAAACCAATGGTTGCGGCTGACGTCCCGAACTGGTTAGCCGGCTATCAGGTGCCCCCGGAATGGACAGAATTTGCCGAAAAGGCGCTACCAAAAACTGAAAGCAAACGTCGAATTCTGGAAATTATCAGTGAGCGATGGCTTGAGACTGTTTGCTCCATCAAGCAATCGCAAGAGCCCCTTCATTCGTGCGACTCATTTAGCGAAATAGAGCCTCGCCACATCAATAACTGGATTGAGCGTGCCCGTGTGGAGAAGCTGTTTGAAGTGGATTGGCTGAGTGGACTTGAGCAGGTGAAAATCGAAATTGTCGAGAAAGCCAAAATGATAGTTGCTACAGAACAATTTGACTTAATCGGAAATTACCACGGCGAGTTGCAAAAGCTCGCGCACGAGTTCCGTTCAAAAATTGCCAGGCTTATTGAGCCAGATTAATTTCTGATTCCGGCGCTGGTCGCTTAACCTGTTGTTCTCCATTATATTTGATTTGTGTGGTAGTCAAAAATATAAAGTTTAGCAAACGCGTCGTAATGCCCTCGCGTTAACAGCGCTTGTCTTTATCGAAAATTGGCTATAGGATGAGTCTACGCTTGCGCAGATATTAATTCACGAACTATCACAAACCGGGCTAAGAATGAAAAACACATTAGGAGTTCTTGCGTTGATCGCAGGGCTAATGATCCAGACACCTGTTTTGGCAGAGTCTCCGACTGACCGCTTTGCGGTGTGCATGGCTGATAATTTAAATGGCAAAGAAAGGAAAAATCTGGCCAAGTGGATCTTTTTTTCGATTGCAGCTCACCCGGAGATCAAGCCCTATTCCCGTGCAAGCCGCCAGAACGTAGAGGAAAGTGACCAATACGTTGGAAAGTTGATCACGAGGCTTCTAACGGCGGACTGTCCTGGCGAACTCAAAAGTGCAAGTGCTTCTGACCCGTTGGCGTTACAAAAGGCTTTTGAAATGGTTGGCCAAGTCGCAATGCAGGAGCTAATGACCAATCAGGAAGTTATGAAAACCCTGACAAATTATGCGCAATATGCCGATCAGGAAAAAATAAATAAATTACTCGGCCAGTAGTAAGTTGGATAATTTACCAGGGCGCGACAGAAAAAAACCTCCATCCAACAGCAGGGAAGATTGATGAAAATATTTACCGCAATTATTTTAGTCATTTTTTTAACCGGTTGCATCACCGTTCCGGTGAAGGATCGATCGCAGTCTAAACAATGCTATCTTTCCAGCGATAAAAAAACCCTCAAGATAATTGACTTTAACGAAGAAAATACCGGGTTTTACTACTCGGTCAGTGGATTGCTGCTATCGCCGATTCTGGTGCCAACGACGGCGCTGATTTCCGGCTCTTATGTTCTGGTGAATAACATTTATCATCTCGGTGAAGAAAAAATAAAGTGCGATTGAGGCTCTCAGTGGCGATAAATTGAGTGTCTACTTAATTCCGAGCGCACTGCGGTAAACTGCATCAACTACGGCCGCGTGTGCTTCCTTATTCAAAGCCGATGGCACCAGCGCATCATCTTTGGCTAAACTGGACAAAGTTTCAGCGACTACAATCCGCATTTCATGGGTGATCCGGTTAACACCAGCGTCCAGCGTGCCGCGAAATAGCCCCGGAAACGCCAGCATATTGTTGACAGTCTTACCGTCAGTGGCGAACGCCGCGCCATTTTCCAGAGCAACTTCCGGTTCAATCTCGGGGTCGGGATTGGTCAATGCCATAATGATTTGTCCTTGCCTGACCATCTCGGGTTTGATTAGACCCTTGACACCGGTTGTTGCAACGACGATGTCTGCTTTTTGCATCAGTTCATCCAGCTCCACCGGTTCACCCCCCAGGCCACGCAATTTTTGTTTGGCGGCAGGGTTAATATCACAGCCGGCCACTTGCTTGACGCCATAGTCCAGAAGTAAATTACAGATCCCCATACCGGCGGCCCCCAATCCAATCTGGCCGAATACCCTGTCCTTGATACAAATACCCACTTGTCTGGCAGCGGTCAGTAGCGCCGCCAGCACCACGATCGCGGTGCCATGTTGATCGTCATGGAATACCGGTTTGTCCAGACGGGCGATCAACTCTTCTTCTATTTTGAAACATTCAGGCGCTTTGATATCTTCGAGCAATATTGCGCCAAAGGAGGGTGAAATAGCTTCGATGGTCTCGATAATCCTTAAGGGATCTTTCTCCTTGAGTAAAATTGGAATGCCCGAAATTCCTACAAGTTCCGAAAAGATCGCCGCTTTGCCCTCCATTACCGGCAGTCCCGCTTCTGCGCCAATATCGCCGAGACCCAGGATCGCGCTACCATCGGTGACAATAGCAACGGTGTTTTGAATATTGGTATAGTCCTTAATTTTTTCCGGCGATTGCTGGATGGCCTGACACACTCTGGCGACTCCAGGCGTGTAAACGTCGCGCAACACTTCGAGTGAATTGATGGCAATGCTGGCCTGAGTTTTTATTTTTCCGCCTTTGTGGCGGTTGAAAACCCGATCAGACTTGCCCACAATTTTGGTTTCCGGCAGGGCATTAATCCGATCCAGCAACAGCGTTAAATTAAGGCTGTCGTCGTACTCGATGGTAACTTCCCAGATGGTGTCTTTGTATAGTCGCCTGACAGCATTTAAGCCCTCAACGGTGATGCCGAGCTCGCCGATAATGGTAAGAACTCTGGCCATGTTACCGGGTTGATGGGGCGCTTCCACCAGAAGAATTTCGACAACTTTCACAAATCTGCTCTCTTTATTGCAGGGATAAATTGAGCATAGCAGACTAAAAATTTTACTCAACGAAGAAAAAGAATTAAAAAGCCTTGAACCGGGTTCGCTAGATCCCTGGTTAAATTCGGGTAATATACCTCAACACTTTGGGTATAATGGAGCGCTCGTTTGTGAATGCGAGCAGAATTCGTACCTATATGCGCTCTTCCGGCGTCAATCAACTCAGGAAAATCACATGCCGATAAAATTCAAATGCAAAAATAATCGGGCCAAATCAGCTTTGGTTACTGTCTGTCTTTTGTTTGTTTCTTTACTATTCAGCGGAGTCAGTCAGGCTGCCGGCGGCGACGCTGGAAACCGGTTGCTGCGTTTTGCCGATATTCACAAGGATAAGATAACCTTTGTTTACGCGGGCGATATTTATGTTGGCGACATTCATTCCGGCGAGTCCCTGAGATTGACTTCTCACGTTGGCGTGGAAATGTTCCCCAAGTTTTCCCGTTCTGGTGACTGGATAGCATTCACTGCCGAATATTCCGGTTCGCGTCAGCTGTATAAGATGAAAACTGACGGTAGCGGATTAGAGCAGCTGACCTGGTATAACGATGTGGGCGCAATGCCGCCGCGGGGTGGATTCGATTACCGGGTTCTGGACTGGAGCGCAGATGATAAACAGATCCTGGTCAGGGCCAATCGTCTGCCGTGGAGCGTGCGCATGGGGCAACCCTACTGGGTGCCGGTTGATGGCGGTCTGGCAACGCCGCTGGCAGTTCCTGAAACAGGTGGTGGGATGCTTTCACCGGATGGCAAAAAATTCGTTTATACGCCGATCGACCGGGAGTTTAGAACCTGGAAACGCTACCGTGGTGGTCGCGCGCAAGACGTGTGGATTTATGACCTGGAAAAGAACGCCAGCGAGCGCCTTACCAGCCATCCGGGCACGGACAATCAGCCGGTATGGATTGACGACAAAATCTTTTTCTTGAGTGACCGCGATTACACACTAAACCTGTATCAATACCAAAAAGGCGGCGAGCCTAAAAAGCTGACCGACCATAAAGCCCACGATTCCTTATGGGCATCGGCTGGTCCTCAGGCGCTGGTGTATGAAAACGACGGCTATCTGTGGCGTTTTGACCCGAAAACCAATAAAGCACAAAAACTGTCCATTCATGTTCGCGGAAATCCGCAATATCTGCTCGCGCAATACAAAAATGTAGTCGAGCAAATAGAGTCAATGGATATTGCCAAAGACGGCAAACGCGCACTTTTTGGCGCGCGTGGAGAACTGTTTAGCGTACCGGCAAAAAAAGGCGAAGTTAGAAATATTTCACGCACGCCAAAGTCGCGTGAAATAGCAGCTACCTGGTCGCCGGATGGTAAAATGGTTGCCTACCTGAGTGACAAGACTGGCGAATATGAGGTTTATGTTCGCGCGCAAAATGGTGAAGGCGAGGAGCAACGTCTGACTAATGACGGGACTATCTGGCGATTCCCGCCGGTGTGGTCACCCGATAGTAAAAAATTGGCATTTTCGGATAAAAATCAGACCCTGTGGTCGCTTGAAGTTAAGTCAAAAAAACTGCGCAAACTGGACCGCGCGCAAAGGAATGATATTCAGGATTATAGCTGGTCGCCGGATAGCCAGTGGCTTACTTACAGCAAAAGAGAAGACAACGGCTTTGGCTCGATTTGGGTGTATCACCTGAAAACTAAAACTGCCAGTCAGTTGTCTTCAAAACTGACCAGCGAGCAGGAGCCAGTTTTCGGAGCCAATGGCAATTATCTGTTCTTTTTGTCGAACAGGGACTACAACCTGTCTTTTAGCAGTTTTGAGTTTAATTATCTTTATCATAAGGCGACCCGGGTTTATGCGGCGCAACTGAACGCATCGGCGCCCGAGTTGTATCCTTACCAGAGTGATGAAGTTGAGCTGACCGCAAAAAACAAAAAGAAAAAAAATAACGATAAAGACAATGCTAAAAGCAAAGCGGTAAAAATTGACCTCGATGGTTTTGACGACCGGGTGGTTGCACTACCGGGCAAAGCGGGGAACTATTTTAATTTGCAGGCAAACGGCGACAAAGTATTTGTAATGCAACGAGAAAACGGCACCAGCCAATTGCGTTTAATTGATCTGGAAAAAAGTGAAAATCCCAAAATTATTCTCAGTGGCGTTAACGACTATCGACTGGCTGCAAAAGGGGAAAATATACTGGTACGAAGAGGCGATAAGTACGCCATTGTTGCAGCGAAGGCCAAGCAGAAATTTGACGATGGCAAGCTCGATTTAAGCAAAATGGAGCTGAAGATCGACCCAAAAACCGAATGGCAGCAGATGTACGTTGACGGATGGCGAATTTTACGCGACTGGTTTTACGACCCCAACATTCACGGCATGGACTGGGATGGCGTGCGCGCCAAATACCAGCCCTGGGTTGATGCGGCCACTCATCGAACTGATTTAGACTATGCCTTTGGAGAAATTGCCGGCGAGTTAAACTCGGGCCATGTGTACGTTAACGTCGGCGAACAGCCGAAAGTGGAACGTCGTGATAATGGTCTGCTTGGCGCCCAATTATCAGCGCATAAGAGCGGTTATTTCAAATTCGATAAGATTTTCAAAGGGGAAAACTGGCATCAGTCCTTACGCTCTCCGTTGACCCAGCCTGGAATAAAAGCCGCCGAAGGCGACTATCTGATCGCAATTGACGGCATTTCATTGAGAAGCGTTAAAAATCCCTACCAACTGCTTGAAAGCAAAGCGGATCGTTTTGTGACCCTGACCGTCAATAAAAAGCCGAGCGGTAAAGGTAGTTGGGTTACCCAGGTCAAGCCTATCAAGCGCGAAACCAATTTGCGCTACCTTGACTGGGTAAAAAGTCGCGCAGCAATGGTAGATAAACTGTCCGGCGGGCGAATCGGTTATGTCCACCTGCCCAACACCGCCGTTGACGGCAACCGCGAGTTGTTCAAGCAATTTGTACCACAAATCACCAAAGACGCGTTGATCATCGACGATCGCTATAACGGTGGTGGTTTTATACCAGACCGCATGATCGAAATGCTGTCTCGTAAGACCCTGAACTACTGGAAATATCGCGGCCTGGAACCCAACGCAACGCCACTGATCGCGCACGATGGCCCCAAAGCGATGCTAATCAACGGTTATTCCAGCTCCGGCGGTGACGCCCTGCCGTACTATTTCCGCAAGCAGGGCCTCGGTAAACTAATCGGCACCCGCACCTGGGGAGGGCTGATTGGGATCAGCGGCAACCCGGCGCTAGCCGACGGCGGATTGCTGCTGGCGTCGACTTTCCGGGTGATGGACCCGCAGGGAAACTGGGTGGTCGAAAACGAAGGCGTTTCACCGGACATTGAAGTCATTGACCGTCCGGAACTGGTCTACGCCGGACGGGATCCGTCTCTAGAGCGTGCGGTTAAAGAGCTAATGCAGGCTCTCAAAGAGAATCCGCGTGCCAGTATTAAGGCACCGGCGGCGCCGACTCAATTCTGACCGATTATTTGAATCGCTAACCTTCAATTTAAATGCCGGGTAATTCGCCCGGCATTTTTCTGAGCAGGAAAAATGGCTGACAAGACGATCTCGTCCACGAGAATTCATGCGAACTTAAAAAAATAAAAAATCGAAAGAAACAAAATGATAAAGCCAACAATGGAACAGGACCTTGTCGCTCGCAAGCGGACGAGTCTTCCCCAAAGGCAGTAAATTGCTATCTCCAAACGATAGAGGCTATTGAGAAGCTGGACATATCAGCTGAGCGCTGCACTTTGATTCAGGTGGGTAAGGACTTCCAGCCAGAGGCTTGCTGCTAAATCAGCGGTCAAACAGCCGGTCTTTACTCCGGCAAGAAATAGCGATTTTCTATATATAAAGTAATAATATGCATAGATAATACAAATAAATATACATATAATGCGTCTTATGTCTAAAGACGGTCGGAAATCGACATGGCAGTTAGCTTCAATTCAGATGACACCAATCCAGCTCCTTTACCCATGGCGGGTGAAAGCAATTTGGAAACAGTAGCGCTGCTCAAGCAGGTAGCAAGGGCACATCGTTATCTGGCGGAGTTGAAAGGCGTCGCCAAGGCGACCCCAAATGAGGCAATTTTGATTTCTATCTTGAGCATGCAGGAAGCCAAGGATAGCTCCGCTATCGAGAATATATTCACCACGCATGATCAGCTGTTTCAGTCTCAGGTGCTGGGTGGGTATCGGGTCAACCAGGCTACAAAAGAGGTAGAGAATTACCAGCGGGCTTTGTGGGAAAGCTACCAGCAAACCAAAAAGTCAGAGCTGATTCGTTTAAGCGATATACTTGCCACTCAAGAAATTGTTGAACCCGATAAGCCAGGATTAAGAAAAATGCCTGGTACAGTGATTGGTAATGCTAATACGGGGCAGGTTATTTACACGCCTCCGCAGCATCCTGACGATATCCAGATGTTGATGACTAACTTGTTTGAATACATCAATGACGATTCGCTTTCAGAGCTGGATCCGTTGATCAGGATGGCGATAATTCACCATCAGTTTGAGAGCATCCATCCATTTTACGATGGTAATGGTCGAACGGGACGTATTCTGAATATTTTGTATTTGGTAAAAAACCAGCTACTGGATTTTCCGGTACTTTATCTGAGCCGTTATATCGTTGAGACTAAAAGTGATTACTACCGCCTGTTGCAATCGGTTAGAGAACAAGGCGATTGGACTGACTGGGTAAGCTATATCGTGAAAGGCATTGAAGTAACTGCGAAGGAGACGATAGAGTTTGTGTATCAGATGCGTGATCTGATAATGGTCACCAAGCAACGTATGCGTACCGAGCTTCCCAAAATATACAGCCAGGAATTACTGAACAACCTGTTCTTTCATCCATACACCAAAGTGCAGTTCGTGATCGATCAGTTGGGTGTCAGCCGTATCACGGCCACTAAATATCTGGATACTTTGGTAGAAAAAGGGATTGTCAGTAAACAGAAGCTGGGGCGCAATAACTACTATATTAATGAACCACTCGTGCGCCTGATTGTGGGTCAGGAAAGCCAAACCAGAGTGTAGAACGATTGAAATTTGAAAGCTATAAATCGCTAACCTTCAGTTTAAATGCCGAGTAATTCGCCCGGCTTTTTTATGACCAGGAAAAATGGCAGACAAGACACTATCGTCCGCGAGATATGAAACAAACCTAAAAAAGTAATAAATCGAGGAAATCAAAAAGATGGTGCCCAGAAGAGGACTTGAACCTCCACGGCCCGAAGGCCACCAGCACCTGAAGCTGGCGTGTCTACCAATTTCACCATCTGGGCATTTTTGTGTAATAGAAGGTGATGCCAAAAGCGGGTGAACTATACGATTGGCGGCTTCTGTTGTCAATGTGAATGCCGAAATTTTCAATCCATGCCCCTCTTATGCTGGCAAAGCCTGCTGTGGTGTGACCGACTATCGGCCCAGGCTAACCGCCGGGTGGATATTTAATGTGTCGCTTGTTCAAATAATTCGACTCAATCTCAGGATGTTGATATATTGCCGGTATAAAAACTAAACAGTTCAACTGGGCTACCCTCCGCAAATTCCTGCATCTAGTAAAATTGATTGGGTGAGGGGAATTATCACATAAGCTCTGGTTTAACAGGATATCAGCCCGGAATTGGGCGTTCAAAGGGATTGAAACTTGTATTTTTCGTCAGTAATCACCTTTCAAAGATCAAAATTTTTAACTCTGTTGACACTCTATCTGTTGACCCAGATGCTGTGGGTTTCGAGCGCCAGGGCGTTGACCCAGATTGAAACTTTTATCCTCGAACAAAGCCAGATACAACCCGTCAGCGTAGCCAGGGAACTGGAAAAATTATCATCGCAAGCAATCGCAACCCTTCCAGCCAAAGTGCTTGTAGAGGCCAGTTTTGCCAGCGCCGTTAATCTTGACGCTGCCCTGACCTTACGGCTGACTGAACAACTGCTGGACGAGTCAAAAAGGCTCAATGACACCAATCTGGCGGGACAGGCTTTTTACAACCGCGGGGTGCTGCACGCGGCTCTTGGTCATCATGATCTTGCGCTGGATTCTCTACGGATTTCGCTGGCTAACTTTGAAAACTGTGAAAGTGAAGTTGACATCGCCCGAGTGAAAGGCGCGCTCGCCCTGATGTACGTCGAAATTGGGGAATATGAGCTGGCACAACCTTATTTTGCGGACGCTCTTGCATCTCATCAATTACGTAACGATCAACTGAATATGGCAAAAGTACTGCAAAATCGCGGTTTTATGAAAATTCAAATTAAGGATTATGTCGGAGCGAAAGAAGACCTCACGCGCGCTTTAAAATTTTCTCAATCGGTTGATTTAAGGCCCATCTATCCGATTATCTACAAGAATCTGGGAAAAGTAGAATCCTTGCAGGGGAGCCCTGAGTTGGCGCTGGAGTATTTCGATAAGGCGATCGCCGAGTCGACCAGCTCCAATCTTGAATATCATCAGAGTGAAATCATGCGTGAGCTTGCACTGTTACAGTTGCGTAACGGCCTGGTAGAAAAAGCACGCCGCAGTCTGGCCACTTCTTTACAACTCGGTGAAAAATTCAATCTACTCAAACAATTAAAGCTGAGTTATCTGGCGTTGGCGCAACTAGAGGTGTCTCTGGAGAACTACAAAGCCGCCTATCTGGCCAACGAGGAGGCGACCAAAATTTCTCACCAGATGGGTGATGATCGCGTCGCCCGCAACCTTTCGCGTCTGGATAAATACAGCGCAACCTTGAAAGAGCAGAACAAACGCCTGGTGCTGGAAAAGGAAAAAGAAATTGTCGAGCTTGCCGCGCAACGCGATCAGTTACTGCGGAATTTTTCAATTTCGGTCGCGGTGATCGCGATTCTTCTCGCGCTTTACTTTATCCGACGGTTTACTGATACCAACAAACAGGCGGCGTTATTTGAAAGGCAGAGCAAAATAGATTCTCTTACCGGGGTTTGGAATCGCCGCGCCGGAAGGGCTCGATTGAGCCGGTTATGTCAGCGAGAAGAGCGCGCCGATTCAGTATTTAGTATCGCAATGCTTGATATCGACCACTTTAAACGAGTGAACGATGATTTTGGCCACGATATTGGCGACAAAGTGATCGTCGAAATTTGTCACATCATCGAAAAAAATCTACGCCCAAGCGATATGGTTTGCCGCTGGGGTGGAGAAGAATTTATATTAATTCTGGAAAGCTCTTCTGCAGCGGAAGCAAAAGAAATCTGTGAGCGGATCAGGAGCACCGTTGAGCAGGCGACAATTGAATCAGTCGGAGAAATGGCGGTCAGTATTGGTATCGCTCAGTACCGTGGAGCTAGCGTTGACGAGCTGGTTAAACGCGGTGACCTGGCTTTATATCAGGCCAAGCATCAGGGAAGAAACCGCGTTGTACTCGACCCGGAAACGGGCAGTTAGCTATTTGCTCCAGCTATCTGGAAAACTGATAAGCCAGTTGCAATAGAATTTGTCTGCCGCGAGCGGGGTACTGCTGCACATTTTGTCCATTTTCATCGCTGCCCAGACTAATATAAGAAGATGTCGCATAATCTTCGTCGCTTAAATTACGCAGATTCAGGCTTAGGTTTAGTTCCTCTGACCAGTTATAACTCAGTACTGAGTTCACCAATAGCAGGCTGTCATTGTTTTGAAGTGCGTCAACTCGCCCGCGCCAGTTTTCAGAAAAACTAAAAGACCACTGCTCGCCTGCGTAACGAAGCGCATAGTTCATATAAGTTCTTGGGGCAATTTGTTCGGAGGCGGGCAAATCCAATGATACGCCAAGGTCCGTTTGATTATTAAATAGATGGGTCAGAGCCGATTTGAATTGCCACTGTCGAGCGGGCATCCAGGTCCATTCCAACTCAACACCGCGAACCTTGTTGCCGGCAACATTATCCAGAAACTGATTACCACTGGCGTCGGTTCGAAACCCGATAAGGTCCACGTGCTCGTTTTCAAAGAAAGTCGTGTCGATGGCATGTTTGCCGTGTTGCCAGCTGTGAACCAGCTCGACACTGGTCACTTCGCTGGCATTTAAATCTCTATTACCGACGGTTAAGCCGCTTTCCAGATCGTACAGGTCGCCTAGCGAAGGCGCGCGATAAGCTTTGCCATAGATCAACTTGGAGTATTGCGATGGGCTCCATTGATAGATGCTCGAAAATCTCGGCATTAAAGCGTTATCCACGTCATTATAGCTATCATAGCGGGCGCCAGCGGTCAGCGACAATTCTTGACTTGCTTGCCACTGGCTTTGAAAATAGGCGCCTGCGATGCGGCGATCTTTGTTCAGCACAACCCGCTGATCTTCGCGGTTGAGCGTTATCACTTCGCCCAGATAACTCAGCTCGCTAAACAGGTTGTAGTTACTGCGCAGGTAAGCCTCTGGCACGTGGCTAACCGAAAAATACGCGCCAAAACTGTGGGTTACTTCGGGGCTCGCGTGGTAACTGGCGTCGGCGGAAAAATTGCCAGAGTCGTAGCGCAGGTTTTCGCCAAACAGAAAGTCCGCGTTTTCAAAAGGCGTTTCGCCTCCAGGCTGTAAAGCGGTTATCGATTTTCGAGCCGCTGTCTGGTAACCTCCAGATAGGCTCACCGACCAGTTTTGATTTTCCACCAGTTGGTGCGAACCGTATAGCATCCAGTGTTTTAGATCGATCTCTGTCACCCCGTCTCTAAGCCTTCTGAAAAGGTAATAGTCGTTGCGTGTGGACCCCAGATATTGCATTTTTATCTGACTGATACCGTCGCTGGCGGAAAAACTGACTTGCTCTACCTGACGAGGGTCTTGCGTTGTCGACTGCAAAGTATTTATATCGAATACATCATTAAAGGTGTCGCCATTATCGCGGTAAGCTTCGATTGAGCCGCCTAGTTTCCAGTCGCCTGCCGAAAAATAGTCACTAAAATAGATTTCCTTTCCATTTAAACTGGCCGCAGTCAGCTTGAGCTCTCGCTTTGCGTCGGTGATGATATTGACGACACCGCTATAAGCATTAGACCCGTACAAAGCGGAACCTGGGCCACGGATAATTTCGATTTTGCTTACGTCTTTCAAACTGAAATAGCGGATCAGGTAATTAAGACCGCCGGTATATAATCGTCGTTGATGCGCTGGCCGTTTAACAATACCAACAGCGTATTCGCGTATTTTTGCGCGTGACCGCGCATGACCAGATGCGACTGATTACCCTCAACGCTATTCATCATGCTGTAAAATCCGGGCACATAGCTAAATAGTTCGGTCAGGGTACGCACGCCGAGCGCCTGAATATCGTTACGTGTAAACAGGCTGACTGAAGACGGACTTTTTTTAAGAGAAACGTCGGTTCTCGATGCTATAGCAACTTTGACGTTGAGCAATTGTTCAAGTGAGTAGGCGCGTAAATTATTTTGTTGATCGTTGCTGGCGATCGCCGGTGGTAGGAAGCAGAGCAAAAACAAACAGACTCCGAATGAGCTTCGCAGATTTCCGATACGCTTGTATAAATTTGTCGTCGTGCAAATCAATAGAGTGGCGCTCCCGTGCCGGGTAATTTCCAGGATAATAGTCTTAATATAGACCATATCTTTTTGTAAAAGGAGGGCAAAATACAAAGCAGCGTAGAATTTCTTAGTTGAGATTTTCGTGCTCAGTAAAGTTACTGAGCTGTTGGCGTTGTATATCCTCATGACACCTCAAAATGCAGGTTTCACGGGTGTAAGTGTTGCCTTCACTCGTACGCCTCAGCCAAAAACATAAGTGGCCAGGGCTTCGTCCCAACGGCTGTAGGCGCATTGGTTGCGGCCTCTGCGTTTAGCCATGTAGAGCGCCTCGTCTGCTTTTTTAAATAGTTCGGCCGGTAGTCCCTCGCTGAATTGACTGATACGGCGGGATACGCAACCAATGCTGACGGTCATGCTTATTTCATCGCCGTTATGAATTACCGAGGTCGACTCGACCAGTTGCCTGATTCGCTCAGCAACTATCTTCGCGCCATTGATGTTTGCTCCCGGCAGGATAATGCTGAACTCTTCTCCACCATAGCGCGCGCAAACGTCAGTCGTGCGCGGTAGCGCCTGTTTGAAGAGCGTGGCCAGATGTTTCAGGCATTCGTCGCCAAAGTCGTGGCCGAATTTGTCATTGATGTTTTTGAAAAAGTCGCAGTCGACCAACAGCAGCGACAGGCGCTCATGGTTACGTGAAGACAGGTGACAGAATTCATTTAATTTTTCGTCAAAGAATCGCCGGTTATCCAGATTGGTGAGCGCGTCGGTGCGACTCTGCTTCGAAAGTGTTATTTCGTTTTCCAGTGAAACCCAGTATTCGCGCTGCTGATTTCTGGACAGGCCGAGCATGTACACCCAGTACAAAATAAGCATTACCGCGGTGATCCAATGTTGTGGTAAATATAGAGCGACCAGCAAAGGTGGCAGAAGAAATGACAAAATAAAGCTGTAAGACACGCCTTTGTTCGGCGCGAAACTATTGGTACCGCCAGCGACCAGTCCTGCGGAGGAAAAAGCCATGAATACAGCGAAAGTCTGATTTTCGATAATTAGCGACATCGTAAACAAAAGACCCCATACGAGGCTGTGTGGCAGCACAGTGATATAAAGCAATCGGTTCCACAGCGCGTATCGTTTGGGATAAAACGCAGGCAGATAATGAACGTGAAACAGGCGCGCGATTGATGCGACGAAAAAAATCAGGGTTGAAGCGACGAATACGTTGGGATAGGCCTGGTGAAAATCGGCAGACACTGCCACCAGCGGCCAGAAAACCGGGTAGATATAGGGCCCCAGATAACTGCGTTTGATCAGATCCTGAGCCGTTCGATAGGTCAGATCTGAATCGCCTGTTCCCATGACCTGGTTTTGCTTCAAATTAACTTGTCCTCATCGATAGTTCTTACTAACTCGTTTTACACACTAGGTAGTTTCTGGATCCTATCTAAAAAGAATAGCCCCTTTGAAGTTAAAGTCAAAGCGCATTGGAGTGACGAGCATGAGAAAAAGACCGCATAAGGCTGCTCAACGGCGAGAGCTGCCATTTGCATCAGTGCGCCTTACTGACGAACATAGAAGGCTCAGTATGGGGGGTATAGCGCGGACAGGCTAATTCAGGTTATATTCGACGTTAGTGGCGAGGGTTTTTCGCTGAATAAAAATTTGCAGGTTGAATCAATATGAGAGTATTCATCAAAACAGCTTTGTGTTGCATCGCGTTATCGCTGGCGACCGTTTCAGCCGCATATTCGAAAGAAAAATCAGCGCAAACCTATCGACTGGAAAGTGTCGTCACCGGAATCGACGTACCCTGGGGAATGGTTCAATTGCCCGGCGGTGAACTTCTGGTTAGCGAGCGCGGCGGACAGCTGATTAGGGTCGATTTGAGCACAGGCAAAAAGCAAATCATTAAAGGGCTGCCTGCGATTGCCGACCGCGGTCAGGGAGGCTTGCTGGACATTGCGCTGCATCCAGCCTATAGCGAGAACGGTTGGCTGTATTTTTCATATAGTAGCGGCGCGGGTGAAGGCTGGGGCGATAACACAGCAGTTATGCGTGCGCGTCTTAAAAACGGTCAATTAGTTGACAAAAAACTGCTTTTTAAAGCCGAGCCCAATAGCACGGCCAGGCGCCATTACGGCAGTCGAATAGCCTTTGACCGGGATTCAATGCTCTATTTCTCAGTGGGTGATCGCGGGGACCGGGACAAGAATCCGCAGGATTTGACTCGCGACGGCGGTAAAATTTATCGGCTGCATGACGACGGACGTATTCCTTCAGACAACCCGTTTGTTAAAACGCCGGGCGCCAAAAAGGCAATATTTTCCTATGGTCACCGCAACCCGCAGGGTCTGGCACAAAATCCCTGGAGCGGCGAGATCTGGAGTCACGAGCACGGCCCCAAAGGCGGAGATGAAATCAATATTATTGGCAAGGGTAAAAATTACGGTTGGCCGGTTATTACCTATGGCGTCAATTATATCGGAACCAAAATCACCGACCTGACCCACAAAAAAGGAATGGAGCAACCAATCTGGTATTGGGTTCCTTCCATTGCGCCTTCGGGAATGGCTTTTGTCACTAGTGATAAATACCCAGAGTGGAAAGGCAACTTGCTGGTGGGGTCGTTAAAATTCGGCTATCTGGTTTTATGTCAGTTAGAGGGAAACAAAGTTGTTTCCCAGCAGATTTTATTTGAAGGGATTGGTCGAGTCAGAAACGTCAAACAGCTGGCCGACGGATTTATCTATATTGCTACCGAAAATAATAAAATAGTCAGAGTTGTCCCGGACTAATTAAACGCCACCTTAAAAACTCTACTTATACCTGGACGCCTACTTTGGGATGGCGATTTTGGCTTCTTTATTGCGCTTAAACAGCGTCACCATATGACCCACGCGTTGTACCTTGCTGGCACCTGTTTTTTGGGTGATGCTGGCGATCATCTGCTCGCGTTCGTCTCTTTCGTCGGCACGGACTTTTACTTTTATCAGTTCATGTGTGTCCAGTGCGCTTTTGATTTCTTCCAAAACCGAAGGGGTAAGACCCTTGTCGCCGATAATAACAACCGGTTTGAGTTCGTGTGCAAGGCTGCGTAAATGACGGATTTGTTTGTTAGATAAAGTATTCATGCTGGTCTACATTGCTAATTCAGGCCGATAGTTTAACATTCCTTGCAATTATTTGAGATAATAATCGGCTGAAACAACAACTTTCTGTCGCAAAAACGCGCGCGAATAAAGCAGGCAACAAGTCTAATGGCTAAAAGTAAAAGCAGCAAAGGCTGGCTCAAAGAGCATTTTGACGACCCTTATGTGAAACGGTCTCAGGAAGAAGGGGTTCGCTCGCGCGCAGTTTACAAATTGCAGGAACTGGACGAAAAAGACAAGTTGCTCACTAAAGGGATGACCCTGGTCGACCTTGGCGCAGCGCCGGGCGGTTGGTCAGAGTACGCGGCCAAGAAAGTCGGCGACAAGGGTAAAATCATTGCTACCGACATTTTACCGATGGATTATCTTGATGGCGTCGAATTTATTCAAGGCGATTTTCGAGAGGAGACGGTACTGGCGCGGATTCTGGCGGCAATGGACAATCAGCGAGCAGACCTTGTAATTTCCGATATGGCCCCCAATATAAGCGGCGTAGACGCCATCGACCAGCCTGCGTCAATGTATCTGGTTGATTTGGCGCTTGATCTGGCGAGACAAATTCTTAAGCCGGGCGGGAATTTTGTGGTCAAGGTTTTTCAGGGTGAAGGTTTTGACCAGTTTAAACAAGAGGCTTCGACCAGTTTTAACACGGTTAAAATCCGTAAACCCAAGGCGTCCAGACCGAGATCAAGAGAAGTGTATCTCATTGGCAGCCGCTATCGCGGTTAATAACTAAATATTTAGCGAAATATCGCGATACAATTGATAGTCTGTATATATTGTAAACATTGAGTTGAACGGTTGATAATGAAAGCAACCGTTTTAGATCTGGTGTTTCCAACTATCTACCGAAACCCAGGAAATAGAGGATATCCATTTGAATGATATGACCAAAAATATCTTGCTCTGGCTAGTTATAGGGCTGGTATTAGTTTCAGTTTTTAAGAATTTTGAAAATTCACAGATGCAATCCAGCGAAGTTGAATTTTCTGAATTAATGAAAGATATCGATAAAAATCGCGTACGAGAAATCAAAGTGGCCGGTTACAACATAAAAGCTACAATGCAATCGGGTGACAAAGTCACTTCGCAGATCCCCGCGGGCGCACACGAACTACTGGCACAAAAGGCGATCGAAAAAGGTGTCTCTTATACCGGTGAAGAAGCCGAAGGTGACAGTACCTTGCTGACGATATTTATTTCCTGGTTCCCCATGTTGCTGCTGATAGGCGTTTGGATTTTCTTTATGCGGCAAATGCAGGGCGGCGGCAAAGGCGGTGCCATGAGCTTTGGCAAGAGCAAAGCCAAACTCCTGAGCGAAGACCAGATCAAAACAACCTTTGCCGATGTCGCCGGGTGCGAAGAAGCCAAAGAGGAAGTGTCTGAGCTGGTGGATTTTTTACGCGAGCCGGGCAAGTTCCAGAAACTGGGCGGTAAAATTCCGCGAGGTGTACTGATGGTGGGCCCACCCGGAACAGGTAAGACGCTGCTGGCGAAAGCGATTTCGGGTGAAGCCAAGGTGCCGTTTTTCACTATTTCAGGCTCAGATTTTGTTGAAATGTTCGTTGGTGTGGGCGCGTCTCGAGTGAGAGATATGTTCGCCGAAGCGAAAAAACAGGCGCCTTGCATCATTTTTATCGATGAAATCGACGCGGTGGGTCGCCACCGTGGCGCAGGTCTTGGTGGCGGTCATGACGAGCGCGAGCAAACCCTGAATCAACTGCTTGTTGAAATGGACGGTTTTGACGGCGGCGAAGGCGTCATTGTTATCGCAGCCACCAACCGGCCGGACGTGCTTGACCCGGCGCTGCTCAGACCGGGTCGTTTTGACCGTCAGGTGACCGTTGGTTTACCCGACATTAAAGGCCGCGAGCAAATCATTAAGGTTCATATGCGCAAAGTCCCGCTGGCCGACGATGTCGACGCCAATGCGATAGCGCGCGGAACGCCGGGCTTTTCCGGCGCAGATTTAGCCAATCTGGTTAACGAAGCGGCGCTGTTTGCAGCTAAAGCAAATTGCCGAACCGTCAATCAGGAGTTTTTTGAAAAAGCAAAAGACAAAATCCTGATGGGCACCGAGCGACGCTCGATGGTGATGGACGAAGAAGAAAAACTCAACACGGCCTGGCATGAAGCCGGTCATGCGGTGGTCGGTCGTCTGGTGCCAAGCCACGACCCTGTGTATAAAGTGTCTATTATACCGCGTGGAAGGGCGCTCGGCGTGACTATGTATTTACCGGAAAAAGATCGATTCAGCCACAGCAAAGAATTTTTGGAAAGCAATTTGTCGTCGCTTTATGGCGGGCGTATCGCCGAGGAAATGCTCAATGGTCCCGATAAAGTGACCACCGGCGCGGCTAATGATATTCAACGGGCGACCGATATCGCACGCAATATGATCACCCAGTGGGGATTTTCCGAAAAACTAGGGCCGTTAACTTATGCCGAAGATGAAGGCGAAGTTTTTCTTGGGCGTTCGGTGACGCAAACCAAACACGTTTCTGACGATACCGCGAAAATTATCGATCAGGAGATCAAAGATCTAATTGCCAAAAATTACCAGCGCGCTGAAAGATTGCTCAAGGAAAATCGCGATAAGCTGGAATTAATGGCCGAAGCCTTGATGAAATACGAAACGATCGACGCAAGTCAGATCGATGTCATAATGCAGGGTAATGAGCCACCGCCACCGCAGGGCTGGAACGATGATGGAAACCATTCGTCACCGACACCCAAAGCGCCAAAAAAGGACGATAATAGTAAAAGCGGTAATAACACCGACACGATTGGGGATGCCGCCGCTCAGCCCTGAGCGGGATTGAACAGACATTTACTGGATCATTCCAAGGGCATCTTTTATGATGCCCTTTGTTGTTATGGGGGCTGTAAAAATTGAAACTGGTCGAGTTAAATGAAATTAGATAGTGTCCGGCGTGAGTACTTAAAAAAAGGCTTGCGAAGGGCCGATCTCCTGCCCGACCCGATCAGGCAGTTAGAGTCCTGGTTGCAGGACGCCGGTGAGCTAGAGCTGGTGGACGGCACTGCCATGACTCTGGCGACTGTCGATGGACAGGGTCAACCCAGCCAACGCGTGGTGCTGCTAAAGCAACTGGACCACGAGGGACTGGTTTTTTATACCAATTTAAACAGTCATAAGGCCAAAGATATAGCGATAAATAGCAAAGTGAGCGCTAACTTTGCCTGGTTGCCTCTTGAAAGACAGGTTAAGATCCAGGGCGTGGCTTCACGTATCAATCGCAGCGAGGCGCTGAGCTATTTTATTTCCCGACCCAAGAACAGCCAGATCGCAGCCTGGGCTTCAAACCAGAGCCATCCCATCCGCTCGCGACAATTACTGCTCAACGCCTATGAGCAAATGAAACGAAAATTTTCTGACGGCGAAGTCCCGTTACCCGATTTTTGGGGCGGTTATCGCATAAAACCAACTGTTTTTGAGTTCTGGCAGGGTGGCGGTGCACGTCTGCACGACCGCTTTGAATATACCAAAAGCGATAATGAGTGGCTGATCGAACGCCTGGCGCCCTGAGATGAACTATTCATCACAGAAAAACTCCTCCGAATTTCACAGATGATAAACGCGAGTAGACTGGCATCAAAATCGACCAGGCTTAAAAATTGACCACAATTGAGTCCTTTCTGGACTATTCTCTCATCAGCCATTAAAATTCGCCGCTTAAATAGGAAACAAAGGTTACCAAGATGAATCCAATCCTCGATTTGTTTGCCAGCTCGCCGATGAAACCGATGCAGACTCACATGCAGAAGGTTCAGGAGTGCGTTAATCAATTGCCGACTTTTCTGGAGGCGGTTTACGCCAAAGACTGGACGGCGGTAGAAGCAGTGCAAAAGTCTATCCGCTCGTTAGAAAACGAGGCGGACGAGCTGAAAAAGGAACTTCGTCTGAACCTGCCCAAGGGTCTGTTTATGCCGGTAGAGCGAACCGACCTGCTGGCGCTGCTCTCTTCACAGGATAAAATTGCCAACAAAGCGAAAGATGTCGCTGGCCTGATTACGGGGCGCCGCATGGTGTTTCCTGCCGACATCGAAGAAGACCTGAGCGCTTTTTTAAAGCGTAGCATCGACGCATCGCGTCAGGCGGGCAGGGCGATCCAACAATTGGACGAGCTGCTGGAGTCGGGTTTTAAGGGTAAAGAGGTCACTATCGCGGAAGAGATGGTGGTCAAGCTCGATGAAATAGAAAACGATGTCGACGTTTTGCAGATCAAAATCAGGCGCAAGCTATTTGAACTGGAAACAGAACTGCCGGCAGTCAATGTGATCTTTATGTACAAGGTTATCGACTGGATCGGTGATTTGTCTGATGTTTCCCAACAGGTCGGTTCGCGTCTCGAACTCCTGCTCGCCCGCTAAACTATCCCAGTAAAAGAGAGAAGAATAATGGAATTTAGTTTATTCACTGAATACAACATGATACTCATTTATCTGGCGGCTATTTTCGGCTTGCTGATGGCATTTGGTATCGGCGCAAATGACGTCGCCAACGCCATGGGTACTTCGGTCGGTTCACGCGCCCTGACAATCAAACAGGCGATTATCATTGCCATGATCTTTGAATTTGCCGGTGCTTTTCTGGCGGGCGGTGAAGTGACTTCGACCATTCGTAAAGGCATTATCGACGCCGGAGCATTGAGTGATACGCCTGAATTGCTGGTTTTCGGTATGATGGCATCATTGCTTGCGGCAGGGATCTGGCTTCTGGTGGCGACTTATTTCGGCTGGCCGGTATCGACCACTCACTCAATCGTGGGAGCGATCGTTGGATTTGCAGCCGTTGGCATTGGAATGGAAATTGTTCAGTGGGGCAAAGTCAGCTCGATCGTGGCTAGCTGGGTGGTGTCGCCGGTGATCTCAGGGACTATCGCTTTTATGTTATTCACCAGCGTTCAAAAACTCATTCTTGATACCGACGACCCACTCAAAAACGCCAAGAAGTACGTCCCTTATTATATGTTTCTGGCGGGCTTTATGATCGCACTGGTCACGCTGTTTAAAGGACTTAAGCATGTCGGGATCAAATTTGAAACTTCCGTTAGCCTGTATATCGCGGTAGGTTTTGGCTTGCTGATTATGCTGATTGGTAAATTTGTAATTAGCCGCCAAAAACCGGTAGAAAGCGAAAATAAGGATTTTCATTACGCCAGTGTCGAGCGGGTATTTGCGGTATTGATGGTTGTTACCGCATGTGGCATGGCGTTTGCCCATGGTTCAAACGATGTCGCCAACGCTATCGGGCCTCTGGCCGCTGTTGTTAGCGTAGTGGAAAGCGGCGGCGAAATAGCAAGAAAATCGGTGTTGCCGCTTTGGATATTACTGCTTGGCGGTGCAGGTATTGTCGCCGGCCTAGCAATTTATGGCCGCCGGGTAATGGCAACCATCGGTAAGCGCATTACAGAATTGACGCCCAGTCGTGGTTTTGCCGCTGAGCTGGCCGCTGCCACCACCGTCGTCGTCGCCTCAGGAACCGGTCTACCCATTTCAACTACGCATACATTGGTTGGCGCGGTGCTGGGCGTCGGTATGGCGCGCGGTATCGCTGCGTTAAATCTGGCGGTACTGAAGAATATCGCGGTTTCCTGGGTTGTGACGCTGCCGGCTGGCGCTTTATTGTCGATGATGTTTTACTTTATGCTTAAAGGTATATTTCTCTAATTGAAATTCTGAAAGAAAAGTTTTAGTTTTGATCGCAAAGCCCCCTACGAATTATTAAGTGTTGGCTTTGCAGATAAAAAAGGCGCTTTGATCAGCGCCTTTTTTATTGTGTCACTTTTTACTGACAGCTCATTTATAAAATAAAACGAGTCAGGTCTTCGTCCTGCGATAATTCACCTAACTGCTCCAGTACATAGCGAGCGTCAATTTTGAGTTTGTCGGCCGCGTCGGAGGCGGAAAAAGAAATTTCTTCCAGCAATTTTTCCATTACCGTATGCAGTCTGCGCGCGCCGATATTTTCCGTGGTTTCGTTAACCTGCCAGGCGACTTCGGCGATCTTTTCGATAGCATCGTCGCTAAATTCAATTTCGCGATTCTCGGTCTGCATCAAGGCTATATACTGTTTGGTAAGTGCAGCGTCCGGTTCGGTCAGGATTCGCTTGAAATCATCGGCCGTTAGCGAATCCAGCTCGACCCTTATCGGCAGCCGTCCTTGCAATTCAGGGATCAGATCGGAAGGTTTGGAGAGGTGAAAAGCGCCCGATGCGATAAACAGGATATGGTCAGTTTTGATCATCCCGTACTTGGTAGAAACGGTACATCCCTCGACCAGTGGAAGCAGATCCCTTTGTACACCTTCACGCGAAACTTCGCCGCTGCTGCCGCGATCACCTTTGGCAACCTTGTCAATTTCGTCAAGAAAAACAATGCCGTTATTTTCCACGGCTTCCGCTGCTCGGTTCTTAAGATCGTCATGATTAATCAACTTTTCGGATTCTTCCTCAGTGAGCAGCTTAAAAGCGTTTTCGATCTTGAGTTTTCGCTTTTTCTTGCGGCTGGGAGCCGAACTCTGGAACATATCCTGTAACTGACTGGTCATTTCTTCCATTCCGGGTGGTGCCATGATTTCGACACCAACGCTGGGTCCGGCGATCTCAACTTCTATTTCCTGATCGTCCAGTTTTCCTTCGCGCAATTTCTTGCGAAACATCTGGCGTGCCGCCGAATCTTCAGCGGCCTCTTTTGGTTCGTTTTCAAAACCGCGCGCCGGTGGTAGTAATACGTCCAGGATACGCTCTTCAGCGCCTTCTTCTGCGCGTTGTTGTACTTTGTGGTAAGCCTGTTCGCGCAGCATCTTAAACGACGAGTCAACCAGGTCGCGCACAATGGATTCGACGTCACGTCCGACATAGCCGACTTCGGTAAATTTGGTCGCTTCTATTTTTATAAATGGCGCGTTGGCCAGTTTAGCCAGGCGGCGCGCGATTTCCGTTTTACCGACGCCGGTCGGACCGATCATCAGGATATTTTTTGGGGTGATTTCGTTGCGAAGTTCTTCGCTTACCTGCATTCTTCGCCAGCGATTTCTCAGGGCGATAGCAACGGATTTTTTAGCGTTGTCCTGTCCGATAATATGTTTATCCAGTTCGTGGACAATTTCTCTTGGAGTCATTTGTGACATTGAATAGTTTCCGTAAGTAAATGGATCGCGAACTAGCGATACTCGAGGGTTTCGATAGTGTGGTTGTGATTGGTGTAAACGCAGATATCGCCAGCTATCTTTAACCCGGATTCGACAATTTCGCGCGCGCTCAGATCCGTTTTATCGAGTAGCGCTCTTGCCGCAGACTGCGCGAAGGGGCCGCCCGAGCCAATGGCCATCAGGCTGTCTTCGGGCTCAATAACATCGCCGTTACCCGTGATTATCAGAGAATGGTCTTTGTCGGCCACCGCCAGTAAAGCTTCCAGTCGACGCAGCATTTTGTCTGTACGCCAGTCCTTAGCCAGCTCGACCGCGGCGCGCATCAGCTTGCCCTGATACTTTTCCAACTTGCTTTCAAATCGCTCAAACAAAGTAAAGGCATCTGCCGTACCGCCGGCAAATCCGGCGATGACCTGATCCTGGTATAAACGCCTCACTTTACGCGCATTACCTTTCATAATGGTGTTTCCCAAAGATACCTGACCGTCTCCGCCGATAACGATCTGCCCGTTTCGTCTGACTGACAAAATTGTGGTTCCGCGATATTGTTCCAATGCGCTACTCCGCTATAGATTAAATTATTTGCCTGGAATCAGGCGTAAACTGGATGTTCCATGGCCATCAGGGTTATGTGGGTACGGTTGCGATGATTTCAAGGTAAGCGCACGTTTGAGGCTTTAAAATGTAGCTTCAGAGAACCCAACGATAGAGAAACAAACGACAGCCAGGGTAAGTTCTAACTCACGGCGCAAACTTACTTTAGATGACGATTAATAAGGCAGCCTTGTATGTTGTTGTCCTGCAGACGATGCCTGACGGCCTCTGCCGCGCGTTTGCGGGTGAAAGGGCCGAGTTGCACACGGTAGCGTTTTTCACCTTTATAACTCGCTTCGAGAATTTGTGAGTTATTGCCGGTCATTGCGATGCGGGCTTTTAACTCTTCTGCGCGTGATTGCTCGCGGAAAGAGGCACACGGCATCGAGTAATAATATTTATCCAGATTGTCGGGCAGTTTCAAGTCTTCAGCCGGAATTTCTACTTGCTTATTGGTCAGATCCTGGTGCAAATCGTAGAGCGGTATGGCATCGCTAGTGTTTTTATCGATTGCCTGCTCAGCGGTTTTTTTTGTGGAGACTGTCTTATTTGATTTCTTTTGCTGCGCCGGCTGCGGGCCATGGGTGACTTTAGGGGCGGGCTTGAAATACCACTTCAGATAAATCAAGCCGCCTGCCGAAGCGCTAACCAGTACAATTGCGAGAAAAACCAGCGCAGTTGGAAACGGTTTTTTTTTGCGCGAACGGCTGGCGCCGCGTTTGCTTTTGCTGGATTTTTTTTTGGCGTAATCTCTAGGCATAATCGGTGTTCTTGTTCTCGGGCAAATTGCGTGGGCTACATTTTTTCCGGCGCGCTAACCGCGAGTAGGTCCAGCCCGTTGACCAGCACCTGCTTTACCGCGGTAATCAGACACAAACGAGCGTTTCTGAGCTTAACGTCTTCGACGATGAATTTTTCTGCGTTGTAATAGCTATGAAAGTCATTCGCCAACTCGCGCAGATAATGGGCGACCATGTGGGTTTCGAGGGCGTTGGCGGCGACTTTGACTAAGTCGGGATATTTGGAAATCCGGTCGATCAGTGCTTTCTCATAATCGTTGTTTAGTAACTCCAGCGCCTCCAGCCCTTGTGCCTCGTCAAAAGCCAGCTCCTGCTCCCTCAATTGTCTGAATACCGAGCAAATTCGCGCGTGCGCGTATTGAATGTAGAATACCGGGTTTTCGTTGGTCTGCGAAGCTGCTAACTCAAGGTCAAAGGTCATCTGCGATTCCGCGCGCCGCGCGGCCAGGAAATAGCGGGTGGCGTCGCGACCGACCTCGTCGATAATGTCGCGCAAAGTCACGTAGCTGCCAGCGCGCTTGGATATTTTGACCTCTTCGTCGCCGCGCATTACGGTCACCATCTGGTGCAGTACGACTTCGGGCCAGCCCTTTGGAATGCCGACATTCAGCGCCTGCAATCCTGCCTTAACTCGACTGATAGTGCTGTGATGGTCGGCGCCAAACTCGTTAACCACACGGCCAAATCCTCGGTGCCATTTATTCACATGATAAGCGACGTCGGGTAGAAAATAGGTGTAGCCGCCGCCAGTCTTACGCATCACCCGATCTTTGTCGTCGCCATAGTCAGTGGTTCTTAACCACAGCGCGCCTTCTTTTTCGTAAGTATGGCCAGCTTCGATCAGGCTGTTGACGGTCTTTTCTATATCACCATTTTGATACAGGGATGATTCCAGAAAATAAACGTCAAAACTCACGTCAAACGCTTTTAAATCCAGATCCTGCTCGCGTCTGAGATAGGCTACGGCAAACTCTCTGATGCCTTCCAAATCCTCAGGGTCCGCTTTTGCAGTGACGTGCTTATCGGCGGCGTCGACGGTTTTTCCGGCCAGGTAATCGGCGGCAACTTCCTTTATGTATTCGCCCTGGTACCAGTCATTTTGCCATTGTGGGGAGTCGGGCCCCAGTTTGTTGCAACGCGCCTGAACCGATTTAGCCAGATTGTTAATTTGTTGACCGGCATCGTTGTAGTAAAACTCGCGCGTGACATCCCAGCCAGTGGCTTCTAACAAGCGTGACAGACAGTCGCCGACGACCGCTGCGCGGCCATGGCCAATGTGTAATGGCCCGGTGGGGTTGGCCGAGACAAATTCAACCTGGACTGCTTTGGCCTGGCCTAGATTGCTGCGGCCGAATTGATGTTTTTGTGAAATAACCTGTCCGATCACTTGCGTCGCAGCGGCCTGGCTCAGGAAGAAATTGATAAAACCGGGACCTGCGATTTCCAGTTTGTCGATCTCTGGTTGCGAGCCAACAATATCCACTATCAGCTGTGCCATTTCACGCGGCGGCTTGCCTGCCGGTTTTGCCAGCATCAGCGCTGCGTTTGAGGCGAAGTCGCCGTGAGATTTATCTTTGGTGTGAGTAACTCTGGGCTCGACCGAAAGCGACTGTGGGATCACTCCCTGAGCCTTGAGCGATTCAATCGCTTGTGTCAGCCACCCTTCGACCACTGCCTTCATTAACAAACACCCTTAAATAATTAATTTCAAAATCAATCAGTTGCAGAATAAAGTTAAATTAATTTCTTATTTCTGCCGGTAAGGGCGCTATTATCCTAAAAAAGTCACAGTTTGGCTAGGGTATTGATGCAGCTTAGGCCAATGTGGTTACATAAGCTTCCAGATCGTCGAATCCACCGACATGCTTTTCGCCATGAAAAATTTGCGGTACCGTGTAAACCGGTTTACCGACGGTTTTTTGAAGATCTTCTTTGCTGATCCCCTCCGCCCAAATATCCACGTATTGATAATTAAGCTCTTTGATTTCGCACAGTTGTTTGGCTCGAGTGCAAAAACCACAACCGGGGCGGCCAAATATGGTGAATTTTTTCATGGTTAATCCTCTACAATTTACTCTGTTTCAGTTTGCCCGATTAGTGCTGCACGAATTTGCGTTGTTTGTTATGAGCGGCCTAACAACCAATCTTGCTTTCGTATGAAATTATCTGACAGACTCTTGTTTTAGTCTAATTCAATCAATCTATGTTTTTCATAGTTTTTGTTTAACAAAATAGTCGCCATGATCGAGTCTCTATTTGGAGAAAATTCGACGCGGCAAAGCTGAAGCACTCTCCGGGTGATTGTGATCGTCTTATGCGACAAAGTTAACCTTGTTTTGAGATATTTGCGCTAAACGACTGACTTGTATGGTTAAATCAGCTATATTTATTTTTCCTAAACTGACTAAATGGTAATATTGCTATCCGGCACATTCTGAATCAAGTGCGGCCAAATGTTGAATTATGCATTGATAGCGGAAGTACACTAGTGGCCTCGCGAGCCAACCCGTATCGGAACCGGTGGCGCTTGGCCTACAACCCTTGTGGACAAAAAGTGGATCGAATGATGGATCGAAACAGGGAGCCAAAACTGGGTCAGATCAGGCGTAAAAGTATGCTGGGGCATTACCACTGTGATTAAATTTGCCCGATCGCTGGCGCTACACTTTATTGCTACGCTCGTCATGAGTTCGGCCATAAACGCGGAACCACTTTATCAATTTAACACGCTGAACAAAAAAGATGGCCTTGCCTCGAGCGTAGTTTACGATCTGGCCCAGGATCGAGATGGTTTTATGTGGTTTGCCACTGAAGACGGGCTGCAGAAATTTGATGGGTACGAGCTCACCACCTACCGGCATAGCCGAATAGACCCAGGCTCGCTTTCTAATAATAACGTCCGTTCCTTGCTGGTAGACAAAAGCGGTACTCTATGGATTGGTACCGAAAAGGGAATTAACGTCTTCCAGAAAGATTTCGAGAACTTCAAACATTATCGAGCCAATCCCACCGTTCCAAGCGGGCTGGCCTCCGATCAGATCAGGGCGCTCTATCAAAGTCGGGACGGCAAGATCTGGATAGGCACGACCGCCGGATTGAGCGTTCTGGACAAACAGTCCGGGCAATTTAAAAACTATCCTCAATACAAGGTCAGGACGATCTTTGAAGACGAAACCCGGCGTCTATGGGTCGGCACCCTCGATGGCGGTTTGTTTCTTTTTGACCGGATGAAAGAAACATTCAAGACGGTGACAATTGAAGCGACCGTTGATTCCAATATGAACGCCGAAAGTAGAGATACAAAATCAGTCGCCGCGACCGGGGTAAATAAGGTCAGCGTTGTTGATATTTTTCAAGACTCTTTTGGTCGGATTTTCGTTGCGACCTGGGGATCAGGTGTTTATCTGCTCGACAAGGATCGACGCAAGCTGGTTGGCTACGACTTTGACCTGCCCAGTTCCTTCGTGCGCAGCCTGTTTCAGGATAAAAAAGGACGCTTCTGGATTGGGACATCTCAGGGGTTGGTGACGCTGGATCCAACTCAGAACCGCGGTAGCCGAATTGTCGCTCACGATCGAAATGAAAGGTCTTTACTGACCAATAATATATTCAAGGTTTTTCAGAGCGAGGACGAAAGTATCTGGGTCGCCACTTACGGCGGAGGCGTGAGTCGCCACTACCCGGCGAGTCAGCGGTTTGAGTCCTACGGATTACACCCGATCGTTAATCAGGGGTTGAATGATGCTTCTGTTTACTCGTTGTCGGAAGCTGAAGACGGCGCTGTCTGGATCGGGTCTGAAACCGGCAAACTGGCCCGGTTTGACCCGGCCAGTAAGACGTTTGAGTATTTTGATTTAATTATTGATGGTAAGCCCAATAATCTCGGTGTAGGGGTTCTTTTTCAATTGTCGTCAAAACGCCTTCTGCTGGGGACAGCTAACGGCCTTTATCTCTATCATGTAACCACCGGCAAAACTGAGTATTTTGATAGCAAAAACAATCCCTTTCTGGCTACAAGAAACGAAGCAACCTTTGTGCAGCGGGGGCCAGAAGGAAAAATATGGATCGGTATCTACGGCAAAGGCGTCGCCGTTTTTGATTTGTCGCCCGACGGCAGTTTGCACGAAATAAGCCAAAGACGCCTTTCGCTGGAAAACGTACAAGCTATTTCGCACCTCTCAAAAGATAGCACCCTGATTGCCACCGAAAATAGTGGAATTTATCTACAGGAAAATAGCGGAGGCAGTGTCGACAGCGCGAAGCTCTCGCTGATTTCTGGGACTGAAAATTTGTCGATAACCGATATTGGCGTCGACTGGAAGCAGCGCCTGTGGATAGCCACCTGGTCCAATGGTATAAAAGTCAAGTTTGGCGATAATAAGCTCGTTTCAATTGACGAGGCTAATGGCTTGCCCAACAACAGCATTTACTCGATTATTCCCGACGAATCGTCCAACGCGATCTGGGCGTCTACTAATCACGGCATTGTATCAATCGACGCCAGCTCAATGAAGATTAAGCATTTTTCTGAATCTGACGGGCTTCAGGGAAATGAATTTAATTCCGTCGGAATTCTGGCCAGTAGCGGGCATTTATACTTTGGCGGTGTCAATGGGTTTAACCGTTTTTACCCAAATATTGTGGAACGAAATATCAGTGTGCGATCGCCGATTGTCACCGAACTGAGTATTGCCAACCAAAAAGTAAAAGTAGGCCAGGATTCACAAAATGTACTTGCTCGATCGCTACTGGTAAATAATCGTATCGACTTGACCTATCTGCAGACACCTTTTTCTCTTTCTTTCACCAGTCCCCAGTTCGTCAGGCCGGAAAATATTGAATTTCGTTATCGTCTGCTTGGCTTGAGCGAGCGCTGGATAGTAGCCTCGAAAGATTTACGCAGAGCAACTTACACCAACATTGCAGCGGGAGACTACCAATTTGAGTTGCAGGCGAGAGCGAAAGGCGGTTCCTGGCAAAAAAAATCGGCAACAATATCCGTACATATTTCTCCTCCATGGTGGAGAACAGGGTTGGCTAAATCAGGCTACGTCCTGGTGGCAATATTGTTGCTGATGTCGGTAATTCTTTACGCTGGTCGCAGGAGGAAGCACGAACTTCGCGTACAAAGAGCGATCCAGGAAAATGAAGAGCGACTCAAGTTAAGTTTATGGGCTAGTGGCTATGAATTTTGGGACTGGAATTTAAAAACCGAAAAGATTTCCCGGTCCCATCAGTTCAAGGAATTTGAGATTGAATGTGACATTCTTTCGCGTAACCTGCAGCAATTGGCCAGCTATGTTCACCCGCTGGATTTGGAAATGGTCAGGGAAAAACTGAGCAACCATATTGCCGGTAATAGTCGTTATTTTGACGTCAGCTACCGAATTGTCGACGCTAAACGAGGATGGCGCTGGATTCAGGACAGGGGCAAGGTGGTCGCGCTGGATGGTGAAGGCGCGGCCCTTAGAATGTCGGGCACACAAATGGACATAACTGAAATTCGCCAACGTGATGCACAGTTTGAAATGTTAGGGCAGGCGTTTAAAAGCACATCCGATGGTGTATGGATTCGGGACCATGAGTGGCGGCTGGTCGAGTGTAACCCCGCGTACGAGCGAATTACCGGTTTCTCGTTGGGCGAGAAAAAAGGTGAGGTCATGTGGTTTCCTGAGATTCAGGAGCAACCGGAAAATCTGCTACAGCGAATTCGTCTAAGTATTGAAGATAAAGGCAACTGGCAGGGTGAAGCCTGGGCCGAGAGAAAAAATAATGACCCGTTTCCGCAGAAACTCAGTATTGATACCCTACACGACGAGCAGGGTAATATCTGTTTTTACGTTGGAGTTTTCTCGGATATTACTTTTCATAAACGAACCGAAGAAGAATTTCGAAAGCTGGCGAACTTTGACTCATTGACAGGATTGCCCAATCGAGTCTGTTTGTACGACAGACTCAACCAGACGATTGAGAAAACCAAAAGAGATAAACAGCGCTTTGCACTATTTTTGATCGATGTGGATAATTTCAAGCGCATCAATGATTCCCTAGGCCACAGCGTCGGAGATATTCTTATTCAGCAAGTGGCCGATCGGCTGGTCAATTGCAATAAAGAAGCCGATACCGTGGCGCGTGTCGGTGGCGATGAATTTGTGATCATTATGGAAAATATTAATTCAGCTGCGCAGGTCGCTAATTTCGCCGAAGTGATCCTGAAGGAGCTAAATCAGCCAATTTTTGTCAGGGGACAAAAACTCGAACTTAATTTTTCTATTGGCGTGACCCTGGCGCCGGATGACGCCGAAGTCTCTGAACGCTTGATGCGCAACGCCGATACCGCTATGTACGAAGCGAAAAAAACCGTTGAAAATTCCTATCGCTTTTTCTCAATCGAATTTAACGAGCGCGCGCGCAAGCGTCTGCTTTTAGAAAATACTCTGCGTAAGGCGATCGAGGACGACAAGGTTGAACTACATTATCAACCCAAAGTTGACCTGGTCAGCGGTCAGGTTTGCGGCGTCGAAGCGCTTGCGCGTTGGACCCATAAAGTACTGGGTTTTGTCAGTCCGGCGGAGTTCATTCCGCTGGCAGAAGAAACTGGCCTGATCATTCCACTGGGGCATCAGTTGATGAGAAAAGCGGTACGGCAGACGCGTGAATGGGTCGAAGACGGGATCATGTGCGGGCGAACGGCGGTTAATCTGTCTGCTCATCAGTTCTGGAACAGAAATCTCGTTTCTGAAATAACCAGGATCCTGGAAGAGGAAGGCTTATCGCCAGAGTACATTGAGCTGGAAGTCACCGAAAGTGCCTGTATGCAGGATATCGAAGAAACCAGGGAGCAGATGCTGGCGTTGAAAAAAACAGGATTTAGCCTCGCTTTGGACGATTTTGGCACAGGTTATTCGTCGCTGGCTCAACTCAAAGCTTTGCCGTTCGATACCCTGAAAATTGACAAAAGTTTCGTCGATAACATTGAGCTGGCCGGCGCTGACGCCAGGGTAGTTAAAGCGATCATCGATATCGCTAAAACCATGGAAATGCAGGTTGTGATAGAAGGCGTTGAGTCGAAAACGCAATGTGAACACCTGTGGGCCAATCGGGCGTTTGTGGTTCAGGGCTTTTATTTCAGTCGACCTCTACCCCCGGCAGAGCTGCCTGATTTACTCTGCAAGCAGTGGTCGAGGCAAGACTATCTGGGTAATATCGCACATAACGTCACGCCGTTAGGTTGACGGCTGTTCCAACCAGCAACCTCAAATCCCAGGCGGAAGTTCTTCGCCAAAGCGGCATAGCCTTGCCGCATTTCGCTTTTCTGAAACACGGCTAATTCACTTCAGCTCCCCGCTTTCAACCGCCACTCACCTTGTAATTGTGCTGGCACGAAAGTTGATTGCAATACTCGATGACCGAAAAACAGGCTGTCCGTGAAAGGTCTAGCAACCGGGCGGCAGTGGGTAATCGTTCGTTATAGCTAAAACCACTAAAACATTGCTATTAGCGATATCAGTCGACGCAAAATCGAGATTTTACTCACATTTGCCGCTGGCCGACCGATCGCATTATCAGGTTTCAATATGATGATAACCATCAATCAACACCGACAAATGCAGGAATTCAACTATGAAAACATTAAGTCTAATCTCGTTGGGAATTATTCAAACGCTAGCCATGGGTAGTTCAGTGGCGCTTGCGTCAGCTGATGTTACCGCATTAGCGACAGGGTCATTGACCGATACCCCAATTGTCAGATCTGCCAGTCGCTCAGTAGATGATTCTGCTGACCGGTTGGCCAAAAAGACCCGGGGAGTCGATCCGGTGAATCTGTCCAAAAAGACCCGGGGAGTTGACCCGGTGTATTTGTCCAAGAAGACCAGGGGAGTTGACCCGGTGTATCTGGCTAAAAAGACCCGGGGAGTTGACCCGGTGAGTTGACCCGGTGAATCTGGCTAAAAAGACCCGGGGAGTTGACCCGGTGAATCTGTCCAAGAAGACCCGGGGAGTTGACCCGGTGAATCTGGCTAAAAAGACCCGGGGAGTCGATCCGGTGTATCTGTCCAAGAAGACCAGGGGAGTTGACCCGGTGTATCTGGCTAAGAAGACCCGGGGAGTCGACCCGGTGTATCTGGCCAGATTGACCAAAAACAGTTGATCTGGAGTTAACTCTTGCACGACTGGGTAGCGGTGATGAGCCAGTCAATCTGGCTTAATCAGCCATAGCGATATATCGCTTTCAAACACCAGATCTACTCAAATACCCGCTTCAGGCTATTGTTTTTCAAGCGGGTATCTTATTTTACTCCCCCCGAATTTCTACGGTTTGATATCCCTGCCTTGCAAGAGGTTCAACCAAGCTTAAATTAGTTGGCTTTCATTTTTAAACCTGTAAAATTGCCGGTATCTCGATCTCTGGATCACCTCACGTTTAATCTTGCATAGAGGCAATTGATGAGCAACTCATTCTTACAAAATCTGCAGCAGCAAATCGACCAGCTACACCAGGACGGCTTATACAAAGACGAGCGAGTAATCGACTCGCAACAACAGGCAGATATTCACGTCACCAGTGGTGAAAGCGTGATTAATTTTTGCGCCAATAACTATCTGGGCCTGGCAAATAGCCCGGAGCTGATTGAGGCAGGCAAAAAAGCGCTGGATCAATGGGGCTACGGTATGGCGTCGGTGCGCTTTATCTGTGGTACCCAGGCGGTGCACAAACAGCTGGAAGAGCGGATCAGCCAGTTTCTCGGTATGCAAGATACCATTCTTTATTCTTCCTGTTTTGACGCTAATGGTGGATTATTTGAAACGATTTTAAGCGCGGAAGACGCGATTATTTCTGACTCACTTAACCATGCATCTATTATTGATGGGATACGGCTTTCCAAAGCAAAACGCTTTCGATACGCCAATAGTGATATGACCGATCTGGAAGCCCAGCTGCAAGCAGCTGACTCGGCGGGAGCGCGTTATAAGTTGATCGCCACCGATGGCGTTTTTTCGATGGATGGGTACGTCGCCAACCTGCGAGCAATATGTGATCTGGCCGATAAATACAAGGCGCTGGTTATGGTGGATGACTCTCACGCGGTCGGATTTATGGGTGAAAAAGGCCGCGGAACCCATGAATATTGCGAGGTGATGGACAGAATCGACATTATTACCGGTACCCTCGGTAAAGCGCTGGGAGGCGCGAGCGGCGGCTATACTTCTGGTAAAAAAGAAATTATCGAGTGGTTACGTCAGCGTTCCCGGCCTTATCTGTTTTCTAATACGCTTGCACCGGTTATCGCCGCGGCTTCAATCAAGGTGCTTGACCTGCTGGAGGGTGGCAACGAGTTACGCGCCAAACTGCGAGCCAACGCCGATTATTTCCGGGGAAAAATGTCTGGTCTGGGGTTTGAACTGTTGCCCGGAGAGCACCCAATCATTCCCGTGATGCTCGGGGACGCGGCGCTGGCAAAAGAATTTGCCACTCAGATGTTGGCCGAAGGCATTTACGTGATCGGGTTTTCCTTTCCGGTTGTGCCTAAAGGGCAGGCAAGAATCCGCACTCAGATGTCAGCTGCGCACGATTTTGAGCATATTGATAAGGCGGTAATGGCGTTTGAAAAAGTCGGTAAGAACCTTGGTGTGATCTAGTTCCGGTGTTCGCATAAGCAAGGTAAAAAGTCAGGCGATCTTTTTACACAGTTGAGAGTAATAAATGATGAAAACACTGGCTAAAAGTTATGCCAAACAGGGGATCTGGCTTGAGCAGGCAGAAGTCCCGGAAGTTGGTCACAACGATGTACTCATCAAAATCAAAAAGACCGCGATTTGCGGCACCGATGTACACATCTATAACTGGGACGAATGGTCGCAAAATACCATTCCGGTTCCAATGACCGTCGGGCACGAGTTTGTCGGTGTGATCGAACAAATTGGACAGGAAGTTCAAGGCTTTCAAATTGGCGACAGAGTGTCCGGCGAAGGCCATATCACCTGCGGTCATTGTCGTAACTGTCGCGCCGGTCGCCGTCACCTGTGTCGCAATACGGTCGGTGTCGGGGTTAATCGCGCCGGTGCTTTTGCCGAATACCTGGCCATTCCTGCGGTTAACGCTTTTAAGCTCCCCGACGATATCAGTGACGACATGGCGTCCATTTTTGACCCCTTTGGCAACGCAGTTCACACCGCTCTATCGTTTGACCTGGTTGGCGAAGACGTGCTGATCACCGGTGCCGGCCCTATCGGCATTATGGCGGCGGCAGTCTGTCGACACGTTGGTGCGCGTCATGTGGTGATTACTGATGTAAACGACTATCGGCTGACGTTGGCAAGAAAAATGGGCGCATCATACGCGGTTAATGTCGCCAACGAAAATCTCGAAACGGTGATGGCGGATTTGGGTATGACCGAGGGATTTGATGTGGGTCTGGAAATGTCCGGCGTGCCGTCGGCGGTTCGTTCGATGCTGACGACAATAAACAACGGCGGCAAAATTGCGATGCTGGGGATCCCGCCATCGGATATGGCGGTAGACTGGAATCAGGTAATTTTCAAAGGGTTGGTTATCAAGGGAATATACGGAAGGGAAATGTTTGAAACCTGGTATAAAATGGTTTCTCTGCTGCAGTCCGGGCTGGATATATCCCCTATTATCACCCACCAATTTAATATCGAAGAATTCCAACAGGGTTTTGATATCATGCGCTCAGGCCAGTCAGGCAAAGTGATCCTCAATTGGTGAACCCGAAGGCGCGCAAAATTGAGCCGACTAAGAGGAAATCGATGGTAGATAAAGCGCCATCATCGCTGGATTTTGAATGGCAGTGGAAAGCTTTTGACCAGCTTAGCACGCTGCAACTGGCGCAACTCTACCAGCTAAGGCAGTCGGTTTTTATCGTCGAGCAAAACTGTCCTTATCTTGACGCCGACGGCAAAGATCCTGGCGCTTTTCATTTACTGGGATTCCTTGAAAACCAGCTGATAGCGACGCTGCGCTATTTTCCTGACTATGTCGACTATGACCACCAGGCTTCAATCGGGCGAGTGTGTACGGCACAGTCGGTAAGACGTTTCGGTGCGGGCAGAGAGTTGATGGCGCAGGCGATGGAGTTTGCCGATCAAAACTACCCGCAACAACCTATTCAGATAGGCGCGCAGGCCTACCTCGAAGACTTTTATGCTTCTTTTGGTTTTAAAACCGTATCGGAAATTTATATCGAAGACGATATTCCGCATATTCTGATGCGGCGACCGGCTAGCAATAACGGCTAGTTTTTCGCCCGCCAACAAGAGAGCGGGCTGTTTAAAAAAACGCGGTTACTGAAATATATATTGTGTAAATAGCAGATCATCGACGATATCGCTGCCGACTTCCCCCTGGATTACCTGAGAGACTGCCTGTTTTGCCTGCTGACGCAGACTTTCGCGCTGTTTTAAATCCTGTATTGTGGCTTTATCCTGACGGTTAAAAAAATCGATCAATGCGTCCTGCATTAACGGCATGTGTAACTCCAGCAGGTCAGCGTTGTCCTGCCCGCGCACTACCACCTGAACCTGAACCACAACATAACCGAATTTGCGGCCGCTGTTTTGATAAAAAGTCAGGATATTAGGGTCGATCTGAAAGTAAATAGGTGGTTCTTTATTTTCGTTAGCAGCCTCTGGCTCAGCTTCGGCCGCGCCGAGAGTATTGGCAAGCATCGTTAGAGACAACAGTAGAATTTTGAGGGCGAGGGGGATCTGTTTCATCAAATTTAAGTTTGCGAGAGTAAAGTTGGTAATCATCAGTATAGGCGATTTTTTTTGGTCGAACCGGTTTTTTGTTGACGTAGTTTCACCTCAAAAATCGTAATCATGAATTTATCTAGACGAGTTCAAATTGAAGCACTAGCGGCGTATCAGCGATCACCCCGGAATTCGCTCCTAATCGAATACCCGAAACCTGTTAGATTTCAATCATTTCAAAATCTTCCTTGCCAACACCGCAGTCGGGACATAACCAATCATCCGGCACATCGTCCCAGGCTGTTCCGGGCGCAATACCGTCTTCCGGCCAGCCTTTTTCTTCGTCATAAATCCAGCCGCAGACAATGCATTCCCACTTTTTCATAAATCGCTCTTGAAACTTCAATTGAACGCGCATTTATAATGATTTTTTCTGCAAACTGCAAGTTAGCCGTAATATTTACGCCGAGACAAAAACATTTTGATATAATCAGCGCCAATTATGAGAAAGCCCAGAGCGACACTTGGACTCACAGATTTTTGCGCTACTTTCTGACAGAGGCAGCCTGACCGAGCGATTTAGACAGCTGATGGGTGTTAAACCCAGATTGACTCGTCTTCGACAGGAGCGCGAGTTCGTTTCTTTGCAGGAGCGCGACTTACTCGGAATAGAACCGCGACAAATGGCGCTGATCCGAGAAATCAAAATGGCCAAGGGTGAGCAGGACTGGCTGTTTGCCCGCACCATTGTCCCATTGGCCACCTTGAACGGGTCGGCGCGTCGGATCGGTTGTTTAAATGAAACGCCCATTGGTAAAATTCTGTTTGGTCGCCAACCGGCCAAACGTCGCGCGATGCAGGTTAACCTGACCCTGAATTATCCCCAATCGGTTATCGACTACGATTTAATACCAGCGGAAAAGCGCGATCTGAAACTCTGGTTGCGACGATCCATTTTTGAATTTGAAGCCGGGCCGCTAATGGTTAGCGAACTTTTTTTGCCGGATTGCCCAATTTATGAAACGCAAGAATAAGCGCAAACCGATTACTTTTTGGGGTACTTTTGCCGAGATGCTGCATGAGTCGCTCGATTTATTGCGACGCCTGAAACTTCCACCCGGTTGGCGTTTGCCTCCAGCATGGCAAAAGAGGGTTGAGCCCTTTGCTGCTCTGATGCGGGTCGACAAGCCGATTGGAACATTGTTGCTGTTGTGGCCAACCCTGTGGGCGCTGTGGCTGGCCGCCGAGTCCACGCCCGCGATTTCACTGATCCTTATTTTTACCGCTGGCGTTTTTCTGACCCGTTCCGCCGGATGTGTCATCAATGATTTTGCCGATCGAGGCTTTGATGGCCGGGTCGCGCGCACGCGAAATAGACCCTTAGCGACAGGAGCTGTCAGCGAAAAAGAAGCGCTGCTGTTGTTTGCCGTGTTAGCGCTGCTCGCACTGGGGCTGGTGCTGCTGCTCAATCGGCTGGCGCTGATCCTGTCGGTAGTTGCGATTGCAATTGCAATTATTTATCCCTTTATGAAGCGCTATACCTACTTTCCTCAAGTCGTGCTGGGCGCGGCTTTTTCCATGTCTATTCCCATGGCGTTTGCCGCGACTTTGAATGAGATCCCGGACGTCGCCTGGCTACTCTACATTGCTAATTTGCTGTGGGTACTCGCCTACGACACTTTATATGCAATGGTCGACAAGAAAGATGACCTAAAAGTGGGCATTAAATCGACCGCCATTTTGTTTGGTGAAGCTGACCTGCAAATTATCGCGACGATCGAAGCGTTTTTTATTGCGGGTATGGTCATGATTGGTCTGCGTTATTCTTTGAGTTTTTATTATTACCTGGGATTAATGGTCGCGGTTGCGCTGCTGGGCTGGCAACTTTTTTACTGCCGCAAGCGAGACGCGCAACGTTGTTTTCAGGCGTTTCTCAATAATAACTGGGTGGGATTCTCAATTTTTATCGGCATTTTACTTGGAACTGCTTTTTAAGTTGAGTTGAGAGGTGGACGTGAAATCCAGCAATGATAATTTACAATCGAATCAACCCAGGGTGCTGGTCGCCGAAGATGATTACGCCAACCAGCAAGTGATCGGTTTGTTCCTTAAAAAGTTGGGTTTTCAGGCAGATATTGCCGAAAACGGTCAACGAGCAGTGGAGTTAGCCGCCCACAACGAGTACGGATTGATCCTGATGGATTGCCAGATGCCGCTGCTCAATGGTTTTGAGGCGACGCGTCAGATCAGAGAACTTAGCGCTCACTATCGAACGGTTCCGGTGATCGCGCTAACAGCTAATGAAGTGGACGGGATTGATCGAAAGTGCCGTCAGGCAGGCATGGATGAAATTTTGAGTAAGCCAATGCAACTACTTGAACTCAGGCAGTTACTGGCGCGTTGGATAAGCAACTGAGCGGCTCTCATTAAGTTCCCGCAGAGCGATTAAAAGCGTACTCATCCGTTCGCTCCAGAGGCTACTGACACTGTGGCGGCAAGTACTTAGTGTCCATTCCCACACCACTACATTGCCAGTAATAACTTCCCCGGTTATCCATATCGGGTGTCAGTCTTAACAGGGATCCGCTGATGATCTGTGGCTCGACAAAATGAATTTCTATCACGCCGTTGGCCTTTAGTTGCATAAAATAATCATCGCTACGCATTGAGCTACTGTCGATTTGCGCCTGTTCAAAATTAACCGGCCAATAGCCGGATTGACTCGCATAATCGACAATTGCCGGACCCGCTTCAATCGCTTTGTCGTAAGTTTGTAAAACCGAGGCCTTGGTAACGTAATGGCTATAGGCCGGAATAGCAATCGCCGCAAGGATCCCGCCGACTGGCACCACCAGCACCAGAAAAATCACACCAATGATCGCGCCGATAGACATTCCCGGCGGCGGCGATTGATTGATCAGCGTGATCTGACTGGGCCCAAAATTTTTGTTGACCACCACCGTCCCCGCGATCATATCGTGCAGCGCCTATTTTCTGCCGGAAAAGGCCGCCAATAAATAACCGATAGTAAACGTCAGGCTGGAAACCACGCCGGACAATTGCCGCCCGGCAGCGTGCATAAACGAGAGTCCTTGCCCCTGCATGTCGGTCACCTTGATCCCGATGGCTCTTTTGCCGATAGTCGCCTGACCGGAAGAACTCTCCATCAATGCAAAGTACATCCACCAGCCCAGGTAAAAACTGGCGTAAAACAGGGCGAGTTGTTCCGCATCATCAGGCGTAAAACTCGTTTTACCGATGAAACTAAGCACCGCAATCACAGAGAACAATAGTCCAAAAACAATCGCGTCAATCCAGTAAGCAAATACGCGTTTCCAAAAACCCGCGTAAACAAAATCTGCCGCCATCGGGCGTCCTGTCTGATCGCTCACTGATTGATTTACGGTATCTGCATCGGCAAACATCGACTTGCCACAGTTTTGACAAAAGCGGGCGTGTGCAGGATTGGTGGCTTTACAGGACGGGCAGCTCAGGTTGGCAGAATTTATCGACATGGCTCATTTGTTTTGTTTTATAGGCAGACTAAAAACTAGGCGTAAACGCGGCTTCTGTTAAGGAGAAGCAAGTCACCGGTTCGCCATCATTGGATACTGAAATGTCATTATTCGGCAATCATTTGCCCCTTTTATCCAGCTAGCCTGAGACGACAGCTGCAAAGGTATGACAACAAATGGCAAAGAGGGGAAAAGTGATGAATAAACTTCTGGCAAACAAGTATGTATGGATCCTGGCGATTCTCTTAGGCTTAAACATCCCATTGAACATGATCGAGGGGCAAATTGAGGAGCGCAGCGCGCAGCGCGAGGTTGCCAGACAATCGGTCAGGCAAAGCTGGACTGGAGAGCAACAGATCCTGGCCGCGGTTATGGTGATTCCATTTCAAAAAAAGCTTGGGCAATCGCTCTCAAATTCAAATTCAAATTCAAATGCAAATCCAGACTCTGGAGGAGTTTCACCGAAAAAGTACAAATGGGTCGAATCCACCAGATACCTGGTCGCGGAAACACTCAAGATAAATGCTACGATCAAAAATCAGGCGTTGGCCAAAGGTATTTACTCGGTGCCGGTGTATACCGCTGAGGTTACCATGAATGGTCATTTTGACTTATCCACGCTGAAACAATTGCAGCAAGACAAATCAATTCGATTGAACGGTAAACCTTACATTAGCGTCGGGATAAAAGACAGCCGCGGTATTATTGGCGTGCCCACTTTGAACCTGGGTGAGCAAGCTGTAGCGGTTAATCCCGGCTCTCGCCTTGGTTTTTATTCCGCGGGTTTTAATGCAGCCGTTGATACAGAGTTTTTCGTGAGCCAGAAACTTTTATTCGACGCCCGAGTACGCCTGAACGGAATGGAAACCTTGTCGTTTTTAACCGGTTCAAAAGATAGCATGGTCGAGTTGTCATCTGACTGGCCGCACCCGCAGTTTATCGGTGCATTCCTACCTGTATCACGCGATATTTCGAATCAGGGTTACCGCGCTCGCTGGCAGACGGGACTGTTTTCGACCAATGTTATCGTCAATTTAAAAAAATGCGCTTCGGGCGATTGCAGCGCGCTCAAAAATGGATCCTTCGGTGTGCAGCACATTCAACCGGTTGATATTTACCTGCAAACACTGCGAGCGATCAAATATGGCATGTTGGTCGTACTCGTCACTTTTAGCCTGTTTGTGCTTTTCGAAATCATTAGTCAGCAACTTAGTGTGCACCCGATATCTTATTTCTTAACTGGCGTTGCGCTCGCCATTTTCTTCTTATTGTTAGTCGCCCTGTCAGAGCATATCGCGTTTTATCTGGCCTATTGGCTTGCCAGTTTTTGTTGTGCCAGCGTAATTGCTTTTTATGTTGCCGGTCAGAGTGGTCGAGTGGCTTTTGGTGCTTACATGCTGTCATTACTGATGGTTTTCTACGCGATCCTGTTTTTCATTATCCGATCAGAAGATCACGCATTACTTGCAGGGAGCTTATTGCTGTTTTTCCTTTTGGCGGCGGTGATGTTTATCACGCGCAAGCTGGATTGGTTCAGGGTGTTGGGGGCGGAGTGATCCACGGCGAATATTATGTCACTAGCGCTAGTTCAGAAGAACCTTGACCTAATTACCCAAAATCTTCACTTAGTTAATAGTCCTTGTCTTCAGGACGCTGATTCAACTAATAAGTGCAACTCAGCTTAGCTTAGCTGGAGAATTAGAGGTTATCTGGTATATTAACCAGCTTCTCTTTTCCGGCAAGATTGGAGTCCGCATGGATAAATATAGCCAGATAACCGAA
>Ga0316209_1000295_pt1 | contig 97505 bp, 80 predicted proteins | sample 6monopyrite_MG_FD_204945 | JGI IMG/M metagenome (GOLD analysis project Ga0316209, IMG submission 204945) | Microbial mat bacterial communities from mineral coupon in-situ incubated in ocean water Damariscotta River, Maine, United States -... | ecosystem: Environmental > Aquatic > Marine >... | reverse complement strand
GTCCGACGAAACGGGTATGCTGGTGCATGGAGCGGCTCCTTCATGTGGCTCTGCGGTTCGTGTGGAGAGAACTCACAGGACCGTAACCCACGGTCTGAAGGCAGACCGCTCCATCCATTCCGTCTAGCGGGCTGTCAGGTGAACCTCGAGCGCGCCGCCACCGCGGGCCCGATCGAGCCCCCGCACGCCGAGCGCGCGGCCCTCCGGACCCCGCAGCCAAGACTCGACCCGACCTCGTAGAATCGGCGCCTGCGCCAGGTTGCCCAGGCCCCGACCGGTGATCACGAGCAGTCTTCGAGAGCCTTGGACTCGCGCCGTGTGGAGCGCTTGGGCCAGGCGCCGAAAGGCGGCGTCGGGATGGAGACCGTGGAGGTCGACGCTGGGAGAAGATCGTTGCGGCATGCGGGGGGACTGGCTGGCTTGCGTGTTGGAGTCGAACCTCTCCGCCGGCCTAAGTCCATTCAGTTCAGGACCTTGCAGCGGCATGGCGGGGCGCGAGAGGCCTCGCATCACCCGGCGGAGACCCCGGGTCGGCGCTCACGGATGGGGAGCCGCGGAATGCACGTCAGGTCCCGTCATCGGCCTTCACGGCGCGGGGGCTCCGGGGAATCTCGACCAACACCGAAGCCGGCCGGTTCGCTTTTTGCGAAAATGAGTCGTCCATGGGACGGACTTGCCCCGTAGCCTGGGCCTCGCCCCGGGCCGGCTTCGATCGACCCGGGACCGCCGGACCGCCGGCGGCATTCGTAGCTACGAACCCAGCGAGGGGTCCGGCCGGGCCGGCCTCGCACGAGAAAAGAAAGATCCACTATGAAGAACCTCATCCTCGGCTTCGCTCTCCTGACCGTTGCGGTCGCCTGCAAGTCCAACGACAAGGCCGAAGTCACCAGCACCGAGGGGGCCTCGGCTCCCGAGGCCGGCTGCTGCGACAGCGATGCCAAAGCCGGCCTCGACGCCGGCTGCGACGACGCCGCCAAGACCGACTGCGACGACGCCGCCAAGGCCGAGTGCTCGAGCGCGCAAGTTTGCCCCATCACCGGCAAGCCCCTCGAGAACTAGTTCGACGCACGCAAGTGCAGACGAGAAGAGCGGCGAGCTTCGGCTCGCCGCTCTTCTCGTGTCTCCGGGGCTCGTGGTCGCCGAGCGACTCACTCGGGCGTCGGTTCCTCGGAGTTGATCGAGAGCAGTTCGATCATGAAGGAGAGCACCGCGTTCGGCGGCACGAGACCCGGGATGCCGGCCTCGCCGTAAGCCAGCGTGGGCGGAACGGTCAGTCGGCGCTTGCCGCCGGCGCTCATGCCGATAAGCGCTTCGTTCCAGCCGGCGATCGGCGCTGCGCCGAGCACGAAGCGGATCGGAATGCCGCGGTCGACGCTCGAGTCGACTTGTTGGCCGTCGTCGAGCCACGCGCCGTAGTGCACCTCCAGCTCGTCACCGAGCACAGCCGGTTCCCCGATTCCGGTCAACTCGTCCTCGTAGATCACGCCGGATTGCAGCTCGATGACTTGGTGTTCGACCTCGATCGGGCGCGTGAAGTTCAGCGCGCAGCCGGAGAGACAGAGGCAAGCGAGGAAGGGGATGAGCGTGCGCATGGAGGTCAGACGGAGAGGACGGCGGCGATGCAAGCGACGTGCAGGATGTCATCTGCGGTGCAGCCGCGCGAGAGATCCATGTAGGGCTTGGCGAGACCTTGGACAAGCGGCCCGAGGGCACGGGCGTTCGCCAGGCGCTGGGTGAGCTTGTACGCGATGTTGCCGGAGTCGAGGTCGGGGAAGACGAGCACGTTGGCGCGTCCGCCGAGGGGAGAGCGCGGCGCTTTCTTCGCGGCGACTTCGGGGACGATCGCCGCGTCGACCTGCAGCTCGCCGTCGCAGCACAGCGTGGGCGCGCGCTCGCGTAGCAGCTCGGTCGCGATGCGCATCTTGTCGACACGCGGGTGATCGGCGGAGCCCTTGGTCGAGAAGGAGAGCAGCGCTACCTTCGGCGCTTCGCCGGCGAGACGTCGGTGCGTCTCGGCGGAAGCGAGCGCGATGTCGACGAGCTGTTCGGCCGTCGGGTCGGGAACGACGCCGCAGTCGGCGTAGGTGTAGACGCTGTCCTGCAGCTCCATCAGGAAGCACGACGAGACGGTCTTGATGCCCTTCGCCGTTCCGACGACATGGATGCCCGCCCGCAACACGGACGCCGTCGTCGCCTCGGAGCCCGCGACAGCACCGTGACAGTCACCGGATGCGACCAAGAATGCTCCGAAGAACAACGGATCGAGCACGTGTTCGCGCGCCTTGTCGAGCGTCATGCCCTTCGCCTTGCGGCGTTCGTAGAGTTCGGCCGCGAAGCGCTCGGTGCGCTTGTCCTGCGACGGTCGCACGACTTCGACGCCGGCGGGTGCTTCGCCCATGCGGCCGCCGTCGATCAGTACCGGCGTGCAGAGTCCTTCGGAAGCGAGGCCGGCTGCGGCTCGACGAACGCGCGGGTCCTGGGATTCGGGGAACACGATGCGCCGCTTCGAGCGGCGCGCCTTTTCCTTGATCTCGAAGGCGACGTCCATGCGGTTAGTTGCCCTTCACCGAGCGCAGCACGTCGTCGGGGATGTCGAGCTCGAGGCGCAGCACGGCGAGGCCGTGCGTCTTGCCTTGCGCGTCGGTCTTCAGTGAAGCGCTGCCGCCGCCGCCCAGGCTGTCTTCGAGCAGGAAGTTCAGCACGCGCATGTTGTCGGCTTCGAAGCGCTTCACGCCGCCGTTGTTGATCGCGTGCATGTGTTCGCGCACGACGTCGGCGGTCAGGTGTTGTTTCAGGAAGGCGTAGGCCTGGTCGGAACGCGCGAGGATGCCGACGTTCGAGCCTTCGCCCTTGTCGCCGGAGCGCGCCGCGGCGATGGCCGCAATGCTGGTCTTGGTCATGGCGTTCGAGTCGCTAAGAAGTGAAGACGGTGACGCGCGGCTCGACGAGTTCTTTCGAGAGCAGCGCGGGCCAGTAGCCGATGATCTCAGTCGCCTTCGGACGTCCGCCGGCGAAACCGGTGACGCCGGGCGGACCGGAGGTGACGAGCGGTACGAGCTCGGGGCCGAAGCGGTTCACCTTGTCGCGGTCGGGGCCCTTGACGCCCATGCGCAGCACGACTTCGCTCGGTTCGTTCGCCGTCGATCCGTCGATGCCGGCGTGACAGACGTTCGCGCCGACGAACTCGACCATGCGTTCTTCGTCTGCGTACTCGAAGCCGTCGAAGGCCAAGCGATCCCAGACGATCTGCGCGCAGAGTTGCGCCTTCTCGAGCGCGTCGGGTCCCGAGATGGTCAGCTGGCCGGTGGCCTTCCAGCCGTCTTCGTAGGACATCGACACCTTGTACGTCGGCGTCGGCGGACCGCCCTTCACGCCGGTGACGCGCACGCGATCGGGACCGTCTTGTTCGAGCGTGAAGCTGGTGAAGTCCGCGACGCCGTCCGGCGTGATGTAGTTCCGCGGGTCGCCCATCTCGTACGCGAGCTGGTGCGTGACCGACGCGACCGTGACCATGCCGCCGGTGCCTTCGTGTTTGGTCACGACGAAGCTGCCTTCGGCTGAGGCTTCGATGATCGGGTAACCGATGCGCGCCATGTCTTTCACTTCGCGCCAGTCGGTGTAGTTGCCGCCGGTGCACTGCGCACCGCACTCGACGATGTGGCCGGCGACCGTGCCGGCGGCGATCTTGTCGTAGTCGTCCTGCGACCAGCCGAACTCGTGGATCAGCGGGCCGATCACGAGGCCCGGATCGGTTCCGCGACCGGTGATCACGATCTGCGCGCCTTGGTCGAGCGCTTCGGCGATGGGGAACGCGCCGAGGTAGACGTTCGCGCTGGTCACTCGATCGCGCACGGTGGGCAGCGGTTCGCCGGTGTCCATGTTGCGAAACTCCTGGCCTTGCGCCATCAGCTCATCGATGTCGCCGAGGATGTCGTCGCCTTCGACGACGGCGACCTTGATGCCCTCGTAGCCGTGCTTCCGGATGACCTCGAGCACCGCGTCCTTGCACGCGTGCGGGTTCACGCCACCGGCGTTCGCGATGACCTTGATGTTCTTCTCGACGAGTTGCGGAAGCACGCGATCGATCAAGGTGACGAAGTCGGTCGCATAACCCATCTCCGGCCGACGCGACTTGAGCTTCTGCATGATGCTCATCGTCACTTCGGCGAGGTAGTCGAGGGTCAGATAGTCGAGCGGGCCCTCGTTCACCAGGCGCACGGGGCCTAGGATCGAGTCGCCCCAGAAGCCCTGCCCGTTGGCGATCAGGACTTTGTCTTTGGCGGTCTTGGCGGACATGGATTCGATGGGGTCGCGGCGAGTCGGCGGGCGAACATTCTAAGCGCGGAGTCGGTCGGGGCCAGTCGCGCGTAGAATCCTCGGCGTGGACCAACCTCTCGTGCTGATCACGGGCTTCGGGCCCTTCCTGCAGGTTGACCTGAATCCATCCGGTCTCGCCGCCATTGCGCTGGAGGCCGACCCGCCGCCCGGCATCCGGATCGTGGGGCGCGAGCTGCCGGTCGAGCTGCACACCGCCGGCGCTGCGCTCGAGGCGGCCCTGGCCGAGTGCCCGCGCCCGCCGGACTTCCTGCTCTCGATGGGGGTGCAGCGCGGCGGCTGGTGGCGGCCGGAGGGGCTCGCGAGGGCGCGCATGGTCTCCACCAAGCCCGACAACGCCGGGCGCTTCGCCGCCGAACTGCCGCCGCTCGGCGAGCGGGACCTCGAGACGCGCGTCGATCCGCAGCGCGTGGCCGAGCTCCTGCTGGAGGCGGGCGCGGCCGACGTCCGCCCGTCGCGCGACGCCGGCGGCTACGTCTGCGAGCGCACCTTCTACGCGAACCTGGTCGCGGCCGAGCGCCTCGGCGTGCCCGGGACCTTCCTGCACGTGCCGAACCACGAAGACGTCTCGCTCGACGAACAAGTCACCATCTTGCGCCGCGCCTTGCCGCGCTTCCTCGCCGAGTGGTGCGCGTGAAGTACGGGACCGCGTTCGATCTTTTCACCTAAGCGGTGCGCCCGCGGGCTCGGCGCGGGCGCACTGCTTAGGTGGAAAAATCGAACGCGGTACCGTACTTCTCTTCAGCGATAGACTCTTCGCCGCTGATCACGACCCCTCACCGACAGGAGCAACCCCCATGAGCAAGCGCATCGACTGGTACTACCACCGCAAGGGCTGAACGAGCTGCACGCGTTCCGACACCTACTTCGGGAGTCGGGATGTCACCGTCCGTGAGACGGTCGACGCACGCAAGGAACGCTACGGCGCCAAGGACCTCGACGCGCTCTTCGACGGCGCATCCAAGCTGATCGCAGTCCGCGGCAAGAAGGCGCAGACCTTCGACTTGAAGAAGGGCGGCTTCGAGCGTGCGGACTTCGAGAAGTCCGTCCTCGGACCGACCGGCAACCTGCGCGCGCCCGCGATGCGCATGGGGAAGACGTGGCTGGTAGGCTACGGCGACGACACCTACGCCGAGATCTTCGGCGCGTAGGGACCGCCTTCGATTCTCTCCACATGAGCGGCCGCGACTCCGAGCCACGCCGGCGCGGACTGCTTATGTGGAGGAATCGAACGCGGTACCGTACTTCTCAGGTGCGACTGTCGGGCTTACTTCTTGAGCTTGCCTCCGAGGTGCCACTCGATGCACAAGCCGTTCGAGAAGTTGGACCCCGATCCGCACGGACTCACGCCACCGGGGTCGCGGAACCACTGTTGGTAGTAGCGCGTCATGCCCGGCAAGATGCCGCCGTTCGTCACGATCGATCCGGTCGTCGAACCTACACCGGCACCGTTCAAGCTGACGAACTCGACGCGTTCCGTCGGGTTACCCATGCAGAGGATGCCGTCCTTGAAGGGCGTGGTGATCTGCACGGTGCCTTGCACCAAGAGGCTCGTCTGGTTCGGTCGGCCTTGCGTGACGTGAAAGACGAGGTTGTCGTGTCCGACGATTGACGTACCTGTGGCCGTCAAGATCGCACCGAATCCAAGCGAGCTCTTACAGCCCTCTCCCGCGCCAACAGTTGACTCGTTGAGGCAGGGGCAAGGACCCGAGGACCCGTCGCCGAAACAGATGGGCGTGAGGCGCAGGTCCTGCTCGATGACGATGAAATCGGCGGTCATGCCGAGGAATCCACCCGGGCCTGTCGCGCGGAAGTTCATCGTCGTGAAGTTCGAGATGACGTCGTGGAAGCCGAGCAGCGACGTGATGTCGTTGGAGCTGAAGAAGCCCGCGATGGCCTCGATGTCACAGCCGAAGAAGTCACCGTTCGTGAGCGAACCGGAGATCTTGAAGTAGTCCTCCGGGTTGTTGTCGCGGATCTCCAGGGTCTCCGGTCCGCTGAAAGTACCGGCGATCGACCCGCCGACGTAGATCTGGACGCTCGCGAGGTCGACGCTGTACTCGCTCTCCATTCCGGGGACCGTCTCGTTGCCGGGCAGGTTCACCTCGAAGGAGAACTCGACAGGATCGCCGATCGCAGCCGAGTTGAAGGGGCCGAAGGAGTAGCTGTCGAGCGAGACGAATCCGTACACCGTGATGCGTACGTCTCCGGCGAGCGCGGGGCTCGAGAGGAAGGCGGCGAGGAGTGCGGTGGTGGTTGCGAGCGCGGCGCGCTTGCGGAGCAGGTCGAATGACTTCATCGGGATCGAGTGGCTGAGGTGGGTGGATCGTCGAAGTGCGGCTCGCCCCGCGTGTCGTTGACTGGCCGTGACGAGGCTGCTCCCAGTAGAACGACACGCGCCCCGTGTGGAGCCTCGCGGACCGCACAATCCACGCGTGCATCCGGCGAGTCCGCGCGATTCCCTCTCTGACTGGCTCGCAAGCCCTGAACCGGACTCGGATCAGGCTCCAGATGCACCGCGCCGTGCTGAGACAGCCGGAGCTCAGTCGTCGAAGGAGATCGTGACTTCGACCAACGCGCCTGTCGGCACCTCGACCAGCTGCTCGCGCGTCCCGAGCCCGTCCAGCTCGACGATCAAGCGGTAGCTGCCCGGCGCGATGGCATCGACCGTCCGGGACGCTTGCCCCGGCACGACCCACGGCGCCTCGAAGGTGCCCAGCATCGGCGTGGGCACCGGCAGGCCCTCCCCGAATCCGTGGTTGAAGCTCGGCCGCAGGCGACGGTCTGCCCGCACGAGCTGCACCGCGGCTCCGCCGTTCGTGATGCGGATCTGCTCGTCCCAGCTCAGCGCCTCCCACTCGAGGCCGTCGGCGGAGACCGAGGGTCGGGCCTTGCGCGTCGACTGCACCAGCAGCTCGATCCGTCCGCTCGATCCGAGCGTCCGCTCGAAGCGGTTCAGCCGGCCGGGCAAGACGTCGAGCACATCACCCACGGGCGAGTAGGGCGTCGCGTTCCAGCGCTCGCCGTGGTGGCCGCGCATCGGTTCGGCGTCGGCGCTCCAGCGGTAGCGGCCCGGTCCGATCGCGAGTTCCGCGGTCGGCGATTGGTTGTAGTTGCTGCTCTTCCAGAGGAGGCGGCCGCTGTGCGGTGCGTAGAGGCGCTGCGTGTTCGAGTCCTCGTAGGGCGCGCCGCCGGGGGCTTGCAGCTCGACTTCGAGCAGCGTGCCCGGCGCCGGCGGCGGCGGCGTCACGGTGATCAGGTGTTCGTAATCGCCGGGCGTCACGTCGAAGCGCTGTTCGACCAGCTCGCACTCGCGCGAGAAGACACCGAGCACGTAGCTCCGCCCGGGTTGCACATCGAGCACGATGTCGCCGTTCGTCAGTCGCTCGCGCGTCTCGTGCGTTTCGCTGGGCACGGCGCGATCCGTGAGCAGCTCTTCGTAGCAACCCGTCTTCGCGGTGTGGCCGCGCAGGTGGTAATCACCCGCTTGGAGTCCCTTGAAATCGAAGCGTCGCGCTTCGTCGGTCGATCCGTGATCGCCGTACAAGCCGCCACCCCACTCGTGGGGGATCTGCTGCGGATCGTGCAAGTAACCGACCCACGCATCGCGGTGTTCGGCGGGCAAGCACCACAGTCGATAGCGCGGCACCGGCCGGCCGTCCGGGTCGAGCAACACGCCCGCGACGACGCCGTCGCCCGAGAGCTGCAGCTCGACGTAGGTCGGTTCGTTCGTCGCTTCGAGCGCGACGCCGCGCAGGCCGGCGCTGCCTTGTCCCGGCGCGCTGACTTGCACGTCGAAGACGCCTGCTTCGCCGGCGTCGAGCTGGAAGCCGCCGTGCTCATCGACGTAACACGAGTCTTCGTTGTAGACGTAGTCGGCCCCCGGTTCGCTCGCCGGGTTGAGCTACACCTTCGCCGGATGCGCCGGCGTTCCGTCGGCGCGCAGCACGCGTCCGGTCACGCTCACGCCGGCGCGCGGGAAGAGCTTCAACACCGCGCGGTCGTCGCCTTCGGGCAAGGTCGTGGTCTTCAAGTACGCGCGCTTGCCGGGGTGCGCGACGTGACCCCAGAGCCGCGCGCTCGTGCCCCATTGCTCGAGCAGCGCGGTGGAGACTTCGAGCTCGAGCGCCGCCCTCCCGTTGGCGTCGCTCTCGCTCTGCGCCAGCACGCGCTTGTGTTCGCCGAGCGGCCCCTCCGCGTGTGCCGAGCTGCGCGCAATGCCGACGGTGAAGCCCATGCCCGGAAAGCGCTCCGACTCGTCCTTCCAAGAGTTCTGCACAGAGACGTCGAGCCCGAAGCGGACTTGCGGACCGGCCGCGATCTCGGCCGCGTCCGTCACGGCTTCCACCTCCCCGACCGCTTCGCGCGCTTCCGAGGTGGTCGCGTCGGAAGCAGTCAGCGCCCCGAGTCGAGGCGCTGGTTCATCGCGTTCAGATTGTGTGTCGACCGGCTTCAGCGCTTCGACCGACGAGTCGGGAGTCGCGATCCAGACGATCAGCGCGGCGAGCAGGACGAGTGCGGGGATCAGGAGGCGTCGCATGGGACGCCAACGATTGTAGCCGCGCACTTATTGGGAGGCGGCAGAGTCTTCCTGCGCTGTGCGTCACTCAGAAGTCGAGCAAGAGGCGCGGCCGGCGTTCGGCGTCGAGCGAGCCTTCGTCGACGAAGCTGCGGAAGGCGTCGATGAAGGCGAAGAGGTCCAAGCCCATGTATCGACCGTCGTGGGCGTCGGCGACCGAAGTGAGCTTGGTGAGCGCGAGGTCGGCGAGCTTGGTGTGGCCGCGCGGTTCGCCCATGCGGCCCTTGAGGCTCGCAGCCGAGCACTGGATCAAGCCCTGCAAGAATGCGGCGAGCTCGGGGTCGGTGCGCTTCGCCGGATGCCAGAGGCCTTCCCAAGCTTCGTGCGCTTCCCACAGGTAGCCGTGGTTGTAGAGGTCGGCGCCGTGGAGGTAGTCCTCGGAAGCGCGCCAGTTCTCGGGGTGCGGCGCTTCGGCGGCCATCTCTTCTTGCGTGCCGTAGCTGTGACCGCGCGGGTCTTGTCGCGGGTGAGGATCCTTGCCCGGCAAGAAAGCGTACGGAGGGAAGGCGCGGTCGGGCGCGTAGCGCGGGAGGTCGGTCACGGGTAGAGCTTGACCTCGGCGCCTTGGAGCACGGTCGTCGCGTCCTTCGCGCTGAAGCCGACGTGTTGCGCCGGCGGGACCTCTTCGGGCAGCGCGAAACGGATCGGTTCGCGGTCACCGACGGTCAGCGTGACCTGCCGGCCCAGAACGTGCAGCGAGATGCGCGGGTGTTCGTCGTCTTCGAGCGGCGGCTCGAGCTGGAAGGTCTCGATCAAGCGGCGCTGAGCGCCGCCGCCGGAGAGCTCGAGGCGGCGCAAGTACGCGTTGCCCTTCGCCCCGAAGTCGAGCACGGCCCAGTCGCCGTCGTCCGAAGCCGCGATGACGAGGCCGTGGTTGGTCGAGAGGAACAGCTCGCCTTGCCGCTGAAGCTTGCAGCGGATCTCGTACTCGTGCCCGACTTCGAAGGAGGTGTTGACGTATGCCATCGGTCGGACGGACTCGAGCAGCAGCTTGTCGCCGTCGTGTTCGAAGCGCACGGCGTTGGCGGAGTAGACCGTATTCCAGTCGTCGCCGGGCTTGTTGAGAGCACGGATCGTGCCGATCAACAGTCCTGCGGCGCGCGCTTGTTCGCGCAGCTCGGCGGCGCGCGGCAACAAGACTTCTTCGTCGCCGAGCGCGGTGCCGACGGCTTGAGCGAAGGTGTACCCGCGCAGCAAGTAGGGCGGATCTTGTTCGGTGTAATCCTCGAGCAGATTGCGCGCGTTCTTGCGGATGCGGCGCTCGCGCGACTTCGCGTTCAGCAGCGCCCAGTTGCCGCGGTCGAGCTTCTGCAAACGACGCTCGAGGTCCTTGGCCGTCTCTTCGTCGAGCTCGACTTCGCCGTCTTCGGCCAGCTCCAGCAGTTCTTGCAACAACGGCGCGGCGCTCTTCGGCTTGCCGAGTCGTTCGAGCACGTCGATCTGGTGCAACCAGACCGCGGTGTCGGGGCGGCTGTTGCCGTCGATGCGCGTGCGCACGTATTCGATGTGGGCGAGGGCGCGCTCGAGCAGTTCTTCTTCGTCGACCGCGGCTTTCTTGTTCTTCGCCGCCGCGTCGGCTGCGGCGAGGTAGCGATCGATCTTGGCGACGCGTAGCTCGCGGATCGATTCGGGACTGCCGGAGTACAGCGGTTGCACTTCGTCCAAGATCCACTGTTCCCAGTACGCGATGAAGTCGTCCAGGTCCTCGTGGTCGAGCGGCGAGCGTTCGCCGACGAAGAACTTCTCGAACATCTCCCGTGAGTCACCGCCCTTGCTGGTGATCTCGTCGAGGCACTCGGTGTACAGCGGGCGGTAGACGTACTCGAGCGTCGTCGGGTCTTCGAACTGCTGAAAGAAGTAGACGAGACCCCAACCGTATGCGTAGTGGTCCGCCGGATAGGAACCGGGCCCGGCGTGCGAGATGACTTTCTCGACACCGGGTCCGCTGTGTGTGCGCGTCATCCGCGCGAGGCTGGCGAGGCGCATCTGCGCGGCGTCGGGCCAGAGCACCGAGTTGTCGGCCATCGCGACCGTGCCCTCGAAGAAGCTCGCGGTGCCTTCGTTCAACCACGACGGCGACCACCCGCCCTTGCGCGAGCGCAGCGTCATGAACTGGTGGCTGGCTTCGTGGAAGAGCGTTTCGAGCATCCAGTCGAGAGTCGACCCCTCGCCGTTCGAGCGCGAGTCGTAGCACACGACGCGGTTCTGTCCGGGCGACCACCAGCCTTGCGGCGCTTGCGGGCCGGTCCAGTCCTTCGACATCGCGTCCCAGTCGGAGTGGATGCGAATCGTGGCCTTGTCCGCCTTCGCTTCGTCGTCGTCGCCGTCGAAGTAGACCTCGACGTAGTGGCCGTGGACGCTGTCCATCAGGTCGCCGACGCGTTGCGCGAGTTCCTCTTCGATGTTGGCCTCGATGATGTAGTGATCGCTCTCGTAGATCACGACGGGCAGCGGTCCTTCGGTCGCGACGGCATCGAGACCGGCTTCGATGTCGAGTTCCTCGAAGCGCTTGCTGAGCGCTTCGTAGAGCACGCGCGCTTCTTCCGCCTTATCGCCTTCGGCGATGTCGACGAAGGCTTCGAGCTTCGCGAGTGCGCGTTCGAGGTTGTCCTTCTCGATCAGCTGTTTGGCGTTCAGGAGCAGCGTCTTCGTCAGGTCGCGAAACAAGGCGCGCCGGCGGCGGTTGAGCTTGTCGGCCTTGTTGAGGTCCTTGTCGATCTGCTTCGCGGCTTTCGGGTCGCCGGCGAGCTCGAGCAGCGCTTGCGCGCGCTCGAGGTGGTGCGCGGCGGAGTCCTTCTCACCGAGTTCGAGCAACGTCTCACCCAGCGAGCGGTGCGCGACCGCATCGTCGGGGAAGCGCTGCAGGTGATCGAGCAGCGCGACGCGCGCGACTTCCGGCGCGACTTCAGCCTTCGCCTCGGTGTCGTCGAAGGCGGGCGCGGATCGCGACGCACCGAGGGCGACGACCGGCGCGCAGCACAGGGCGGCGGCCAGCCAGGGACGAGAGCGGTGCGCGCTCACTCGTCTACTCCTCTTCCTCACTCGCCACATCGCGCAAGACGGCGTTGCGCACCACGACGCGGCCGCCGTGGCTGTACACGCCGGCGGTCAGCGATTCCGGGATCTCGCCCGACCAGTAGGTCTCGATCTCAGCTCGATCGCCGACCTGGATGAAGATGTCGCCCGCCTCGCGCATCACGCGCACGCGGAGCTTCGGGTGTTCGTTCGCGCCGACCACGGGGTCGAGCGAGTCGTCCGGCGGCCACTCGCTCCACTCGAGTTCGCCTTCGAACTCGCTGACGGAGCGCACGCGCAAGCCGCCGTCGCCGTCGATGCCGACCATGATCCACTCTTCGGTGCCCGCCGAGATGATCAGGCCGCCCTCCGCGCCATTCGAGCGTTCGACGACGCACTCGAGCTCATAGTCGCCCGGGGGGCTGGCGTCCGCGCAGGCGCGACCGGCGAAGCCGTCGGCGCTGCTCTCGATGGTCAGCGCGCCGCGCTGGGCGTCGAACTTCTTTTCTTCCGAGTGCTCGAGGATCGTCTTCCAGTTCGAACCGTCGGCGCTGAACAGCGCGCGCTGTCCGCCGCCGGAAGCGGCACCGCCGAGCTGGTTGGCGAGTGCGAGCAGTTTCGGATCGTCCAAGGCTTCGGCGACTTCGCGCGCGAAGCCCGCGGCGCGCTTCGGCATCGGCGGATCGAGTTCCTGATACTCGCCGATGATCTTCGTCGCGAGTCGCACGAGTTCTGACGTGCGGCGCTTCGTCAGCCGCAACGCGGCGTTGCGCTTGTCGAGCAGCGCGAGGCGTTCTTCGTAGTCTTCGGCGGCTTCCGGAGTCATTTCGAGCTGACCGGCTTCGAAGAGCTCGAGCAGCCGCGCGATCAAGATCGCTTCGTGACCGTGACGGCCGAGCGCGCGTACGATCTGCATCTCCATCTCGAGCAGCTCGAGGTCGGCTCCGCCTTCTTCGACGTCATCGATGTTCTGGCGGATGTAGACGATGTGGCCCAGTGCCTTGCCGTAGTAGCGCTCGACGTCGGCGCGTTGTTCCGCGGAGAGGTTGCGCAGGGAATTGATCGTGCGGTCGTTCTTCTTCGAGTCGCGCGAACCGGATTCGCCGGCGCTGTCATCCGCGGCGTCGATGATCTGTTGCGCGGCGCCCGCGAAGCGTTCGACCTGTTCCATGCGCGCTTCGCGTCGACGGTGCAGCGCGCCCATGTGCAGCGGCCTTACGTCGTCGAGGATCCAGCGCGTCCAGTCCTTCTCGAAGTCGACGAGCGACTCGTGTCCCAGCGGTGAGCGCGAACCAAGGAAGATTTCCTCGAAGAGCTCGTTGGGAACGCCGCCTTGGGTCGTGATCCGTTCGCGGTACTCCGAGTACAGCGGTCTGAACGGGCGGTCGAGGTTCTCGTCCTCGTACTCCATCAAGAAGTACACGAGGCCCCATCCGAAGCAGTAGTACTCGCCGGCGTACGAGCCGGGTTGGTCGAACGACAACACGTCGAGCACCGACGGTCCGCCGCCCTTGGTCATGTAGTGATTCAGAGAGCGCAGGCGTTGCAGCGTCGCGTCGGGCCACAACACGCTGCCGTCCTTCATCGCGGTCGCACCCTCGAAGAAGCTCGAAGTGCCTTCGTTCAGCCAGGCGGGTGACTTGCCTTCGGGCGTCCGCGTGTAGAGGAAGGTCATGAACTGGTGGCTGGCTTCGTGAAACAGCGTGCCGACCAATTCGTCGAGCGTGCCCGCGCGTTCGCGCGTGTCGTAGCTGACGACGGTGTTCTCCGAGGGCGACCACCAGCCGCCGAGTCCCGGGCTGGGTTTCTCGCCGGGCCATTCGCCGGCCATCGATTCCCAGCTGGGATGGATGCGCAGACGCGCTTTGGGGAAGTTCGCCTTGCTCGCGTCGCCGTCGAGATAGATGTCGATGTAGTACTCGAAGATCGAGTCCATCGTGCGACCGAGCAGGTCGACGACTTCCGGTTCGAGGTTGGCTTCGATGCGGTAGTGTTCGGTCTCCTTGCGCACGAGCTTGCGTCCGGCGTCGGCCGCTCCGCTGCCCTTGGCGTCGATGTCGATCGCGCCCCCGCCGCCGCCGTGCTTCTCGATCAGCGCTGTGTACCCGGCGATGTCTTTGTCTTTCGCGTAGGGCAGGATGCGCGAGAGGATGCTCGCGCCCATGCCGTACTCGCCTTCCTCGATCAGGTCGAGCGCGGACTTCGAGAGGTCGTTGCGCAGCTTGGAGAAGAAACTGCGCACCGCCGTGCCCTGCGGGTCGATGCGCTGCAGCTTGCGCTGCGCGCTCTTGGCGCCGCGTTCGTCGTTCGCCGCGAGGTAACCGCGTCGCGCCGTGTCGAAGTAGAGCGCCGCGTCATCGTTGCGTCCGAGTTCGACGCAGGCGTCGCCGGCGCCTTCGTTCGCGTCGGGATCCGTCGGGTCTTCCGCGAGCAGTTCTTCCGCTCGGTCGACGGCATCCTGCCAGCGCTTGTCCTTGAGCAGCCTCTTGAGCGCAGGGTCACCGGAGCGGGGCAGAGGGGCGGACGCGAGCTTCGCGGGCTCCCATCGAGCGGGGGTCGCGGCCGATCCGGCGGCGACCCCCGTGTGGATGAGGAGGGCGGCGAAGAACGCGCCGGTGATGGCGGCGTATCGCTTCATGTCGGGCATTCTACTGGATCTCGGCGCCGAACGTCAGGCTGCCGGACATGTCAAACTCTTGGCTGTGCATGACATCGCCGAAACCGGGTAGTTCCAGGCTGACGCCGATGTCCATCTTCATCTCGAAGTCGTTCTCGACGTCGAGCGCGTGGAAGTGGCCGGCCCCGAGATTCCAGAGCAGCACGCCTTCGCCTTCGATGCGCAGATCGATCAGCATGTGTGCGACTTCGATCTCGCCGGCGCCGGGAGGCAGCTCGATGCGCTCGAGTTCTTCTTGAGCCATCTCGGTCAAGTCGACGTCGTTCTCGAGCTCCAGCTTGATCGCGATCACGGCGATGCGGTCTTCGCCCTCGGAGCGGATCTCGTCGAGGCGGCAGCTGACCTTGCCCTGCAGGTTCTCGTCGAACCAGTCGGAGAGTTCGCCCATCTGCCCGCTCATGGCGCTCATGTCGTAAGCGAGTTCTTCGGGTACGAGCTTCAGGTCGCCGCCGGGAGCCATGACCGTGGAGATCTCGCGCGGCTCGACTTCCCACTCTTCGCCGACTTCGACTTCGCGCCCGGGCAAGAAGGCGCGCAGGTCCATGTCCTCGAACAAGCCTTCGAGCAGTTCCTTGTCGCCCTCGTTCTCGACGAAGGCCAGGCCGTACTCCTTCGTCTCCTCGTTCCAGGTGAACTCGATCGTCTCGCCTTGCAGCTTGCTGCCGGCCTGCACGGTCGAGTCTTGGTTGTTCGTCTGGCCCTGCAGGTTGACTTCCATCGCCATCAGGGTGGAGACGTCGATCGTCTCGAAGCTGCGTCGCAGCTTGCGAGGTGCGCCGTCCGCGAGTGCCAGATACTCGTCCTTGACCACCACGTCGAGGTCGGTCGTGACCTTCATCTCGAGCTCGGGCAGGCCGTCAGGTTCCTGACCGTCGCGCAGCACGCGCATCTCGTCGAGCTCGAGCTCGAGTCGGCTGGTGAAGATCTTCGTGAGCGTGGTCCCTTCGCTCGCCGTGAACGCGATCTTCGTCGCCGGTGCGTGCGAGGCGACGAAGATCGGAGTGCAAGCGAGCGCGACAGCGATCGAGCGGAGGTGCTTCATGGGAGGCGGAGCGTGGCTCAGGAAGTCGAGTGGGGAGCGGGGGCGTCGGACGTGGGTCGGGCGCGGAGCGCTGCCGACGCGAGAAAACCGCGAAGGGCAACTACGCCCGCGGAGAAGGGGGATTTTCGCTTTCGAGCGCTCGTGACCCAAGCGCCGAGTCGGTTCTAAGTGCGGGCGGTCGCCGCGGCGCGTCGCAGCTTCTTCCACGGGCGCGGCGCGTCGTGCGCGCCCGCTCCTCCGAACGAGAGCAGCCCCGTCCAGCACGCTGGACGGGGCCGCTCTCGTTCCGTGTTCAGCGGACTCAGGGACAGAAGGTCACCGAGAGCGCGTTCGACAGGTTGAAGCCGAGACCGGGGTCGCGGTACCAGAACTGGAAGTGCCATTCTTCGCCCGGCAGGACCACACCTGGACCCGCTGCGAAGGGCGACGCCGTGAAGTCAAGCGGACGCGCAGCCGAGCCGAGGAAGTCGGTCTGCTGGGCCGGGGTGAGTCGAATCAGGCCGGTCGTTCCGCCGCCGACACACAGGGTGCCTTGGCCGAAGGGGACCGCGTCCTGTTCCGGACCGTAGAAGAACACGCCGAACTGGTTCGCCGGGCAGGCGCCGACGAGCAGGGTCAGGCTGTTCGCAGCGATCGAAGTCGATCCGATCGAGTCGATCATCGCACCCGGTCCGACCGAGTTGGGCGAGGTCGAGCAGTAGTTCGTCGGGTCGATGCAGCCGTCGTCGGTCGCTTCGACGTAGAAGACTTCGACGTCGTCGATGCACCAGCCGCCGAACTGCAAGCCGCCGTCGGTCTGCAACTCGAACTCGATCTGCGCACCGGCGTTGCCGTCGGCCCAGGTGCTGATGTCCAACTCGACCAGCTGCCACTGGGTGTCGATGGTGTTCTCAGCCGCGCTGTTGGTCCAGACCACGTTGCCGTTGACCCGCACGCGTGCCTTGTCGAAGCTCGAGTCCTCGACCGTCAGCCAGCGGCGGAAGGTCAGGATCGTGTTGCTCGCGTCCGTCAGATCCAGCACGGGCGAGCGCAGCCAGGTGTGCACGTTGCTCTGGTAAGCGCCGTTCCAGTTGCCTTGGCCGATGTCCGTTCCCCAGATCGTCGAGCCGGAGAAAGCCGTGGTCGCGTCGCCGGCCTTGGCGGCGGAGACGCCGCGTTGCCAGTCGTCCTGGCTGTTCGACGTGTCGCCGTAGCTGGCGTGGGTCCAACCGAGGTCGGACTCGAAATCGTCGAAGAAGGCCTGCACGCGCTGACCGACGATGAATCCGAGCGGTCCCTCGGCACCGGCGCTCGGGAAGGTCCCGGACTCCGAGGGCGAGGTCGAGGCGGACAAGTAGTAGCTCACGCGCGAAGGCGAAGCCTGACCGGGGATCAAGCCCTGGTAGGTGTCGACGCCCGTCGGCACCATCGCTGCCTGGAGCCACGGGCCGTTGTCGACGCGGTAGTTGAGGTCGACGCCGCTGATCACGCCGCCGAAGGAGTGCGTCACCGTCGCATCGACGGTGTAGGGTCCGGACTCATTGAGCGTGTCACCGAGCACCGTCACGTTCGAGAAGTTGAAGAACTCGATGTCGACGCCGGGGAAGCCCTGGTCGCGCATGCCGCCGTCGATTTCCGCGAAGTGCGGCGTGCCGTTGAAGATGTTGCCGTCGTCGTCGTCGAGCGTCAGCCACTGCGTCTCGATCACGCTCGTGATCTGCGTCTGGTCGTAGGCGTTCAACCAGCCGAGGAACAAGCTGTCGGCAACCAGGTCACCGACCGAGTCACCGAGCGAGACGTTGAGGCGCGCACGCATCTTCCACGCCGCGCCCATCCAGACCTGACCGTCGCTGTGCACGCTGCCGTAGCAGCCGCCTTGACCGTCACCGCAGAACTGCAGGTTGTTCAGGCCGGTGCGGAGGTCTTGACCGATGTTCAGGAAGTCGACGCCGTTGATCGGCGTGTCGTAGAGGTACAACGCGAAGACGTCGGCGTTGCCTTCGCCCATGCCGTCGGGACCGTTGTTCGTTCCATAGCGCGAGTTCAGCCAGTGGCCTTGTTCGTGCGCGATCACTGACGAGTAGGCGGTATTCGGACACGTGTTCCCGAAGCCGTCGCTGCCGGCCAAGAAGTAGTTGGTGGAGAAGCCGTCGTAGAACGCGTTGCAAACATCGTTCAGGTTGACGTTGGCCGTGGCTTGGAAGTCCGCGGTCGAGTCGGTCGGGTTGATCGTGCGGATCCAGTCGCGCAGCAGGTTGATGCCGCGGTAGGCATTCGTCTGCGAGGTGGTCGTCTCGCTGGGTGCCTGGTTGAGCGTCAGGATGTTCCCGCTGTCGGTCGCCGACTGCGTCAGCGAGATCTCGCCGCCGGTCTGGTTGTAGACCGTTGCGAAGCTGCCCAGCAGCGAGACGTCGAGGTTCAACGGTCCCGTGGCGCCGACGATCGTGAAGTTGCCGTTCTCGTCGGTGATCGCGCCGCCCTGCGCGGAAGTCACCGAGACATGCGGCACCGGGAAGGTCTGCGGCGGATTGCTCGCGCTGTCGGGCGCGGTGCCGGGCGTCGAGTACGCCACGACCGTTCCGGACACGTCGAAGTTGTGCACGGTGTTCTCGCTGATGAGCGCGCGACCGCTGCGTGCGTCGATCAGCAATTCGCGGCCGACGGGCGTCGTGTCTTGACCGCGCCACATCACCTGCGTCTGCCAGACGAGGCGCGTCTCGCGGCTCTTGTCGCCGTCGATCGAGGCGTAGACGAGCTTGGGATCACCGGAGTGCGTGACCGGCAATCCGGTCTCGGAGCGGAAGGCGCGCACGGCTGCCTCGAGCGCGCGTTGCGCGTCGACGAGCGGAAGCGCGGAGCCGGGGTGATCGACCGCAGCGGTCGTCTGCACGGAGAGCAATCCGCCGTCGTCGTCGAACAGCACGTTGACGAACGCGTTGCGCACCGGCACTCCGTTGAATTGCTGGCTGTAGCGCACCGTCCACTTGTCGCGCGAGCCCATCTGGGCCAGCGGTAGGAACTGCACGCGATCCGGCACGAGGCTGACGACGTCGAGGCCGGTCAGGTCGGCGGAGCGCTCGACCATCTGACGGCCGAGCTGGAACCAGCCGGCGTCGGAGAGGGGCGCGTTGCCGGTGGCGAGTCGACCTCCGTAGAGCATCGATGCTTCGCCGGTCCGGCGGTCCTGGAAGACATCCCAGGTGGAGGTCTGGGATCTGTTCCAGCCGTCCAGGCGTTGGTGGAGGGGACGGAGGGCGTCTTCTTGGGGGCCGGCGGCGTCGGGGCCGGTGGGCTGCTGACCAAGAGCCACGGAGGCCAGGCCCAGCGCCAGCCAGGCGGCCGGAAGGGTGCGGATTGTCATAAGGGGCGAGGGATGGGGGTCTGCTCGGGGGGGGCTTGACCTACCTCCGCGCCAGCACCCGGCAACCGAGTCTCGCGAGGAGCTGTTCCTGCCCCTATTCTACGACGGCTGCCGGGCCTCGGTAGTTCCCGTGCCGGGTGAGTGAAGCCGGCTCGGAACGGCTACACTGCGCCCACTACCCGTCGATCCCCCACGAACCCGCGAGGAGCCCGCCATGAAGCTGCGCATCGAGTACTGCACCGCTTGAAACTTCCACCCCCAAGCGGTCGGTCTGACCGCTGAGTTGAAAGACATCCACCCCGAGCTGGAGGTCGAGCTGGTGCCCGCCGACGGGGGCGTCTTCGAGGTCAGCCTCGATGGACGGAAGCTGTTCTCCAAGAAAGACTTGGGGCGCTTCCCGGCCTACCAGGAGATCCCCATTCTGCTGGGGATCTGAGCCGCTTCGGCCACACCCTACGCCCGCTCCTCCAGCGCACCCCATGCTCCGGAAGCGGAGGAGCAGGGCGGGAGCGGTCGCGTGGGCCGGTGCGCTGGTGCTAGAGCAGAGCGAGGCCGACGAGGACCCCGACGACGCAGCAAAGCACGAGGGTGGTCACCAGGGGCACGCCTTGGAACTGGGCAGGTTGGAGGGGATGCATGGGGGTGCGGGCTCGGAGAGAGAAAGGCCTCTCCCTGCCTCCACGGATACCAGCTTCTCGAAATCCGTGGGGTGCGACCTCGAGCCGTCGTGGCCGCGTCCTTCCTTCGGCCTTGTGAGCGCTCACCTTCCGACGATGAGAATTCTCAAGAAATCGCCTGTTGCCGGAGCGGAGTTCATCCCAACGCCGGCGAAAGCCGCGGGATCCGGGCGAGTCCGGGCGATCTCCTTTGGGCTGGGGCATCCGTCTAACTAAGCTCCTGCCGCCATGACTCACGAGCGCGCCAAGCGAGACCAGAACCGCCCCCACACCAAGATCGTCGCGACCATCGGTCCGGCGTCCGAGGACCGCATCGGCGAGCTCCTGGACGCGGGGATGAACGTCGCGCGCCTCAATTTCAGCCATGGCGAGGCCGAGGAGCACCGCCGGCGCGTCCGCAAGCTGCGCGAGGCAGCCCAGAGACGGATGCGCTCGGTCTGCATCCTCGGGGACCTTCCGGGCCCCAAGCTGCGCATCGGGTCGCTGGTCGAAGGCGAGCGCGAGCTCGAAGAGGGCGACATCGTGCGCCTCTCCACCTCCGACGAGCCGGCCGGTCCCGGCGAGGTGCACTTCTCCTTCACCGGCTACGAGGACGTCGTCGAAGTCGGCCACCGCGTGCTGCTGGCCGACGGCATGGTCCACGTCGTGATCGAGAAGATCGAGGGCGGCGTGCTGGTCGGGCGCGTCGAGCAAGGCGGTTCGATCTCGGATCGCAAGGGCGTGCACATGCCCGACTCGCCGATCCGCTACGACTTGCCGACTGACGCCGACCGTGAGTGGATCGAGGTCGCGAAGGAGATCGGCATCGACATGCTCGGTGTCAGCTTCGTGGGCAACGCGGAAGAACTCGAGCGCATCCGTGAACTCGCGCCGGAACTCTCGATCGTCGCGAAGATCGAGCGGCGTGTCGCGATCGTCAATCTGCCGGAGATCCTCGACGCGTGTGACGGGATCATGGTCGCGCGCGGTGACTTGGGCGTCGAGCTCGATCTCGAGCAGGTGCCGATGGAACAGAAGGCGATGATCGCTCTCGCGCTGCGAGCGGGCAAATTCACAATCACGGCCACGGAGATGCTCGAATCGATGATTCACTCCGGGCGTCCGACACGCGCGGAAGTCGGCGACGTCGCCAACGCGGTGCTCGACGGCACGGACGCGATCATGCTCTCGGCGGAGACCGCCGTCGGCGAATACCCGGTCGAAGCTGTCGCGACGATGCGACGCATCGCCTACGCGACCGAGCAGAGTCAGCGCTATCACGACCTACCGCGCGTCGCCTTCCGCTCGGAAGAACGCGACTTCGCGAACGCGATCGCGCTCGCCGCGACCGAGGTCGCCGAAGCGCTCGACCTGCGCCTGATCGTCTGCTTCACCGAAGGTGGACGGACCGTGCGACTGATCTCGCGCTACCGGCCCTTCGCTCAGATCATCGCGCTCTCGCCGCACGAGCGGACCGTCCAGACGCTGGGCGTCGTGGCGCACGTGCGCCCGATCCTCTTCCGTCGCGAACCGAGCTTGGAAGACATGCTCTACGTCGCCTCGGAGATGCTCGTCGTGCGCGGACTCGCCGAGTACGGCGAGGAGATCGTGTTCGTCGCGGGGGTGCCGCCGGGTGTCTCGCGCTCGACGAATGTGATGAAGCTCCACCGGATCGGGGAGGAGATCAAGCTCCATTGAATCCGCTCTCTCCTGCATCGAGACCCTCCGTGAACTGGACTGGGTGGTTGACGCCGGCGAGAGTCAGAGGATGATGGACGCTGCACTTCCCATGCTGAACGTCTCCCGCTTCGATATCGGCCGCTTGAAGGCCTTCCGCCGCTTCATGGAAGCGGATCGCCGGATGAAGGAAGGCGTGCAGCAGTCGGCCAAGGTCGTCTGCGTCGCCTCCGGTAAGGGCGGCACCGGGAAGAGCATCCTCGCCTCGAACCTCGCGACCGCGCGGGCGCTGGCGGGCGAACGGGTGCTGCTGATCGACTTCGACGCGGGGCTCGCGAACGCGCACCTCCTGCTCGGTCTCGCGCCGGCTCACGACATGGGCGACGTCCTGTCGGGCAAGGTCACGGTGCGCGAGGCGTTGGTCGAAGGCCCCGGGGGCTTGCATCTCCTGTCCGGCGGCGTCGGCCGGCCGGCGCTCGCGAATCCGACGCGCCGCGAGCTCGATCGCCTCTTCAAGGCCCTCCAGCCGCTCGAATCGGACTACGACCTGATCGTCGTCGATCACGGCGCGGGCATGAGCTACGGCACGGTGACGCACCTCGCCGCGACCAGCACCTTGATCCTGGTCACGAACCCCGAGATCACGGCGCTCTCGGATGCCTATGCGCTCTACAAGCGCGCGCACATGGTGAACGACTCGATCCACGTCGGACTCGTCGTCAACCGCGCGCACAGCGAGCATGAAGCGGACGCCGCGTGGGAACGCTTCCAGTCGGTTTCGAAGCGTTTCCTCGGCCACCAACCCGAGTGGATCGGCTGGGTGCCGTTCGACAACGCGGTGCGCTCGAGCGTGCACCACCGCCGCCCGGTGACGATCGGAACCCCGGACTCCGCCGCTGCGCGAGCCCTCACGGGCGTCGCCAACTGGTCGCGCATCGACCTCGCGCGCACCTCACGCCCGTTCTACGAGCGCGCCCGCAAAGCCCTGCGCTAGGGGTACGGTGTCAGGGCAAATTGCGCACGGTGGGTGAGTCGAGCTGCGGCTAAGGCCGCAGCTCGACTCACCCACCGTGCGCAATTTGCCCTGACACCGTACCCCTAGCGCTTGCACTGCGCGGTGCGATGTCGTCCGATGCGTACCGGAGGAATCTGATGCGAACCTTTGCGCTGGTGAATCAAAAGGGCGGCTGCGGCAAGACCACGGCGGCGATCAACTGGGCCGGTGCGCTGGCAGCGCGCCGTCGACGTGTGCTGCTGGTCGACCTCGACCCACAGGCTCACGCGACCATGGGGCTCGGCGTCTCCGCGGATCATGAGCCGTCCTTGATCGACGTCTTGCGCGCAGAGGCGACGGTCGACGAAGCGCTGGTCTGCTGCAAGGGCGGCGTCTGGCTGCTGCCGGCGAACGCGCGCCTCGGTGAGTTCGAGGAGCAGAGCGAACGCACGATTCAGCCGGAGGGTTTGCTCGCCAAACAGCTCGGCGAGATGTGCTCAGCGTTCGATGAAGTCGTGCTCGACTGCCCGCCGCGCGTCGATGGTGTCTTGGCGGCCAACGCGCTGCGTGCGGCGCAGACGGCCGTGTTGGTCGTCGAAACCGGAGCTTTCGCGCTGCAGGGCGCCGTTCAGGCGCTGCGCGTGCTCGACGATATGCGCACGGATCGCGGCGAGGAGTTCGACGTCGCGGTGCTCGGCACGCTCTTCGATCGGCGCACGAACTTCGCGCGCGAGCTGCTCGTGGCGCTCCACGCGCGCTTCGGCGAAGAGATGTTCGAGACGGTCATCCGCACCAGCGTCCGCTTGCGCGAAGCCGCCGCGTGCGGCGTGCCGGTGCAGGTGCTCGACCCCGCTTGTCGCGCGACCGAGGACTTCGACGCCCTGGCCGGCGAGTGGCTCGCCCGCGAGGCGACCGCTTTCGCGCACTGAGCTGTGAGGTACCGAGCCGGGGCCAGTTCCCCACGGCTCGAGGCCGCCGGTGAGCCGTGGGGAACTGGCCCCGGCTCGGTACCTCACAGCTCGAGCAGCTTCTGCACGGTGCGGACGTTGCGCGTCGTCGAGATGGTCTCGAGGCGGCGGTCGAAGTAGACGTTCGTCAGCTTCGAGCGCGCGGATCCGGCGGGGAAACAGAGGTGCACCTCGCTGCCGATCACTTCCCACTCTTCGCCAGCCGAGCAGTCGGGGTCGAGAGAACGGCGCTGCGCCGCCGTCGGCTTCCGCTCGAGGAACATGATGCTGCGGAACTTCTCAGGTACGCCGCGGTCTTCGAAGGGATGCGCATCCAGTGCTCGGCGCATTTCGTCAGCCGAGCGCAGCACGATCGGCACGCGCAGCCCGAGCTCGGACTCGAGGCACGCGGAGACCTGCTTCAAGGTCGCGACCGCCGCCTTCGCACTCGATGTGAAGGCCACGTTACCGCTCTGGATGTAGGTCGCGACTTCGTTCGCGTCGCACTCGGCGAAGATCTCCCGCAGCCGAGCCATCGGTAGCCGGTTCTTTCCGCCCACGTTGATGCCTCGCAAGAGGCCGATGTAGCGCTTGGTCATCTCACGCGCAGCCTACTTCGTTGACGAGCGCAGCGGGGTTCCGTACACAGGGGTCGTTGGCGGCCGCTCCGGCCTCCACCGACCTGGAGAGGCGCGCATGGACGCCCTGGCACTGCTCTGCACTCTGCACGCGGACGGCCCGACCACCTTGCGGCGGCTGCGCGACGCGGGTTGCGGCTCGCTCGAGGACCTCGGACACGTCAGCGCCGATCGGCTCGCCGAGCTGCTCGGCGTCAGTCCGGCTGCGGCTCGTCGTTTCCAGCGCGAATCCGGCAACCTCGCCGATCGCCTCGGTCGACAGGATCTTGAACCGGAGGAAGAGGCGGCACCCGCGGCCTCCGCCCCCGCAAAGGTGCCGGATCACACGGTCCTCGCGCCCGCTCCTCCCGCTGCCTCGCGCGGTCTCGACCGCACCGATCATCAGGTGCTGGAACGTGTGATCGAGCGCTGGCGCGCGGAAGAAGCTCTCGAAGCGGCGAACTCGTCGGATGCCGGACACCCGGATGCTTCGGACCGACTCGCCGCGATCCGCGCCGAGTCGCGGCTCTCGCCTTCGGAACGGCCCATGCTCGAACCCGCGGCTCGACCGGTGCTCGAGCCCGCGCCGGAGCCGGCGGGGCGACCGCTGATCGCCGGCGCGCTCGACGGTCTCGACGAGCGCCTGAGCACGCGCCTGCAGGCTGCCGGTTGTGAGACCATCGAATCACTCGCCGCCGACTCGGCGCTCGAGCTGGCGCGCCGCGCCGATCTGCCGTTCACCCTCATGCGTCGGCTGCAGTTCCTCGCCGGACGTGCCGCGCCGGCCGCTCTCAAGATCCCCGCCGCGCCGGTTCCGTCGCCGGCACCGGCGGTCGCCAAGCGCTCGCCGTCCTTCGCGTCGGCAGCCGAACCGGATCACGTCGCGGACGATGGGCCTGCGGGTCCCTTCGCCTGAGCTGCATGAACTCGCACGCGCGCATCGCCCTGGGGCTGGCTTGCCTCTGCTTTGCGCCGCCCGGTCTCGCGGTCGCTGTGAATCACGGTGCCGTTGCGACCCCGCGCACCATCGAGATGCCGGATGCTCCCGACGGGCACCCGGGACTCGGCACGGAGCGCGATGCTCGAGAACTCGCCCGCTACCTGCGCAAGCCGCCGAAGAAGGACCGCGAGGACATCGAGTCGTGGAGTTCGCTGCCCGGCGAGGTCGAGGTGCGCTGGAACGAGTTCGAGCGCGACGCGCGCAAGCGCAAGCTCTTCGTGGTGATCGAGGATGCTCCCGGAGATCCGCACCTCGCGGACCTCTTCGGTGCTTGGCGTGCTGCGGCCGCGGATCTGTCCACGGCGCTCGCGGAAGACCGCCCGCACGCTGAGCAACTGGCTCGAATGCACGTCGACATGCAGTTCCGCATCCTCGCCGACTTGCACGCCGACTTCGCGCTGGAACGTCGCGAGTTGATGTCGGGCCTTGCCGTGCTGCACGGCATGAACGACGGCTTCGTGGTCTTGAACGACGGCGAAGCGCAAGAGATCTGCGCGCGCATCGATCTTGCAGCCGCGCGGCTGCGCAGCATGGCGCTCGACCTCGATGCACTCAGTGAAGCTGCGGGGAAGGGCCCCGGGGCGCCGACCGACGAGCTCGTCGATGAGTGCCTCGCGCTCGCCCGCGAACCCGACGAGGAGGCGCGGTTGCGCGGGCTTGCGGGCTTCGAAGCACGGCTGGAACGGACCCGTGAGCGACTCGGCGAGACGCTGTTCTCCCCGCGTCTCGCGCGCGAGGTCGAAGTCGCGCTGCGTCGCCGCGAAGCCCTGCTCCAAGACGCCGCGCGGCGTGCCCGAGAGCTGCGCCCGTTCCTGCCGGAGACGGCGGAAGGCGCGGAACCTGCCGAAGAGATCGCGGAGATGAAGAAGTCGCGGCGCTACGCCTACGCGCTGCGCATGGCCGTCGAGGGCCTGGCGATCGATCCGCTCAACGGAGACCTGGCCTACTTCGCGGGCTTGGCGGCCGACTTCACCCAGGGACCGCGCGTGACGCGCCCGTGGTTCGATCGCTTCCTCGCGATCCGCGGCATCCGCGAGCACGACAAGCGCGGCAACGAGCAGCCGCTGGACGACTGGGAACGGCACGCGCTGGACGAGGTCCAAGACGGCGGCCCGGTGGGCCTGCCTCGCTGAGCGCGGGAATTGCAGGCCGCTGAGATCGCGCGCGAGCCGCATGCCGCTGCAGGACGGCGCTCCTTAAAGGGGGAGGGCGCGTCCGCAGGGCTCAGGAGAAAGACCCTGGGGACGCGCCCGGTGATGCCCACCCACAGTTCAGAGGCGGCATCGCCCAATGCGTTCTCTGGCCGTTGAACGCGTTTGGGGCGAGAAGACTAGTCGCTATCCGCCAGCTGTGTGAGTCGTTTTCGCCATTCTTTGTTCTCGGGGTCCAACTCGATGCAGCGCTTCACCTGGCGCTGCGCCTCGTCCTTACGCCCGTTCATCCACAGACAACACGCGAAGGTGTCGAGCAGCAGTACGTTGTTCGGTTCGAGCTGTTGGGCGACGGTCGCAACTTTTAGCGCAAAGGTTCGTTCCGCGGCGCTGAGGTGCGCTCGGTCTTGCCAATAAGCCCAGGCCAAGTTGTTCGCGAACAGTGCGCGCTCGGTGAGCGGACAGTGGGGCCACGCGGTCCTGCGAGCGTCGCGTGATTCCCGCCGGTAGACGATGACGTCCTCGATGGACGACTTGAGTTCCGCGGCTTTCACGCGTTCGTCCGCGAGCGCGGCGACCCAGCGCCAGCCGTGGAAGAGCAGGCCCGGATCGCGTTCGCGTTCGAGCAGCTTGCGGAGCGGCACGTCGTCGCCTGTGGAGCGCAAGTGTTCGATCGCGTCGTAGACTCCGATCGAGCGCGCCGCGAGGCTCTTGCGCATTCGGTCGAGGCGCAGGATCGCGTTGGCTTGTTCGCGATAGAGCTCGAGTTCGCCGACTTCGCGCAGCTTCGACGCCACGGCCCAGCGCGATTCGATCGAGTCGCGAGCGTAGCCTTCGCCGCGCTCAAGCTTCTTGCGCACGATGTTGATCTGCGCTTCGGCTTCGACGGTGCGCGCGAAGCGGCGCAGCTTCGCCGAGAGACAGATGCGCGCGACCAGGTCGTTCGGGTTGGTCGTGATGCGCTTGTGGAAGTCGGCGATGGTCTCTTCGCCGCGCTTGATGCGCTGGACTTCGCTGCGCAGACGCGGCGCCGTAACGAATCCCGAGATCGCATCGCGCGGCGAGCCGTCGGCTTCGAGGAACAGCAGCGAGGGGTAGTCTTGCACGCCGAAGGAGGTGCTGATGCGGCGGCCTTCGATGCTCTCGGCGTCGAGCGAGAGGCAGACGATGCCGGAGGAGAATTCCTGCACGACGGAGGGGTCGGCGTAGGTCTCGCGGGCCATCGACCGGCACCATGAGCACCAGCTGGTCCAGAAGTCGAGAAACAGGATGCGGTCCGAGCGCGACGCCTCGGCGAGCGCTTCTGCATAGCTGCCTTCGAACCAAGCGACGCGCCCACGGCCTTCGAGGGCAGGGGGCGCAGCACTCGTCGAAGACGCCGCCGCGGGCAGGGCCGCGAGAAGCATGGCGAGGAGGGTCTGGAGCAGCATCGTGAATCGGGGGGGGGGGACGCCAACCTAAGCCGTTGGACGCGGGCCGCGCTCTGGAAGGGACGTTCCTTACGCGGATCTTGCGTCAGACAGGCCCTAGGCGGGAAGAGGGGGGATGCCCGCGCACTCGGCTCACAGGCCCTATACTGGTCTCCCCCTGGTCCGTTCCTTCTCCTCGGCCCCCCGCGCCCGGATACCGCCGCGCATGAGCACCATCCTGTCCACACCCTTTCACACCGCCCTGCTGCCCGGCCTGCAAGACCGTCCGGGCGACGATCCGATCTTCACCCTGAACGCTGAAGCTCAGCGCCGTGCGCAAGCGGGCGAAGAGATCACGAACGCGACGCTCGGGGCGCTGATGGACGATGACGGCAAGCTCTGCGTGCTGCCGTCGGTTGCGGAAGCGATCGCCGGTGTCGACAAGGCTCGGGCTTCGGCTTACGCGCCGATCTCCGGTCCGCCGGCCTTCTTGGACGCGGTGATCCGCGACACCTTCGGGACGAGCGAGCTGGGCAAGATCTCGACGGCGGTGGCGACGCCCGGCGGAACCGGCGCGATCTTCACCGCGACGACCTGCTTCTTGGAACCCGGTCAAGCGATGCTCGTGCCGAGCTTCTTCTGGGGCCCGTACAAGACCATTGCGAACCACACGCGTCGCGCGGTCGAGACCTTCCGCATGTTCGACGAAGCGGGACGCTTCGACCTGAAGTCCTTCGAGGAAGGGCTGGCGGCTCTCGTCGCGCGTCAGGGGCGCGCGCTGGTCGTCTTCAACTTCCCGTGCAACAACCCGACGGGCTACTCGCTCGACGAGGCTGAGTGGGAAGCGGTCACGGACATCGTCGCGCGGCAAGGCAAGCGCGCACCCATCGCCTTCCTGATCGACCTCGCCTACGCGCGCTTCGGCGCTGCGGGCTCGGAAGCGTGGATCGGGCACATGGAACGGATCAACCGCGTCGCGCAAGTGCTCGTCGCCTGGTCCGCATCGAAGGCCTTCGCGCAGTACGGCGCACGCGTCGGCGCGCTGATCGCAGTGCACACCGAAGACGACCACCGTCGTCGCCTCGCGAACGCGTTCAGCTTTGCTTGTCGCGGCTCGTGGTCGAACTGCAACCACCTCGGCATGTTGGCGGTGACGGAACTGCTGACGAACCCGTCGCTCGCCGAGCGCGTCGCGGCGGAACGTGCGGAGCTGATCGAGCTGCTCGGCACGCGCGTCGAACGCTTCAACGCCGAAGCGCAAGGCCACGACCTGTCCTACCCGCGCTACGAAGGCGGCTTCTTCGTCTCGGTCTTCACGCCGAACGCCGCGAAGACGGCCGAAGTGATGAAGGAACGCGGGGTCTTCGTGGTGCCGAACACCGGCGCAGTGCGCGTCGCGCTCTGCTCGACTCCGACGGAGAGCATCCCGAAGATCGTCGAAGCGCTCGCAGCCGGCGTGCGCGCCGCGGAGGCCGGGTGACGATGGCTGTGGGCGTTGAAGTGGCGTCGGCGGACGGCGGACACGGCTTGCTCGCGCACGCCTACGGGCCGGACGTGCGAGTGCTCGCGAATCCGCTGCTCGACTCGATGGTCGCGCGTCTCTGTGAACCGGAGACGCGGCTGCGTGGAATCACCAGCGGCGTGCGCTTCGTCTACGAAGCGCTGACGCTCGAAGCCTCCCACGACTTCCAGCGCTGTCACCGCGAGCGCCCGACGCGCATGGCGGAACAGCACCCTGAAGCCGGCATCCTGCGCGGCGAGTTCCTCGACCCCGCGATGCGCGTGGTGGTCGTGGATGTCGTGCGCGCGGGCATCTTGCCCTCGCAGATCTGCTTCGAGCGCCTCGCGTCCGTCCTGCCGGACGAGTGCTTGCGGCTCGACCACCTGACGATGGCGCGCATCGCCGATGATTCCGGTCACGTGGCGCGCGTCGATCTCTCGGGCTCCAAGATCGGCGGCACCGTCGACGGTGCGATCTTGATCGTGCCGGATCCGATGGGGGCGACAGGCTCGACCTTGATCCGCGCCGTCGAACACTATCGCGAACACCACGGCGAACCCGCGCGCGTCATCGCGCTGTCGATGATCATCACGCCGGAGTTCCTGCGCCGCTCACTCGACCTCGTCGAGAACCTGACGGTCGTCGCCGCGCGCCTCGACCGCGGCTTGTCGCCGGCCGACGTGCTGCAGACGCCCCCCGGAACGCACTGGGACCGCGAGCGCGGCCTGGATGAACACGACTACATCGTCCCCGGTGCCGGCGGTATGGGTGAGTTGCTCAACAACTCGTGGTGCTGAGCGCCGCGCTGAATCCCGGAATACCGTGCCGCGTACGTTTGTCCGACATTCACCCGCCAGGCACGCCGGGCGGGTGAATGTCGGACAAACGTACGCGGCACGGTATTCCGGGATTCAGCGCACGGTGACGAGTTCGCGCTCGACCAAGAAGTTCGCAAACCGCTGCGCCATCAACGCACTTCCCGCGTCCGTGAAATGGATGCAGTCGGCGAAGTGTTCGCCGTCGGCCGGGATCGAGTCCGTGTCCAGGACGATCGGCAGCTGGTGCGTCTTCGCGAAGGCACGGATCGCGGCGTTGTAGTCGGCGAAGGATTCGTTGAGCATCTCCATCGACATCCACGGCATGTAGATCGCTGTGATATCCGCATTGGCGCGCTGCACTTCCGGCGGCTGCGACGGGCGGAACTTGGTGATGAAGGTCGAGAGCACCAGCTGGATGTCGCGAGCTTTCAGCTCCGCGTGGATCGCGGCCAGTTCCGAGATGAAGTGGTCCGGCATCTCGTCCGGTAGTGCGTTCAGCTGCTGCGTGCTCGCGCTCGGTTGCTTGCCGCCGGAGCGAATGGCGAGGTTCTTCGACGCGACGGTGTAGAGCACGCTGATGTCGCTGAGCCGATCGCCGAGCGTCACTGCGGGTTCCGCTTCGTCGACGAGTCCCGCCGCAGCTGCGATCGCGCGCGAGTCGTCGATGATGTCGTTGTATGCGTGATACAAGATCACGAGGTCGGGCTGCAGCGGCAGCACCCGCCGGCGTAGGTTCTCCGCCGAGTGCTCGATGCAGTAGCCGGGGATGCCGGCGTTGATCACGCGGATCAAGCGATCCGGGTAACGAGCGGACAGGTCCGCTTGCAGCTTCGCCGGCCAGGTCTGCTCGTCCGACGAGGCCTCCGCGCAGAAGGTCGTCGATGCACCGAGGCACGCGATGCGCAGCTCGCCGGGTTGCTTCTCGAGCGGGAACTCCTCGCCGCGAAAGCCCAGCGAGTTGATGTGCAGGGAGACGAAGTCGCCTTCGAGCGCCGCGCCGGGGATCGGCACCAAGTACGGGAAGTCATCCGTCTTGCTGAGGTAGGCGTCCGCGATGCGCGCCTTCGGCGTGCCGAAGCGCTTCCAAGCGCGAACGCGCAGGGCGCCCTCGAGACCGAGCACGAGCAGCAACAGCTGCAGTCCGATGAGGAAGGCGATGCGCTTCTTGCTGCGCTTGCGCCGCGGATTCGACGCGGGCGTATGTTCGTTGGGTTGCGTCACAGCAGTTCATCTCCGAGTCCCAGAATACCGTGCCGCGTACGTTTGCCCGACATTCGCCCGCCCGGCGCGCCGGGCGGGCGAATGTCGGGCAAACGTACGCGGCACGGTATTCTGGGACTCGGGGCCACGGTCAGCGCGCGTACGCCCGCTGCGCGAACAGCAGCGAGAGGTAAGGCAGCATCCGCGCCTTGTTCGGGATCAGCTTGAAGATCCGCCAGAGGCGGGCCGGGCGCAGGTAGAAGCGCTTGTAGGCGCCGTTGCGGATCGCGGTGATCTTGGCCTCGTCGACCTCGGAGAGGTTGATGTCGGTGTGATACGGCTCGTAGGCGGACCAGTCGGTGGGGAGCGCGTGGCCGGCTTCTTCGACTTGGTTGAAGAGCTCGGTGCCCTTGAACGGGATCACGCGGAAGAAGGCCGCGGTGTGGAAGGAGGACTCGGCGGCCCAGCGCACGGTTTCCTTCATCTCTTCTTCGGTCTCGGACGGGAAGCCGAGCATGAAGGCGCCGTGCACCATCACGCCTTGGTCCGCGATGAAGTCGACGATGTTGCGGACCTTGTCGATCTTCAGGTTCTTCTTCATGACCTTCTGGATGCGCGGAACCGCCGATTCGACGGCGACCATGCAGCGGTACATGCCGGCGCGCTTGAGCAGCAAGACGAGTTCCTCGTCGAGGATGTCGCCGCGGAAACCGTTCGGGAAGGTCAGCTTGAGCCCGTAATCGCGGTCGATCAGACCTTGCGCGATCGCCTTGGCGCGGTCCGGGCGGAAGTTGAAGATGTCGTCCATGAAGACGAGTTCCCGCACGCCGTGGTCGCGCACCAGCAAGTCGATCTCGGCGAGCACGTGTTCGGCGGAACGCGCGCGGAAGGCTTTGCCGTAGGAGTTGTGGCAGTAGGTGCAGCGCCACGGGCAAGCGCGTGACGAGAACATCGTCGCGAACTCCTTGTGCGCGTAGATCACCCCGCCGCGCGGGACGTCGTGGTACTTCGTGTGGTCGATCAGGTCCCAGGCGGGGAAGGGCACCAGGTCGAGGTCCGGGGGCGGCGGGCGGTCGGCTTCGCGGCGGACTTCGCCGGATGCATCGCGCCACGTGAGACCTTCGCAGCCGGCGAAATCAGCGCGTTTCGCGGCGATTCCGTCGAGGAGTTCCGCGAAGGTGTCTTCGCCCTCACCGCGCACGGCGAAGTCGATGTTCGGATCTTGCAGCACGTCTTCCGCGGCGACGGAGGGGTGCGGCCCGCCGGCGACGATGATCACGTTCGGCAGGCGTTCGCGCAGCAAGGCAGCGAGCTCGTGCATGCAACCCGCTTCGTAGGTCATCGCGGAGAGGCCGATCACGTCGGGCTCTTGAAGCGCGAGCGCATCGCACGCCTGCTGCGCGGTCCAGCCCTCGACCTTCATGTCGATGATCGTCAGATCCTCATGACCTGCCGCGCGCGCGGAGGCGGCGATCGAGAGGATGCCCAGCGGATGCACGTGAGTGTGCTGGGTGTACGGGTGATAGGTCTGGACGAGCGTGACCTTGAGCATGGGGGGGGACTGCACGGGAACCATCCTACACGAGCGCTCTGGTGCACAGCACCATCGTCGCGTGGCTTCGCTACCCCATTCGCAACGTGCGGCAACCGCTCGAAGTTCCCTGCTTCCGCTCGGCCTGCGTGCGCGACAAGCGGACTTGCAGCTCCACAAACCGTACGCGGCTCGATTCAGCTATGCTCGACGTAACGCAACGGTCGAGAAGGGTAGTCCTTCCGATCGCTGATCCCCCCCCGAGTCACCTGCCCCCCCCGCACCTTGGTCCGAGTCGCTTTCGTCGTCACCACTTGTCATGAGTTCGAGGGCATCAAGGTGCTCTCGTCCGTTCTGAAGTCGCGCGGTCACGAAGCGGACTGCTTCGTGACGTCGGAGGAGAAGGACTTCCATCAGGCCGTCCTCGACTACCAGCCCGACGTACTCGGTATCTATGCGACCACGGGTCAAGAGAAGTGGTGTTACGGCAACATCACGCGCTGGCGCAAAGAACTGCCACACCTCAAGACCGTGATGGGCGGGCCGCATCCGTCTTTCGACGCGGAAGTGCTACACGACGAGGAGTACGTCGACGCGATCCTCAAGGGCGAGGCCGAGTACGGCATGGTCGACTTGGTCGAAGCCTGGGCCGCCGGCCGCTCGACCGACTTCATCCCGAACGTCGGCACGCTGCAGAACGGGGTCGCGACGCAAAACCCGATCCGTCCGGTGATTCAGGATCTGGACACGCTGCCGTTCCCCGACGTCGACATCTTCTACAAGTACCCCTTCCTGCGCTCGAAGCGCGTGCTGCAAGTGCACGCGAGTCGCGGCTGCCAGAACAGCTGCACGTACTGCAGCGTGGGCTTGATGAAGAAGGAGTGGGTCTCCGGCGCGCGTGGCGAGAAGTTCAACCGCACCAAGTCGGTCGACTACCTGTGCGAGGAGATGAACGACATCTTTGCGCGCTATCCGCACTTCCGCATGGTCAACTTCGGCGATGCCGCGCTGAACATGGAACGCGGCTGGTTGGCGGAGTTCGCGGACAAGTGGCCCAAGCTCGTCGGGATGCCGTTCGCGTGCAACGTGAACATCAACTACCTGAACGAGAACGACATCGCGAACCTCGCGCGCGCGGGTTGCGTGTCGGTGCAGTTCGGTCTCGAGTCGGGCAGTGAAGAGGTGCGCTTGCGCGTCTACAAGAAGGGGTACACCGACAAGGTGGTGCACAACATCCCCAAGCTGCTCCGCAAGTACAAGATCACCTATCGCACGAACAACATGATGGGCTCGCCGGCCGAGAGCCTCGAAGACATGTTCAAGACCGTGCGGCAGAACCGCGAGATCAAGCCTGACGGTTGCACCGTGCTGATCTATCGCCCGTTCCGCTCGACGGAACTCGGCCGCCAGGACTTCGAACTCGATCGCGTCGATGTCGGCAAGGACATCGGTCCTTCGCTGCACTCCGACTCGCAGATGAAGCGCGACGACGTGCACCAGGTCGTCAACCTGCAGCGCTTGTTCAACATCGGCGTCTACCTTCCCGGCGGCGAAGCGCTGGTGCGCAAGCTGATCCACCTGCCGAAGAACCCGGCCTTCGAGTTCAGCCTGCTCGGCTTCCTCTGGTACCAGCACGCCGTCGTCTCGGGCTACGGCATGTTCGACGACATCAAGCTCGGCCTGCGCAACGTCGGCCAGATCTTCGGGCGCCGCGAGGGCGGTACGCACCAGTACGGGCCCAAGTCGGGCACCGACGCACTGCTCGAGACGATGGACGCGGGGCTCGACGCGAGCCTCTGACCGAGCCGTCAGGCACCGAGCCGGGGCCAGTTCCTCATAACTCGACGCGGGCCGCAGCACTCTGCTGCGGCCCGCGTCGAGTTGTGAGGAACTGGCCCCGGCTCGGTACCTCACAGGTGCGCAGGAAAGGCCGGGCTGCGGCCAAGACTGCAGGGTCGTGTCGCGTTGCGTAGGCTCTCGGAACCCGCCCCTCGTCCTTGGAGGACCTCAGCATGTGGATCGCACTCCTGCTCAGCGCAGCGTCGCTCTTTCCCTCAACGCCGCTCGATGGCGAACAGCCGCTCGAGCTCTCGATCGACGCCGTCACCCTCTATCGCAACTCGGTGATGGTGCACCGCGAAGCGCCGCAGGTCGCCAGCGGCGCCTATGTCGTCTCCGGCCTGCCCGGCGAGATCTCGGACGACCGCACGCGCGTGCGCTTCGTCGGCGGCCACGTGATCTCGGTCGAGCTGCACGAGCGCGTGCTCGAGAACGCGCCGGTGGAGCGCATCGCGGCCCTGCGACTCGCGCGGACGGATGCGCGGCGCAAGCTGCGCGAGGCACAAGACGCGGTGGGGCTCCACGAGCGCTCGATCGAGCTGCTTACACGCATCTTGATGGAAGAGGGCGACGCGTGGCGGCGCGCGCGCGAAGCGAGCACCGTCGACACGCAGGTCTGGGGCACCAACCGAGCGTGGTTCGAGACATCCCTGCTGGAAGCACGCGCGGAACGACGCGCCGCGCTCGAGCTCCAGCGCGCCGCGGAACGGGTCTTCGCGCAGTTCGAAGCGGAGTGGGGGGAGCTGACCGGCGCCCGCGGCGTGATCGTTCAGGACCTCTACGTGCGAGTCGTCACCGACCAAGCTTCCGGTCGTCTCGAGGTCGACACACAGCTTCCGAACGCCGGCTGGGAACCGCTCTACGACTTGCGCACGACTGGAGACGCGACGAGCGTCGAGCTCGGCTACCGCGCGCGCATCCGGCAAGAGACGGGCGAGGACTGGAACGACATCCGCGTCTTGCTCTCGACCGCGCAGCCCGAACTCGGCGCGCAGGGGCCGGACCCGATCGCGCGCTGGGTCGACGTTCAGAGGCCGCACCTGGACGCGAGGCACGCGTCGGGCAGCATCGCCTCGTCCGCGCCGTCGTCCGAGGTGTCCTGGAATGACGGTCGCACGGCGGAAGAGCCCTACGCCGAGGCGCAGCAAGAAGGCCTCTCGGTGCGCTTCGAGCTCCCGACCCGCGAGACGATCGAGTCGCGCCGCGAACCCACTGCGGTGCTCGTCGGCCGCGAACGACTCACCGTCCAGCCGGAGCACTACTGCGCGCCGGCGCTCTCCACGACGGTCTGGTTGCGCGGGCGCGCGACGAACAGCGGCAGCTGGACGCTCCTGCCCGGCGAGGCCTCGGTGTTCTTCGGCGCGGACTATCTCGGGCGCGCGCGGATGGACCTCGTGCAACCGGGGCAGGAGTTCATGTTGCACCTCGGAGTGGTCGACGCCTTCGAAGTCGTGCGGCGACGCATCGACGATCAAGCGGAAGGACCGGGCCTCTTCGGCTCGCAACGCGCGCAGGTCGAGGAGTGGTCGATCGAGGTGAAGAACCACGGCGCGCTGATCACGAATGCAGACGGCTCGGCGGACGTGATCGTGCAGGAAGCGCTGCCGAGACCCGGCGAGGACCGCATCGACGTCGTGCTCGAGCAGGAGAGCCTGGAGCACTCGAAGGATGAGCGCTGGCGCGTCGAGCTGGAGGATCAATCGATCCACACTTGGCTGTTGCGCGTGCCGAGCGGTCAGTCCGTGAAGCTCGGATACCGCGTCTCGGTGCGTTATCCGAAGAACGAACAGATCTACGTCGACGCTCGCTGAGAGGGAGGCACCTGATGATTCTCAACACTCTGATCACGCTGACCGTCGGCGCCGCTGCCGTCGAATCGATCCCTGCGCCGATCGCCGCCGTTACGGTGCACGCCGACCGTGCGCGCGTCACGCGACGAACGGCAACGCTCGCTGCGGACGGACGCTACCGCGTCGAAGGTCTCACCGGCGAACTCGACACGGACAGCCTGCGCGCGCGTGTCTCCGGCGGTCATGTGCTGTCGGTCGAGCTGCGACCGCATGCGCTGGAATCGCCGCCTTCGGGCCGCTTGGCGGCCTTCGATGCGGAACAGCGCGCACTGGATGCTCAGCGCGAGGAGCTGCTCGATGCGCTGAAGACGCTCGCGTCGCTGGAGCAGAGTCTCTTGCGCGCGGCCGCGTCGGGAGAGAGCGAGCGCAGCTCGCCGGGCGATCCGGCGCGGTGGTTGGCGACGCAGCAGTTCCTGATGGAACAAGGCGCGCGCGATGCGGCCAAGCGTCTCGCTCTCGAGGATCAACAGATCGCACTCGAACGCCTGCAATCGGACTTGGACCTCCGCCGCGGTGAACTGCGCTCGGATGACTTTCCGACCTTCGACGTGCTGCTCGAGGTGGACGTCCCGGACGCCGGTGCGCCGGTCGAGCTCGAGTACCTCGTCTTGTCGGGCGGCTGGGAACCGCGCTACGAGCTGCGCACGGCCGCCGACGCGCGCTCGGTGCAGGTCGCCTATCGCGCCAGCGTCTGGCAAGCGAGCGGCGAGGACTGGCAAGACGTGAACCTCGCGCTCTCGACGGCGCAACCGCAACGCGGCGCAGCGGCGCCGGCGCTCGAGACGCGCTGGGCGCGCACGCAACCCGACGACGTCGTCTACCGCGGGCTCGCCAACAAGGAGATGCCGCGTGCTGCGACGGCGTTGCACGACCTCGAGGTGATCGAGGAAGTGGAAGACTCGACGCTGAGCCCCTTCGCCGAGATCCGCAGCGAAGGGCTGTCGCTGCGCTACGAGTTGCCGTCGACCGACACGGTGCTCTCCGGTGCACCGCCGACGAGCGTGCTCGTCGGATCGACGGAACTCGGCATCGAGCCCGAGTACCACTGCGTCCCGGCGCTCGACACGACCGTCTGGTTGCGCGGGCGCGCCACGAACGACTCAGCGTTCACGCTGCTGTCCGGCGAGGCGTCGGTGTTCTTCGGCGAAGATCATCTCGGACGCGCTTGGCTCGAGACGGTGCGCCCCGGCCAAGACTTCACACTGCACCTCGGGCCGGACCACGCGCTCACCGTCGAGCGCCGCATGATCGATGAGGGCACCAAGGGCGCCGGCTTCTTCGGCTCGAAGAGCACTTGGCATCGCAAGTGGAGCGTGCGTGTGGAGAATCACGGCGCGGCGATCACGAACGACGCCGGGGCGGCCGTGGTCTTCGTGCGCGAAGCCCTCCCGCGTCCGACCGACGATCGCGTCTCGGTCAGCCTGGAGAACGCCGTTCCGTCTCCCGCTCGCAGCGAGCGCTGGGACGAGGACCGCCGCGAGCAGGGCATCGAGACCTGGGGTCTGCTGATCCCGCAGGGTGGCGAGGCCGAGCTGCGCTACGAGCTGCGCATCAAGCACCCGGAGGGCGTCGAGCTCGAATTTCACTAGTCGGGTACGGTGCCAGGGCCAATTGCGCACGGTGCCTGCGCGCAGGCGCGGTCCTGACTGCAGCTTCGCGCAGGCACCGTGCGCAATTTGCCCCGGCACCGTACTCTGTGCGCCATGTTGCGCGCACGACACTTGCTGTTCCTCTCGCTTCTCTTGTTGTCCGGCCTGGCCGGTGCGCAGGAGTCCGAACGACTGCTGCGGCTGGTCGTGTTGCACACGAATGATGTGCACGGTCAGTGCAACGCGCGGCCGGCGCACTGGTTGAGCAAGGAAGCGCCGCCGGCGATCGGCGGGTTGCCGCGGGTGGCGGCTTATGTCGCGGCGGTGCGCGCGGAAATCGACGGTCCGAGCGAGGGTCTGCTGGTGCTCGACGGCGGCGACTGGTTCCAAGGCACGCCCGAAGGCCTGCTCGACGACGGCGAAGCTTTCACGCGCGCGCTGACCGCGGTCGGCTACGACGCGCTGGTGATCGGCAACCACGAGTTCGACCACGGCGTCGATCACCTCGCGGCGTTGATCGAGAAGACCGCGATCCCGTGCGTCCTCGCCAACGTGCGAGAGGCCGAGGGCGGCGCCCGCGTCGACTGGAGCCCGCCGTACCGCGTGTTCGAGCGCGCCGGCTTGCGCGTCGGCGTGGTCGGCTTGTTGACGCCCGAGACGCCCAGCATCACGCACGCCGATGCGCGCGGACTCTACTTCCAACCGCCGGTGGAAGCACTCCGCCAAGCGCGCGCGGAGCTGGAAGGCGAACGGCTCGACTTGCTGATTCCCCTCACGCACCTCGGCCTGCGCGACGATCGCGAGGTGGCCGAAGCGCACCCCGACCTGCCGTTGATCATCGGCGGGCACTCGCACACCTACCTGAAGAAGGGCGAACTGGTGGGGGATTGCCTGATCTGCCAGGTTGGCTCGAAGGCCAGCGCGGTCGGCCGCGTCGAGCTCTTCTTCGATGCGGAGACGCGTGAACTCGTGCGGCGTACCTACGAGGTCGTCGATCTGCTCGATGACGTCGCTGCCGAACCCAACGCCCTCGTCGACGAAGCCGTGCGCGAGATGCTCGCGCGCAGCGAGGAAGCGATGAGCCGCGAGATCGGCACGCTGACGAAACCCTTCACGCGCAGCCACGTGCGGCTGGAGACCTCCGGCGTCGGCAACTGGTTGACCGACCGCATGCGCGAACGCATGGGCGCGCAGGTCGCGATCCAGAACCGCGGCGGCATCCGAGCGGACTTGCAAGCGGGCGTCGTGACGCGCCGCGACGCGTTCGAGGTGCTGCCCTTCGGCAACCACCTCGTGTTGCTCGAAGTTTCGGGCGCCGAGCTGACCTCGGTCGTCCGCCAGGCCGTCGGCGGTCACGCGCACTCGGGCATCGAGTTCAGCGGCATGGAGATCAGCGTGCGTCCGCAGGAAGAAGGCCTCGGTGAGCTCGTCTCGATCACGCTGGGCGACGAACCCCTGGCCCCTGATGCCCGCGTGACGCTGGTCACGAACAGCTTCCTCGCCGGCGGCGGGGACGACTACTTCACCGACGGCGAACTGCGGGTGTTGCGGGAAGATCCCGTGATGCTGCGTGAGCTCTTCGAACAATCCTTCGCGCGCGCCGGCTCGGTCACCGCCGACGCGACGAACCGCTTCCGCTTGGTCGACGCACGATGAACGCACTGATTTTCCTGTTGCCGTTGCTCTCTAGCGGTTCCTCGATCGCGACCGCGGCGCTCCCTGCCGTCGTCCGCGAAGACCTCGGCGAATACGAGAAGTCGCTGCGTGATCCCAAGGGCAGCGGCGGACGCGAAGCTGTGCAAGCGCTGGCGAAGCTCGGCACGCCCGAAGCCTGGGCACTGATCATCGAAGCGCTCGGCCACCCCGACGCGCGCGTCGCCGACGAAGCGCAGATCAGCTTGGGGTCGCTGGCCGACGCCGCAGTGCTCGAGACACTCGTCGGCAAGGAAGGCCTGGGTTCGAAGTCGGGGATCGTGCCTGAGCGCGTCGCGGAAGCGCTGGGGCGCATGCCGCTCGAGCTGGACGCCGCGGACCTCGCGAAGGCGTTGAAGGCGAAGGACCCGCTCGTGCGTCGCATGTTGCTCTGGTCGATCGAGCGTCAAGCGCCGGAGTCAGGCATCGTCGGCGACGTCGACAAGAAGCTGGTGCCGGCCGTGACGAAGCTCAGCTCCTCCGATAAGGACCTCGGAACGCGCGCTGCCGCCGTGCTCGCACGCTGCGCATTGGTGCCGGCGGAACGCGACGAAGTCGTGCGCGCATCCGTCACCGACAAGGCGCCCGAGGTGCGCATCGCCGGCGCCCTGGCGGCGACCACGATGCCGGGCGCGGAACGACGCGCGCGGCTCGCGGGGCTCTCCAGCGACCCTGAGGCGCGCGTGCGCTGGGTCTTGAGCGATGTCCTGGCCGCCACGCCGGACCGCGATGACGTCGGCGTGCTGGTTGCACTGCTCGAGGCGGAGCAGATCAAGCGCAACGCGTGGCACTACACCGAGCTGCTGCAGCGCCTTTCGGGCTTGAAGCACCGCAATGATCCGCGGCCTTGGATCGACTGGCACCGCGCGCTCGGTGAGGACTGGGAACCGCAACAGGATGAAGCGGGCAGCGACTACGGCGAACGCACGGCGTCACTGGTCGGCATGCCGATCCTCTCGGATCGAGTCTACTTCCTGATCGACCTCTCGGGATCGACGTGGGAGGAACGCGACGGCAAGACGCGCAAGGACGTGCTCGACGTCGAGCTGCGTCGCGCGCTCGAAGCGCTGCCGGAGGGCACCAAGTTCAACTTGATCCCGTACACCACCACACCAAATCCTTGGAAGAAGGAGATGGTGGAAGCGACGCCGAAGAACGTCGCGAAAGCCATCGACTGGTTCGAAGGCTTGCGTGACAGCGGCAAGGGCAACTTCTGGGACGCCTGGAAGCTGGCCATCAGCGACGACGAAGTCGACACCGTGATGGCGCTGACCGACGGCGCGCCGACGGGCGGCGATCGCTGGAACTTGCAGCTGATGGGGCCGTTGCTCGAAGAACAGAACCGCTTTCGCCGCGTCGTGCTCGACGCCGTGATCGTGGACGCGAAAGGGCGCTTGCTCGACTACTGGACCGAGATGTGCGGAAAGACCGGTGGTCGCATGATCCCGGTGAACATGTGAACCGACGAGATCGAATATGACCGAGACTGCGAAACAGCTTCCGAAGCTCAGCGCTCCCGAGACCCTTCCGCAAGGCAAGGCGACCTATCAGAGCGGCGACGGCATCGCGCTGATCACGCTGACCAACGCGCCGGCCAACGGGTACTCGCACGAGATGATGCGCGACCTCGACGAAGCGATCCTGCGCGCGCGCTTCGACGACTCGATCTTCGTGATCATCATCGCCGGTGCCGGCGAGAAGTTCTTCTGCGCGGGCGCCGACATGTCGATGCTCAACGCGGTCACGCCGAGCTTCAAGTACGCCTTTTGCTTGCATGCGAACGAGACGCTGTTGCGGCTCGAACACACGCCGAAGCTCGTGATCGGTGCGCTCGGCGGGCACTGCGTGGGCGGCGGTCTGGAAGTCGCGCTGGCGTGTGACTTGCGCGTCGCGCGATCGGGTTCGGGACGCTGTGGACTGCCCGAAGTCGCGCTCGGCGTGCTGCCGGGGACCGGCGGAACGCAGCGCTTGTCGCGCGTGCTCGGCAAGTCGAAGTCGATCGAGTTGATGGCCACCGGCCGCCTCGTCGACTACGACGAAGCCAAGGACTTGGGCCTCGTGGACAGCCTCATCGAGGCCGACGACGACGCGGCCTTCATGGACGAAGTACTGCGTTACGCCGGCAGCTTCTGCGCCCCGGGTCGCGCACCGCTCGCCGTCGGCGCGATCAAGCGCTGCGTGCAGTCGGGCCTCGAAGTCACGCTGGAATCCGGCTTGGCGCTCGAGCGCGAGCTACAGGCGTCATTGTTCAATTCGGCCGACGCAAAGGAAGGCATCGCGGCCTTCGTCGAGAAGCGTCCCGCCAAGTTCGAGGGCCGCTGATGCGCGCCGCCCAGATCTTCGAGCACGGCGGACCGGAAGTCCTGCAGCTCGTCGAGCTGCCCGATCCTGTTGCGGGCCCGGGCGAAGTGCTCGTGTGCATGACCGCGGCGTCGATCAACCATCTCGACCTGTGGGTGCGGCGCGGCATGCCGGGCTTTCCGATCGCGATGCCGCACATCCCCGGCTGCGACGGCACCGGCGTGATCGCGGCGCTCGGCGAAGGCGTGACCGACATCGCGGTCGGCGACCGCGTCGTCGTGCTGCCCGGTCACTCGAGCGGGCAGTCGGCGCACGATCGCGCCGGGAACGACCACCTGTCCGACGACTACGGCATCCGCGGCGAGCACTCGAGCGGCGTGGACTGCGAGCTCGCCGCGCTCGAGCGCCGCTACGTGATGCCGTTGCCCGCCGGAGTCGATCCAGTCGAAGCGGCCGCCGTGCCGCTCGTGTTCATCACCGCGTGGGGGATGCTCGTCGAACGCGCGCAGCTCTCCGCAGGCGAGACGGTCCTGGTGCTCGCCGGCACCAGCGGCGTCGGCTCGGCCGCGATCCAGATCGCGCTCGACCGAGGCGCGCGCGTGATCACCACGGCGGGCAGCGATGCGAAGCGCGAGCTCTGCAAGCAACTCGGTGCGCACGAAGTGCTCGATCATCACGACGTGGACTGGCCCAAGTCGGTCAAGCGACTGACCGCAGGCCGCGGCTGCGACGTCGTCGTCGAACACGTCGGCCCCGCGACTTGGGAAGGTTCGATGCGCTCGCTCGCGAGAGGCGGCCGCCTCGTGACTTGCGGCGGAACGACGGGTCCGAAGGTCTGCGTGCTGCTGCCGCACCTCTTCATGAAGAACCTCTCGCTGCTCGGTTCGACCATGGGCCCCGCGCGAGCCTTCCCCGCGATCTTCGACGGCGTCGCCCGCGGCGCGTTCAAGCCGGTGATCGACCGCGTGCTGCCGCTCGCAGAGGTCGCAGACGCCCACCGCCGCCTCGAGGCGGGGGAAGCGCTGGGGAAGATCGTGCTGCGCATCGGCGACTGACGGGTAGGGGCCTGTTCGAGGGCGCGATCACCCCGTATCCTGTTCGCCCCATGAACGCGAATGACATCCACACAGCGGCGGTCCTCGGCGCCGGAACGATGGGCCACGGCATCGCCCAAGTGCTTGCCATGTCCGGCATCGAGACGCGCCTGTTCGACATTGATGCGGCGGCGGTCGACCGCGGCATCGAGGCGATCGGCGACAACCTTCAGAAGGGCGTCGAGCGCGGGAAGGTGACGGCGGATGCGTGTGATGACGCGCTCGCCAAGCTGTCCGGCGGCAACGTGCTCGCGTCGGTGATCGACGGCGTGCAGCTGGTCATCGAAGCCGTGCCCGAGAAGATCGAGCTCAAGCAGCAGGTCTTCGAGGAGCTGGGCCAACGCCTGCGCTCGAACGTCCTGCTCGCGACGAACACTTCGTCGCTGCCGATCACCAAGATCGCGGAAGTGACTCAGGCGCCGGAACGCGTCGTGGGCATGCACTTCTTCAACCCGGTGCACATCATGAAGCTGGTCGAGGTCGTCGAGACCGGACTCAGCTCGGAAGCGGCCGTGACGTGCGCGATGGACCTCGCGCGGCGCATGGGCAAGGAACCGATCCACGTCAAAGACAGCCCGGGCTTCGCTTCGTCGCGCCTCGGACTGGTGATCGGCCTCGAAGCGATGCGCATGGTCGAGTCTGGCGTCGCGAGCGCCGAAGACATCGATAAGGCGATGACGCTCGGGTACGGCTTCCCGATGGGACCGCTGAAGCTGACCGACTTGGTCGGCCTCGACGTGCGGCTCTCGATCGCGGAGTTCCTGAAAGAAGAACTCGGGCCGGGCTTCGAGCCGCCGACGATCCTGCGCGAGATGGTCGCGCGCGGAGAGCTCGGCAAGAAGAGCGGCAAGGGCTTCTATGACTGGAGCTAAGTCCAAGCCGAGCGCGGCGCCGGAGTCGCGCTTCAAGCTTCCGAAGCGCACGAGCGGCGTACTGGATCAAGCGCAGCGCGAGCTGACGCTGATGCATGCGGAAGCCGTGCTGTCGACAGCGACCGCGCCTTATGCGGAGGATCTCCAGCTCGACGTCGTGCGCAAGTTCGTCGCCGAACGCGAGGGCTTCGAGCTGACCATCGACCAGTACGCGAACGCAGTCGTGCGCTGGAAGGGCGGATCCAACCCGAAGAAACGCAAGCGCGGCGACGCGCCGCTGCTGGCGTTCAGCGCACACCTCGATCATCCGGGTTTCCTCTACACCGGCAAGCGCGGCGGCAAGCACCACGCCAGCTGGCACGGCGGCGTTCCCGAACGCTACTTCAAGGGCTCCAGCCTGCGCTTCTTCGACGTGAAGACCGGCGAGGAGCTGGCGAGCGCCGAGATCGCGAAGACTTACCGCAACAAGGCCAAGGAACTGCAGGTCGAGTTGTCGGATTTTTGCGGGCAAGCGAAGCCCGGCATGTTCGGCATGTGGGATCTGACGGCCGGCACGATCCGCGGCACGAAGCTGCACGCTCGCGTCTGCGACGACTTGATGGGGGTGGCAGCGATCTTCGCGATGCTCGACATGCTCGCCGCGGCCGATCACCCGCATGAAGTGCTCGGCGTGTTCACGCGCGCGGAAGAGACGGGCTTCATCGGGTGCATCGGGCTGCTCCGTGCGGACACGCTCGGCAAGAGCATTGCGGTGATCGGGCTCGAGTGCTCCCCCAAGCGACCGACCGCGAAGATCGGCAAGGGCCCGGTCATCCGCGTCGGCGACGCGGGGATGATCTTCGAGCCGTGGATCACGCACCGCCTGCAAGAGGCGGCTGCGAGCCTCACCCGCCAGCACGTCGACTTCCGCTTCCAGCGAGCCTTGATGGACGGCGGCCGCTGTGAGTCGAGCGCCTTCAACCTGTGGGATGTGCCCGCCGGTGCGATGTGCCTCGCGCTCGGCAACTATCACAACTGTCACCCCGACGGGACGATCCAGCCCGAGCTCGTCGACTGGTCGGATCACGAGGGCATGGTCGCGCTGATGGTGCGCGCCGCGGAGCTGTGGCACGGCGAAGCGTCCAGCTCCGCCGTCATGCAGCGTCTCGATCGAATGTGGCAGCGCGAGTTGCCCCGCATCACCAAGTCCTCGAAGCGCATGAAGCGCTGATCGATCCATGGACGAAGCTCAAGCGAATCCTGATCCCAAGCGTCCCGTGGCCGGCAACGGCAACGGACGCGGCAGCCTCAAGTTCTGCCTGTTCGGCGTGCTGTTCATGTTCGCCGCCGTGCTGATCACGATCGGCATCATCTTCATGGAGGTGCGCACCTACAGCTCCGAGAAGGGTGCCTGGACCAAGATCGGCGAGTCGCTCGAGTACGACGCGCAGCCCGAGGGTTGGGTCGTCGAGTTCGGCATCGGCTACAGCAAGTTCTGGGGCTACTCGCAGATCTACTTGATCGACGAAGCGGACAACCTGCAGTACTCGTTCCGCCTCGATGCTGACGCCGAGGCGGCCGACCTCTTGCTCGATCCCGAAGCCAACGAGCTGCAGCGCACCGTCACCGGTTCCGGAACCACCGTAGTGCAAGGGCGCGAGCTGCGCTTCGTCGACTACGAGTTCACGGGACGCGACGATATCGCCTACCGCGGTCGCATGGTCGGCCTTTCCGAGCCGGAAGCGGAACGCCGCATGCTGATCGAGTTCTTGCGCGACATGAACGGCGCGGCGATCACCGACGAAGACGTGCAACGCGAACTCGCGCCTTTCCACATCGGCCCCGAGCGCTGATCGATGGAATCGGCGGACGAGACCCGCGAACAACGCCGCCCCGTGGGCGTGAGTCACGTGTTGAAGGTCGGCGCTGCATTGCTCGTGCTCGTCGTTGCCGGGCGCATGTTGATGCAGAACCCGTTGCACGAAGTCGAGGCGCGCGGAACGCTCGCCGAGCATTTTCAGCTGCAAGATCTGCCCTTCGACTTCGAGGTCGCGCGAGCTCACGAGCTGGTCTCCGGCGAAGTCGTCGTCGCGCTCGACTCGGGTGATCCGCGGGCGACCGACGTCACGCACGGCGAGCTCGGTATCGAGTCGGAGTCGGAAGAGCAGCTCGACGTCGTTGACGACGAGATCGAGGACACTGCATTCGACGTGCCCGAGACGAGTGAGGTTGCTGTAGACGCTCCTCGCTTGACCGCCGCCGAGATCGCCGCGAAGCGCGAAAGCCACTCGCGCGAAGACGGAACGCCGCCGAGCAAGCTCTTCCTGGTTTGCTACCCGCGGGAGCGGTCCAAGGAGGTCTTGGCGAAGCTGCTTGCGCGTCAGATGGAGGAGAAGAACGACGAGGACGAAGACGACGATGAGGAAGGCAAGTCCCACGAGGACTGGCAACTCACCATTGAAGCCGGTCGCGTGCCTTGGGGCGCGTTCGACGCAGACTATGTGCTCGAGCGCGAGTACCTCGAAAGCGACCACTTCGAAGACGTCGTGCGCGTGAACCTGACGCGCGACGAGCAGTGCTGGGTGCTGTTCGCCGTCTGGCCGCGCGACTACCGCGGCTCGCTGGAACCGATCCAGCAGTTGCTCCGCGCGCTACTTCCCTTGTGATCGTGGGGCGGTGCCGATGCGTTCGGCGACCAGCTCGGCGATGTGCAGGACTTGCGCCTCGTTGCCGGCTTGGTGCAGGCCTGCGTCCCACTGCAAGTGACAGCCGGGATTGGCGGTGACGAGACAATCCGCGCCGCTGCGCTCGAACGCCTCGCGTTTCGGCGCGAAGACCTCGGCGGCAGCCTTCGGCCGCAGCACCGAGTAGATGCCGGCCGATCCGCAGCAGGCTTCGCTGTCTTCGAGCGGCACGCGGTCGACGTTCGGCAGCATGTCGATCAGTCGTCGCGGTTCGTCGCGAACCCCTTGGCCGTGGCAGAGGTGACACGGGTCGTCCCATGCGACGCGGCGCGCCGGGCCGCCGCTGAGTCGCGTCGCGAGTCGTGCGCGTGCTGCGTCGTCGAAAGAGGCCGAGAAGTCGACGACCTTCGCGGCGAAGGCGCGTGCGCGCGGGGCGAAGTCGGCGTCGGACTCGAACAAGTGGTGCGCTTCCACCAGGTGCGCCGCGCAACCGGCGGAGTTGACCACCAGCGGCAGGGGAGTGCCGACTTGTGCTTCGAGAGCTTCATGCGCTTCGACGGTCTCGCGCGTGAGTTGTCGCGCGAGATCGAGTTCGCCGTTGTGTGCGTGCAGCGACCCGCAGCACGCAGCGCCCTTCGAGCAGTGGACGTCGCGGCCTGCCGCCGACAAGCAGCGCACGGTCGCGCGATTCACGCGGCCGAAGAGCTCGGGCATCACGCAGCCTTCGAGCACGGCGACTGCGCCGGTCACTTCGCCCTCGGCGGGCGTGTGCGCGGGCAGCAACGCGCGTTCTTCCGCCGGCGGAATCTGCGGCATGGCGGTGAGCGCCGCGCCGCGTTCACCGAGCAGTTGTCCGGCGAGCTGCGGCAGTCCCAGCCGTTGCGCGAAGCGACCGAACCCCGCGAGCATCGAGATCCACGAGCGGCTCGGCAGCACGGTGCCGAAGCCGAAGCTGCGCATCAGTTCTTCGGTGAGCGGGCGCTCGACGACTTCGTCCAGGCCATCTCGCGTCGTCTCCATCATGCGACCGAACTGCACGCCGGACGGGCAGACGGACTCGCAGCCGCGGCACAGCAGGCAGAACTCCATCTCTTCCGCGAAGTCGGCGTCGGCCGGTGATTCGCCTTCGGCGACGGAGCGCATCATGTGGATGCGGCCGCGCGGGCTGGACGACTCGCGGCCGGTGAGGCGGTAAGTCGGGCAGCTCGAGAGGCACAGACCGCAGTGCACGCAGTCGAGGCTCTTCGCGTAGTCGACGAGGGTCGGGGCGTCCATGGCGAGCGATCAGAGACCGGCCGGACCGCGTCCGGTGGCGAAGAGTCCGTGCGGGTCGAAGCGTTCGCGCAGCTGTCGCATCCAGCTCAGCGCCGGCCCGACTTGGTCGAAGCAATCGACGCGCGAGCGCAGCGCGGCACTGCCGCAGACGCGCAGCTGTGCGCCGGTTCCAGCGAGCGTTGCGCGGAGCTTGGAGACGAGTTCGGCGACACGCTGCGGATCGCTCGGGTCGAGGATCAGCTCGAGCGAGGCGAGCGCGGGTTCGAGGCGCAAGTAGCGCAGCGGCGAGCCGGTGCCGACCAAGGGCGCGCACCGCTTCCAAGCCAGCTCGCGCCGCGAAGGCCGTACGTTGATGCGCACGAGCGCAGCGTCTTGCACACCACTCTCGACGTAGACTTCGTGCGCGCTTGCAGCCGCATCGCCTTCGCTGATCTGCGCGGCACGCCAAGCGGCGGGGAGCGAGTCGCGTTCGTGCGCGACGACGGCTGCGCGCCCGGCGAGCTCGAGGTGCAAGTGCGCGGGACCGCTGGGACCGTCCGCGTCGATCGCCAGGATCCAGGGCGCGAGGCGCGTCGCTTGCAGTTCGTTGGCAAGAGCGAGTGCCGCGCCGACGTCGGCGACGTCCAACACCAGGTGGCAGACGGCTTCCGGAGCGGGGTAGAGCCGCAGCGAGGCTTCGAGCAGGATGCACAAGCTGCCTTGCGAGCCGCAGTAGAGGCGGTGCAGGTCGAAGCCCGTGACGTTCTTGACCAACCGGCCGCCCGACTTGGTGATCGTGCCGTCGGCGAGCAGCGCGCGCGTGCCGAGCAGTTGGTTGCGAAGTGGGCCGAGGCGCAGGCGATCGACGCCGCTGCGGCCGGCGGCGATGACGCCGCCGAGCGTCGATTCATGTGCGGACGGCAGCTCGGGCGAGAGGTGGTGCCCTCCGGAGCGCGCGCGATCCCAGAGCTCGCCGTACGACGTGCCGGCGAGCGCGGTGATCGTGCCGTCGTCCGGTTCGTGGGCGACGATGCTGGTCAGCTCGCGCGTCGAGACGGCGACATCGGCGTCCGTCGCGAGGTTCGTCCAGCGCAGCTGCGTGCCGCGTCCGACCGGAAGGAGCTTCAGCCCGTCGGTGCGCGCGCGATTCACGAGCTCGACGAGCGCGGCTTCGGTGCGCGGCGCGACGAGCGGCAGCGGAGCGCCCGAGCGCGTCGCGCCTCGCAGTTCACCGGCGACCTCCATGCCGCCCAGGAGCGGTTCGATGCGCGTCACGACTGCACCTCGCGCAGCGGCTTCGTGCGCGTCTCCATGCACGCACGGATCGGCAGCGTCTTGCCGGGATTCATGCGGCCTTCGGGATCGAAGACGGCGCGCGGCAGTTCCATCGCGTCGAGATCTTCGGCGCTGAAGTAGAGCCGCATCTGTTCCTGTTTCTCGAGGCCGATGCCGTGCTCACCGGACAGCGTTCCGCCGGCTTCGATGCAGACTTCCATGATGCGCGTGCCGGCTTCCAACACGCGCGCGAGTTCATCCGCATTGCGTCGGTCGTACGAGATGTTCGGGTGCAGGTTGCCGTCACCGGCGTGGAAGACGTTCGCGATCTTGAGCCCGCGTTCGCGGCAGATCTCGGTCGTGCGGCGCACCAGTTCGCGCAGCTTCGTGCGGGGGACGACGACGTCCGTCACGTAGAGGTCCGGCGCGATGCGGCCCATCGCGCCGTAGGCTCCCTTGCGTCCGGCCCACAGGCGCGTGCGTTCCGCTTCGGTCTCGGCGCGTCTGACTTCGAGCGCGCCGCGCCGTGCCAAGATCGCTTCGATGTCGTTCGCGTTGACTTCGACTTCGACGTCGCTGCCCTCGACTTCGATCAACAGCACGGCTTCGGCGCCCGCGGGATAGCCCGCGGCGAAGACGGAGGCTTCGACGGCTTCGATGGTCAGCTTGTCGAGGATCTCGAGCGCGGACGGTTCCAAGCGTTGCGCGATGATGTCGCTGACCGTGTCGCAGGCTCCGTCGAGGTCCGGGAAGATCGCGAGGATCGTCTCCACGCGCTCGGGCGACGGCGTGAGGCGCAGCGTGACTTCGGTGACGACGCCGAACATGCCTTCGCTGCCGACGAGCAGTCCGACCAGGTCGTAGCCGAGCGGATCGAGGCCGGGTTCGGAGAGGTCGAGCACTTCGCCGTCGTGCGTGACGAGCACCAGTCCCTCGACGTGGCGCGTCGTGTTGCCGTAGCGGAAGCAGTGGGGGCCGCCCGCGTTGTTCGCGACGTTCCCGCCGATCGTGCACGCGCGCTGGCTGGAAGGATCGGGGGCGTAGAACAGCCCGTGCGGTTCGCAGGCTCGCGAGAGGTCGGCGTTGACCAAGCCGGCTTCGACGCGCGCGAAGTGGTCAGCGACGTTCAGCTCGAGCACGCGCCGCATGCGCGCTGTGCCGATCACCACGCCGTTCTCGACCGGAGTCGCGCCGCCGGTCAAGCCGGTGCCCGCGCCGCGGGGCACGACGGGGACGCCGAAGCGTCGCAGCACGCGCATGCACTGCGCCGTCTGTTCCGTGCTGATCGGCAGCAAGACCAACTCCGGAACCCGCCTCTCGAACGCCAAACCGTCGCACTCGTACGCCGTACGACGCGAGCGATCCTCGACGAGCCCGTCGGCTCCGAGGATTGCGCGCAGTTCTGCCGTGCAGGCTTGGTCCATCAGAAGTCGGTACGGCGCAGCCTCAGGAACGAGATGAACAGCATGAGCAAGGTGAAGGCGAGCGAGGTTCCGATCGACACGAAGGCGTTGAAGTCCCACTCGGCATCCCAGTCGAACTTGCTCTCGTACCAGACTTCCGCATTGGCCATCGACGGGTCGGTCGCGAAGGAGGCTCCCAACATGAAGTCCTGCACGGGGTCGAGGTTCAGGATGTCGGAGGACTCGTATTCCTCGCCTCCTTCGTCCGCCTCCTCTTCCGACTCGAGGTCGGGGGGTGCCGTCGCTGCCTCTTCCTCATCCTCTTCTTCCTCGTAGTCCCAGTCCGACGGCAGTGCGCCGGCGGGCAGCTCGGCCATCAGCGTGTAGAGGTGATCGTCCTTCGTGATGAGGACGCAGCTGCGGAGCGGCAGGGGAGGCCGGCCCGCGACGCGCCAGTCGATCCGTCGACCGCGGTGATCGCCGGGGGACCTCAAGATCGCGATCTGGCCGTGTTCCTCGATGATCCGATCGCGGAGCTCGCGGATCAGGTCTCGCGACGACTTGTCGCGGATCTTGCCCGACTTGCTTGGCTCGCGCTTCGGGCGCAGTTCGCGGGTGATGCGGATCGTCCCGCCGCCTTCGCTAGTCAGCATCCAGACCAAGCCGTCTCCGTCGAGCTCTTCGAGCCCTCCCCCGGTGAACTCGAATTTGCGCTGGTTGGAAACCAGGTGCAGGACCGGCGCGTCGCCTTCGGTGATCACGACGTCAGGTTGGCGGCCTTCGATCGACCGCCGCAGCATGCGGGCCAACATGTCGGCGTCGCCGGTTCTGGGGAGCACCGAACGGCATGCGTAGGCGATCGAGCGGATCAGGTCGAACGCCGCTTCACCCTCGGACTTCTTGTTCGCCTCGGCTTCGGCCTCGGCAGACTCGCCCTCGTCCTCGGCGGCTTGCGCGTTTTCCCGCATCATCTGCGTGACACCCGTCTGATCGGCCCACTCGAGTCCGACCCACGACGAATTGGCGCAGCCCGTGAACATGAACAGGATCATGGTCAACAGGATCGATGCGACGCTGTTGCGAGCGAGCGTGGCGACCATCACGGAGAAGGCCTGCAGGATCGCGTAGGTGTAGACCAGCGTCGCGGCGCTCCACAGGAAGCCCCAGTCGTTGTAACCCGACATGATGGACAGCCCGGCCTGGACGCCGAAGACCATCAAGAACGAGAGCACGGCGACGAAGAAGATCCCGGCGAAGTAGCGCGAGAGCAAGAGCGTGAACCGCCCGACCGGCTTCGAGAAGATGTTGTCGGCGCTGCCCTTCTCGAGCAGACGTGGCGTGAAGAAGGCCGTGGCCGCGATGCACAACATGATGCCGAAGGTTCCGGCGATCAGCTCGACGACCGTGCTCTGCACGATCTGCACCGTGGAACCTCGCGGGTCGGATGACGAGCGAACCAGGCCGCCGAACTGCTCGTAGGACAGGACCCACTTCCCGAAGAAGATCGAGATGTCTTCCTCGCCGAAGGAGACGCAGAACGAGAGCGCGACGATCAGTGCCGCGACGACCAGTAGGATCCGAAAGACGACGTTGTCGAAGACCTGGTAGCGCGCGTCGGCGAGCAAGGCGCGGATGGTGTTGCGATTCACTGTCGGTCCTCCTCGATCAGCTCGATGAAGACGTCTTCCAGCGTCTTGCGGTCGCGCCGAACCTCGCGGATGCGGGCGCCGCTCTTGCGGATGCAGTCGATCGCGGCGTTGGCTTGTTCGTCGTCCATCTCGGCGGAGATGCCCTTGGGTTCGGTGCGGTGCGCTTGACCGAAGGCGTGCAGCGCGGCGTTCAGTTGTTCATTCGAGTTCTCGAGCACGAAGCTGACGCGTTCGGCGTCGCCGATCAGCTCGTCCACGGTGCCTTGTCGCAGGATCTGACCTTGGTGCATGATCACGACGCGGTCGCAGATCAGCTCGACTTCCTGCAGGAGGTGCGAGTTGATGAAGATCGTCATGCCTTGATCGCGCAGTTCTTCGATCAGCACGCGGATCGCCTTGCGTCCGCGCGGGTCGACGCCGTCCGTCGGTTCGTCGAGGAACAGCAAGTCGGGGTTGTGGATCAACGACTGCGCGAGTCCGAGCCGTTGCTGCATGCCCTTGGAGTAACCGCGGACCTTGCGGTGCGCGTCCTTCCAGATGCCGAGGCGCTGCATCAGCGCCGGCGCGCGCTCTTCGATCTCGGCCTTCGAGCGACCGGTCATCATTCCGAAGAGGATCATGACCTGCCAGCCGGTCAGGTACTCGGGCATGCGGTGCGCTTCCGGCAGGTAGCCGATGCGCCGGCGCGAGGCGGGATTCTTCGGCGCCATGCCGAACACCTGAGCTTCACCCTTCCAGCTCGGCAGCAGGCCCAACAAGACCTTGATCAAGGTCGTCTTGCCCGCGCCGTTCGGCCCGAGCAGGCCGAACACGGAACCGCGGCCGACTTCGAGGTCGATACCGCGTAGGGCTTCGAAGCGCTCCCGCTTGAAGAGACCCTTGGTGTAGGTCTTCTTGAGGTCGCGCACGCTGAGGATCGAATCGCTCTGCACCATGGTGGCAGCATAACGCTCGTGTCCTCGCGGCATTCGCGGCATTCGCGGTCAGAGCCGGGAAGTCTCGAAGTCAATCGCGCGAACCGAGCCGCGCCGCGCCGATCCAGCCGGCGCGCGGTCCGAGCGTCGCCGGGAGGATGCGCAGGGTGTCGCGCGATCGCCCCCAACTGCGCTCGATCAGCCCGTCGAGGATGCCTTCGCGCAGCACGTCGAGCGCTGCGCCGAAGCCGCCGCCGATCAGATAGGCGCGCAGATCGAGCAGCACCAGCGCGAGCGCGAGCCCGCGACCCAGATCGAGACCGATCGCGTGCAGCAAGGCTCGCTCGGGTCCGTCCGACTGGCGCGCGCGGTCCGCGAGCAGCGCGAGGTCATCGGTCAGTTCGGCTTCGCGTGCGCGCCGTACCGCGGCGGTCGCCGAGGCGAACATTTCGACGCAGCCGCGGCTTCCACAGCCGCAGCGAGGTCCCGCGGGATCGACGCAGAGGTGTCCGATTTCGCCGGCGAGGCCGCTGGGGCCGATGAACAGCTCGCCGCCAAGAACCAAGCCGCCGCCCACGCCGGTGCCGAGCGTCACGACGGCGACGTCACGCTCTTCGCGCGCGCCGCCGAGCCAGTGTTCGCCGAGCGCCGCCGCGTTCGCGTCGTTCTCGATCGCGATGCCGGCTTCGTCGATGTCGAGCTCGCGCGCGAGTGCGCTGCGCAGCGGAAAGCCTTCGAGCGGCGCGAGGTTCGGGCAGAGCGTGACCAAGCCGCGCGTGCGATCGACTAGACCGGGAACACCGAGTCCGATGCGATCCGTCGCGCCGAGGTCGCGCGCGAGTTGCGCGATGAGCTGGACGACGTGTTCGGGTCCGCGCGCGAGTTCAGGCGGTTGCTGCAGCTCACCGAGGATCGAACCGGTCGCGTCGACGGCGCCGGCTTTGATCGCCGAACCGCCGATGTCAATGCCGACGAGCGGAGCGGTCACTCTTCCGCCAGCTCGGCCTTCACGCGTCGCGTGACGCGGCGGTACGCCTTGACGTACTCAGCGCCGGTCTGCTCCCAGGAGAAGTCTTGCTTCATCGAGCGCAGCGCCAGCTTCCGCCAGTCGTCAGCCGACTTGTAGACTTTGCGGACTTCTTCCATGCCGGCCAGCAGGCCTTCGCCGTTGTAGCGCTGGAAGGTGAAGCCGGTGTAGCCGCGCGGGTTCTCGGTCTGACCGACGACGGTGTCTTCGAGTCCCGAGTGTTCGTAGATCAGCGGTACGGTCCCGTAGCGCATGCCGATCGCGCAGAGCGCGTTCGACGGTTGATGGTGCGAGGGCAGCAACAAGATGTCGGCGCCCCCGAGCAACATGTGCGCGGTCTGCACGTCGTAGCCTTCGATCAGGCGGCAGCGACCGGTGAAGGTCGACTCAATCGTCTTGACGCGCTCGATGATCTCTTGTTGACCCGTGCCGAGCATCACGACCTGGAAGGTTCGTTCGAGCACGGCGGTCATGATCTCGGCCAGCAGGTCGAAGCCACTGTCGGCGTCGAAGCGGCCGATCACGGCGGCGACGGGCGTGCGAGGACCGTTGTCGAGGTTCAGCACGCGCTGCAGTTGCGCCTTGTTGCGGCGCTTCCCGTTCAGCTCGCGGTCCTTGACCGAGTAGGTCACCGAGAGCAGCGGATCGTTCTCGGGATTCCAGGTGTTGTAGTCGATGCCGTTCGTGACGCCGACCAGTTCCTTCTTGCGGCGCTGGAAGGTCTCTTCGAGGCCGTAACCGCGATCTTGTTGTTGGATGCGTAGCGCCATAGAAGGGGAGTTCGCGCCGACGATCGTCGCGAACTCCGCACCGGCCTTGAGGTAGTTGACGCGGCCCCCGTATTCGACGCCGCGAACGTTCTGGAACAGCGCGGGCGGGAGCCCAATCTTCGGCAGGATCTCGCGCTCGAAGGTGCCCTGCATCGCGAGGTTCGTGATGCCGAAGTAGATGCCGGCCTTGCTGGCCGGGTGACCGGGTTTCTGTTCGCGGTACTCGAGCTCGCGGAAGACCGGGATCAGTCCCGTCGTCCAGTCCATGCAGTGCAGGACCTCGGGCTGGTAGTCGAGCAGCGGCAGCGCTTCGAGCACCGCGCGGGCGAAGACCGCGAAGCGCTTCCAGTTGTCCGGGTAGGGTCCGTTCTCATCGCCGTAGGGGTGGCGCGAGCGGAACAGGCGCGCTTCGTCGAGCAGCACGACCGGCAGGCCCTCGAAGTTCGCGGTGAAGACGGTCAGCGTCTTCATGGTCTTGTCGCTGGGGACCTTGACCTGGCCGACTTCTTGGAGCGACAGCAGGCCGGCTGCCTTCACGTCTTTGGTGAAGGGCAGGATGACGCGAGCGTCGTGCCCTGCAAGGCGCAGCGTGCGGGCGAGGGAGTCGACCGTCTCCGCCAAGTTGGTGCGTCGCACCAGCGGCTGGAGTTCGGGGGTTACGAACGCGATTCTCAAGGGCTTCCCAGTGGCTCCAGTGGGGAGAATGCTCCGGTTGGGAGATGGAACACCGTCTCGCCGTGGCCCCGCAGAGAGCGACCCCGAGTGGGGACGGTGTCCGTGGGCCGGACCGACGAATGAGGTCCGAGGACGGGTCGCACCCTAGAGGAAGACCCTTGGAATTCCCTAGGGGAGAGCCAGGGGTCCGTTGTAAGTGCCGTTCCTACAAAGGCTTGTGCGGTGTCTTTTTAGGGATTCTCAACTGCGTCGGCGGCCTCGTAGAGCTTCATGGCCTCCGGGAGCAGCTCCCTGATCTGGGCGATTCTCGCCTGATCGGTCGGGTGCGTCGAGAGGAAGCCCTCGAGCGCGCTGCCGCCGCCACCACCTGAGAGCCCGCTCATACGACCCCAGAAGCGCTCGGCTTCGCGCGGGTCGTATCCCGCAGCTGCCATGTACATCAGCCCCACTTGGTCCGCTTCCAACTCGTCTCCGCGGCTGAACGGTAGGTTGACCGCCAGTTGCAGTGCACCGCGTGCGGCTTCGGCGTGGATCTCGTTGCCGCCTGCCGCATTGACACCCGCGTCGACGACCAGCTGCTCGAGCTGTGCGCGGCTCATGCGTTCCGTGCCGTGACGCTCGGTCGCGTGCGCGATCTCGTGGCCCATCACGACCGCGAGGCCGGTCTCGGTCTCGGCCACCGGCAGGATGCCCGTGTAGACCGCCATCTTGCCGCCGGGCAAGGCGAAGGCGTTCACGACGTCCGGGTTGTCGATCACGCGGACTTCCCACTCGAAGCGCTGGGTGAAGTCGGGGCCGAGTTGCTTCGCCGCGGCGACGAGGCGTGCCGTTGCGCGCTGGACCATGTCGTACTCGGGACCGGAGGTCAGTAGCGGTTCTTCGGCGAGGATCTCGTCGTAGGCCTGCAGACCGAGCTGCATGTCGTCCTCGGGCGTGTAGAGCTGCAACATGCTGCAGCCGGTCGTCGACACGGCGAGCATGACCGCGGCGCACGAGCGAAAGAAGCGACGGGCCCACGGGCGGGTCGCATAGGATGAGCGGCGCGAGACGACGGCGGGTGACGCGGTCGTCCGCTTCCCTGGAATGGACGGCAAGATTCGGCTCATGATCTCTTCTGCGCGGTTCGAAGGCGGTGATGATCCGATGGCGGTCATCGGGCATCCCAGTATGACGTTCAAGACGCGGCTTGTGGACCGTCGACTCGACTCAGCTTTGCGCAGCCGGAGGACGAGTTGAAGCGCCGCCCGACGCTGCTGGTCGTGCTGGACGGCTGGGGCCACCGCGAGGCCACCGAATCCAACGCGATCCTGGAGCGCGGCATCGGCTTCCAGGAGCTGCTCGGCCGCTACCCTCACACTCTGCTGTCGGCTTCGGGCCACGAAGTCGGCCTGCCGCTCGGGTTGATGGGCAATAGCGAGGTGGGGCACCTCAACCTCGGTGCCGGGCGCGTCGTTTACCAAGATGTGACGCGCATCGACAAGTCGATCGAGACCGGCGAGTTCGCAGCCAACGGTGCGATCAACGCGGCGCTCGAGTCGGCGCGCAAGAGCGGCAAGCGCTTGCACTTCTGCGGCCTCGTGTCCGACGGCGGCGTGCACTCCAGCGACGGTCACTTGCGCGCGCTCTTGCAGCTCGCGGCCGATCGTGGGCTCACTTCGAACCAAGTGCTGGTCCACGCGATTCTCGACGGTCGCGACACGCCGCCGCGTTCTGGCGATCGATTCATCGAAACGCTCGAGCGCGACATCGAGTCAGCGGGTGTCGGTCGCATCGCGACGGTCATCGGGCGTTACTGGGCGATGGATCGCGACAAGCGCTGGGAGCGCACCAAGCGCGCGCACGAGCTGTACGTGCTCGGCAACGGAACGCGCGCCGAGCGCGCGATCGACGCACTGCGCGACTCCTATGCGGCGGACGTCGGCGACGAGTTCGTCGAGCCGTTCGTCATCGGCTCGCCCGATGCGTCGCGCATGGAAGACGGCGACGTCGTCCTCATGTTCAACTACCGTGCGGATCGCATGCGGCAGATCTCGATGGCGCTCGGCTTCGCCGACTTCGACGGCTTCGACCGCAAGCGTCGCCCGGAGCTGGCCATCTCGACGATGACGCAGTACCGCGCCGACTTTCCGTTTCCCGTCGCTTACCCGAAGGCTGAGCTGAGGGGCGTCTTCTCCGAAGTCGTCGCGGCGCACGGCTTGACGCAGAAGCGCATCGCCGAGACCGAGAAGTATGCGCACGTGACGTACTTCTTCTCCGGCGGCAAGGAGGACCCCGAGTTCGGGGAAGAGCGCATCCTGGTTCAGAGTCCGAAGGTCGCGACCTACGACTTGCAGCCCGAGATGAGCGCGCCGATCGTCACCGACAAGATCCTCGAAGCGCTCGAACAGGACGAGACCGACGTCTACGTGATCAACTTCGCCAACGCGGACATGGTCGGGCACACGGGCATCTATTCCGCAGCGCTCGCAGCCGTCGAAGCGGTCGACAACTGCTTGCGACGCGTCGTTCCCGAAATCACCCGACGCGGCGGGATCGTGGCGATCACCGCGGACCACGGCAACTCCGAACAGCTCTGGGATCCGATCAACGACCAGCCGCACACCGCGCACACGACGAACCCAGTTCCGATCGTGTTGTGTTGCGACGACTTGATCGGCGCCGAGTTGCGACCGATCGGCACGCTCGCGGACGTCGCTCCGACGCTGCTCGAGCTGATGGGCGTTCCGCAGCCGGACGAGATGGACGGGCTCAGCTTGCTGGTGCGCTGAGCGCGCGCGTGCGACCCACGCGCCTACCATCGACCGCAATGAACGGGGCGAGACGCTTTCCGCGTCTCGCCCCTTTGACTTGTTCGAGCTCTTCTTAGCCCGTCCGCGCGATCACTTCGCGACCGATCCGCCGAAACCCGCGGCGGTGAGCGCGGCCACCAGAGCCTCACCGTCCACCTCTTCACCTGCTTCGAGGACGACCGTAGCGGTCTTGTTCGCGTAGTTAACCTTCGCGGACTTCACGCCGGTCACGCCGGCGAGGGCTCCCTCCACGCGGGGAGGGCAGCCGATGGGTCAGGTCATGCCCGTGACCTTCACGACCACGGCGTTCGCTGCGACGGCGTTCATGTCGGACGCGCCCTGCGTCGAGCCGGTCTCGCCGGGTGCGGACGCAGTGCCTTCGGAAGCGCTGCAGGCCGCGAGGGCGATCGGCACCAGCGCGGAGAGGATCAAGCGGTTCATAGATCTGCTTTCAGTCGAAGGGAGGGATTCGAGGTCCGGCGTGAGTCTACATGCACTCATGCGTCGGAGCCGCGACTCCGCTACGCCGCCCCCGTGAGAGGGTGACGGCTCGCGCCCGTCTGAGGCGGAATCGAGTCCGTCGCTTCCACTCCGCTGCGTCGACCCTGCCTGCGCTCACTCGCGCTCGTCGAGCCACGCCATCAGCACGGCTTCGAGGATCTTCTCGTTCGACGCCTTGGCGTCTCCTTCGAAGCCGTCGAGCTCGGTGATCAGGCGGTGCAGTTCCGTGAAGCGCAGCTTCAGCGGACTCAGGTCGCCGTGCGCCTCTTCGAGGCGGAAGGCGATCTCGTCGGTGTCGTGCCAGCCGATCGTGTCGGACATCTCGGGCGGGGATCAGACTTCGTCGAGCTTCTTGCCGGCGAGCGCCGACTTGGCGACGGAGTCCATCAGCAGCGCGGCGAGCGGCAGGGTGGCGCGTTCGAAGCTGTCGCGCACGTTCTGGATCTCGCGCGGGTCTTCCAGCGTCATCGCGTGCTTGCCGCTCTGCACCGCGTCTTCGAGGTCCGCGAGGCTCTCGGGGTCGAGGTGCTCGCGGGCGATCGTCAGGTGCTTCTCCGTGACGCGCAGCATGGTCTCGAGTTCGGCCTTCAAGTCGACGACGCGACGCGCGTCGAAGTCCGCCTGCGCGTTGTCGAAGGACGCCTTGAGCATCGTCTCGACTTCACCGTCGGTCAGACCGTGCATCGGTTGAATCTCGACGCTGGCTCTCGCGCCCGACGACTCTTCTTTCGCCGTGACGGTCAGCAAGCCGTCGGCGTCGACGTGGAAGCGCACCGCGACCTTCGGCATGCCGGCGGGCATCGGCGGGATGCCGGTCAGCTTGAAGCGGCCGAGGCTGCGACAGTCGGACGCGAGTTCGCGTTCGCCTTGCACGATGTTGAAGTCGATGCCGGTCTGGTTGTCGACGTGCGTCGTGAAGCCTTCGTTCGCCTGGCAGGGGATGGTCGAGTTGCGCGTGATCAGCTTGTCGACGGCGCCGCCCATCGTCTCGAGGCCGAGCGAGAGCGGGATCACGTCCATCAACAAGATGTCGCGGTTGCCGCCGGTCAGGATGTGTGCCTGCACTGCCGCGCCGACCGCGACGACTTCGTCAGGGTTCAGTTCCGTGTGCGGCTTGCGGCTGAAGTACTCTTCGACGCGCTTCAGCACGGCGGGAACGCGCGTCGAGCCGCCGACCATCACGACTTCGTCGATGTCGTCGTTCGACAGCCCCGAGTCGGAGAGCGCCAGTCGGCAGGCGTCGAGCGTGCGTTCGACGAACGGCGCAATCGCGAGTTCGAAGTCCTCACGCAAGATCGTGCGCCGGAACGCGATGCGGCGGTCCGGGACCATCAGGTGCAAGTCCGCCTGCGGGTGAATCGACAGCTCGATCTTGCACTTCTCGGCGGCGAGCTTCGCAGCTTGCAGAAAGGCCGGGTCCTTCAGTTCTGCGGGGTCGAGTTGTTCGGAGAGATCCGCGCGGATCATGTCGATCAGTGCGCGGTCGAGGTCGTCACCACCGAGGTGTGTGTCGCCCGAGGTCGCCAGCACGCGGAACACGCCGTCTTCGATGCGCAGGATCGAGACGTCGAAGGTGCCGCCACCCAAGTCGTAGACCACGACGGTGGCTGCGTCCTTCTGGTCGAGGCCGTACGCCAAGCTGGCGGCGGTCGGCTCGTTGATGATGCGCAGCACTTCGATGCCGGCGATGCGCGCGGCATCGCGCGTCGCTTGGCGCTGCGGTTCGTCGAAGTAGGCGGGGACGGTGATCACGGCCTTGATGACTTCGTTACCGGACATCGCTCGACAGGCCAAGTCGTGCACGCGCATCAAGATGTGCGCGGAGACTTCCTGCGGCGTGATCATCTTCCCGTGCACATCGATCTGCAGCAGACCGCGCTCGTTCTCCGTGACGGGGAACGGGAAGGCGGCGAGATCGTCTTGCACGTCGGCGAGACCGCGGCCCATCAAGCGCTTGATGCTGAAGATCGTGTGGCGCGGATCGACGATCGCTTGCTCGAGCGCCTTGCCGCCGACGAGCGGGTCCTTGCCGGGACCGGGGAACTGCACGACCGAAGGGATCTTGCCGTTCTTGCCGTCGGGCTTGATCACCACGGGGCGTCCGTCTTGCCACAGCGCGGCCAGGGAGTTGGTCGTCCCCAGGTCGATGCCCATGGCGATAGTGGTCGTCTCGTTGTTGAGGACGTTGAGCTCGATGTAGCCCATCGGTAGTTCGGGGGGGATTGGAGGCGCGGCTCGCGGGGAAGGTCTCGTTCAGGCCGAGGCGCGGGTGAACCGCGCGGCGCTGAGTGAATGAGGCCGAAGAGGATAGCGCCGGTCGGCGCGGTCCGAGGGGATCCGGCGGGAATCAGCGTGACCCCGCGTTCTGGAGGCGCAGGGCCTTCAGCTCGCGGAGCGCGCGATCGAGGTAGCGGACGGCGTTGAGTTCGCGGCGTAGTTCGGCGAGGGTTCCGGCGCCGGCGTCGGGCAGCGGCGTGAGCAGATTGCCGATGCGCTGCATCGCGTCGGCGCGCTCGTCGTCGAGCGTCGTGCCGAGTTCCGCGAGCGCGTCGTGTTCCGCCGTGCCGGCGGCCGCGCCGCGCGCTTCGTCGAGCGTCTCGTTCCACTCGAGGACTTCCATCAGGAAGGCCTGCGGCATCTGCCGTTCGTCGGACTCGGTCGGACCTCCGAGCGCGCGTACCAACCAGTCCGCGCGTCGGAAGTCGTTCTCGAGCAGCTCGTGCGCTTCGTTCAGCGAAGCCGTGTTGCGTTCGGCGAGCGCTCGCGCTGCTTCGCCTGCTGCCGCGTAGTAGTCGGGGTGGACCAACCGACCGAAGCGCAGCAAGCGCTTCGAGAGGTCATCCGCATCGACAGACCAGGCACGCTCGAGACCAAAGGTGGCGAACGGGTCTTGTTCGCCGTCGACTTCGATCAACGCCCCGCAGGCGCCGCAAGCGAGCGGCGTCTCCTGGGGGGCTTGGCAAGCAGGGCAGTCGGGCATCGCGCGTCTCGGTCAGACGGTGAAGGACTCGCCGCAGCCGCAGGTCTTCGAGGCGTTCGGGTTACCGAACTTGAAGCCGCGACCCATCAGGTTGTCTTCGAAGTCGATTTGCGTGCCGTTGAGGTACAGGAAGCTCTTCGGGTCGCAGACGACCTTCACGCCGGCCTCTTCGTGCACTTGATCGGTTTCGTTGACCTTGTCATCGAAGCCGAGGGTGTACGAGAAGCCCGAACAGCCGCCGCCCTTGACTCCGACGCGCAACGCCGTCTGGTCCGGGAGGGCTTGTTCGTCGATGATGCGCTTGACCTCGACCAGTGCTCTGTCAGTGATTGCAATCACGGTTCAACCTTCCTTTTTCTCGCCGCTCTTCGCCTTGTAGTCGGCGATGGCGGACTTGATGGCGTCTTCGGCCAGCACGCTGCAGTGAATCTTCACCGGCGGCAGGCTGAGTTCTTCGACGATCTCAGTGTTCTTGATCTGCATCGCTTCGTCGACCGTCTTGCCCTTGATCCACTCGGTGGCGAGGGAGGACGAGGCGATCGCGGAGCCGCAACCGAAGGTCTTGAACTTCGCATCGACGATGCGGTCGCCTTCGACTTCGATCTGCAGCTTCATGACGTCGCCGCATTCGGGAGCGCCGACGACGCCGGTTCCGACGGTGTTGCTCTGCTTGTCGAGCGAACCGACGTTGCGGGGGTTGTTGTAGTGGTCCAGGACCTTGTCGCTGTATGCCATGGCTGGAAGTGGTTGGTTGGTGTCGGTTGGTCGTTCGTGAGTGTGGCGAGTGGTGCGTCCGAGCGGATCAGTGTCCGCCGGACCAGTCGATCGACGCGATGTCGATGCCTTCTTGCACCATCTCGTAGAGGGGGGAGAGTTCGCGGAGTCGCGACACGGCCGTGATCATCTGATCGGCGGCGAAGTCGACTTCCGCTTCCGTGGTCTTGCGGCCGAAGCCGAAGCGGATCGAGCTGTGCGCGAGCTCGTCGCCGACGCCGCAGGCGCGCAGCACGTGGCTCGGCTCGAGGCTGGCCGACGTGCACGCCGAGCCGGACGAGACCGCGAGGTCTTTCACGCCCATGATCAGCGATTCGCCTTCGACGTAGTTGAAGGAGATGTTCGTGCAGTTCGGCAGACGGTTCTCGATGTCGCCGTTGATGTGCACGTGATCGAGGGCCTTGGTGACCTTTTCTTCGAAGCGCGTGCGCAGCGCCATCGTGTGCGCGGCGTCCTTCTCGAGGTCCTGCTGAGCAATCTCGCAAGCCGCGCCGAGTCCGACGATGCCGGGGACGTTGAGCGTGCCGGAGCGCATGCCGCGTTCGTGACCGCCACCGTCCATCTGGGCGACGAGACGCACGCGCGGGTTGCGACGACGGACGTAGAGCGCGCCGACACCCTTGGGGCCGTAGAGCTTGTGACCGGACAGGCACATCAGGTCGATGTTGTCCGCGATCACGTCGACCGGGATCTTGCCGGCAGCTTGCGTGCCGTCGGTGAAGAACAGGACGTTCTTCTCGTGGCAGAGAGCGCCGATCTCGCGGATCGGGTTGAGCGTGCCGATCTCGTTGTTGCCCCAGATCAAGGCGACGAGGATCGTGTCATCGCGCAGCGCTTCGCGCACTTGTTCGACGCTGATGCGACCGTTGCGGTCCGGCGTCAAGTACGTCACTTCGAAGCCCTCTTTCTCGAGGTGCTTCGCGGTGTCGAGCACGGCCTTGTGCTCGACGAGGCTGGTGATGATGTGTTTGCCCTTCGAGCCGTACATCTCCGCCGCGCCCTTCATGGCGAGGTTGATGCCTTCGGTCGAGCCGGAGGTGATCACGATCTCTTTCGGCGAAGCGCCGATCAGACCGGCGATCTGCTTGCGGGCCTTCTCGACGGCTTCTTCGCCGGACCAACCGAAGGCATGGCTACGGCTGGCGGCGTTCCCGAACTTCTCAGTGAAGTAGGGGAGCATCTCGTCGAGGACGCGCGAATCCACCGGAGTGGTGGCTTGGTAGTCGAGGTAGATCGGGAGCTGCATGATGCGGTGGGTGCTCAGATCAAGGTGGACCCCGGGTCCACGTGTTTCAGGTTGGTGATGTGGAAGACCGGTTCGACCAGCGAGCGCAGAGTGGTGCGCTGCATCTGGCGCCAGATGCCTTCCCGAATGCGTTGGAGCGGTGAGCGGATCGGGCACTGCGGCTCGATGTCACACTCGCCGTGTCGGCTGGCTTCGAGCGACTCGCAGCTCGCCAGCAGAGGTTCGCCTTCGAGGGCGGCGACGACTTCGCCGACCGTGATCTCTTCGGCGGGGCGCACGAGAGCGTAGCCTCCCGTCGCGCCGCGTTGCGAGTCGACCAGCTCGTGTCGCGAGAGGTCCTTCAAGACCTCGGCGAGCAGTCGCCGCGGCACGTGATAGGTCTCGCTGATCTCACGCGCACTGACGTAGTCGCCGCGCCGGTCCACCATGTGGACCAGCGCGATCAGACCGTATTCGGTGCGCTTGGTGAGCTGGAGCATGAGTCGTTCGTGAGGGTGGTACGCCGTGGTCCCGGGGAGCGGCCCGCGTCGATAAGGCACCAATCTGGTGCTAATTGAAGCCAAGCAAAAAGGCCGAGGATGGTCCCTGGGCCCCGCGCCGGCGGCGTGCCTGAATTCTAGGCCCTGAGACCGTCTCCGGCCAGGGGGCACGCCTGGAATCTAACGTGAACGTGAGGATTGGGCTCATCGGCGGCCCGAGCCCTCCGACTGGAGCTTCTCCTCCTCAAGCAGCCGCGGCGGATCGTCGATGGAAGGGGCATGTCTGAGACCTCCTGCATCCAGTGCGGTCAGCCCGGTGGCTCGCAACGCCTGAACCACCTCCCGAACGGCCTGCCCTGCCCGGTCTGCCGCGAACGACTCCTCGAGTCGATCCCCGCGCCCTTCGGGGGCATGGGCCTCGAAGAGGACGCCGAAGAGCCGATCGGCAGCTTCGAACCCCGCTTCCTCGCCGGCGGCGGCGAGGGGGAGTGGAGTCCCGACGAGGCCGACGATGACGACGCACCTGCTTAGAGTGAAGTACCGTGCCAGGTTCGATTTTTCGATCTAAGAGAGCAGCTTGCGCAGGGTGTCCGGCAGCGGGGTGACCTTGCGATCGGGAGAGCCCAGGTCCACGCAGGCGAGCTCGGTCCAGGCCGTCGCCAGCAAGACGTCGTCCGAGGCGCGGCGGAGCTCGTAGTCGAAGGTCACCGAAGCGGCGCGTAGGCCCTTCACGCTGGTCAGCACGCGGATCTCGTCGTCGTAGAGCGCCGACGCGCGGTAGCGCACCTCCAGCCGCCGAACCGGCAGGCCGACCCCGGCCTTCTCGCACTCGGCGTAGGAGCAGCCCCAGGCCTCCATCATGCGGGTGCGCGCCTCCTCGAGGTAGATCAGGTAGCTCGCGTGGTGGGCGACGCCCATCTGGTCGGTCTCGGCGTAGCGGACCCGCAGGCGATGTTCGTGGACGCTCTCGCTCATGGCGGAGAGCCTACGTCGTACCATCGGGCCGGCGCACGCCGAACCCGAGGGAAGACCTCGCGTCCTGGCTCCGAGCGCACCGCCCTGGTAGAACCCCACCCCCTATGAGCGCTCAGGACCCGCCCCAACGCCCCTCGGAAACGAGCGGCGAGCCGACCGTCGCCGCACTCCTCTCCTGGATCGTGCCCGGCGGCGGACACCTCTATCTCGGACGCCCGCGCGTCGCCGCCATCGGCTTCGCACTCGTGGCCGGGCTCTACTTCCTCGGCCTGCAGCTCTCCGGCGGCATGGGCTTCGAATTCTTGCACGACGAGCTGCGCGGCGCCCTCGCCCCGGCGCTCTCGCCGGAACTCGGCTTCCTGGGCGGACTCGTCTATCAGATGAAGGCGTACGGCTTCGGCCCCGACTACCCGCGCGCCTTCCCCGACCTGATCTACCTCGGTACGGCCCTAACCGCGGCCGCGGGCATCTTGAACCTCTGCCTCACGGCGCAAGCGCACCACGACGCCCGTCGGCCGCGCAGCGCGGGTTACAGCCTGCAGTCGCCCGGCGTCGTCGCGGCGCTGGCGTGGTTGGTTCCCGGGCTCGGCCACTTCGTCCAGGGGCGTCGCCTGCGCGCACTGCTCGTGTTCATCGCGATCGTCGGGTTGCTGGTGCTGGGTTCGCAGCTCGCCGACGGCGCGAATCTCTCGCGCGAGCGTCACTTCTACTACTGGGGCGGTCAGTTCCTCGCGGGCTTGCCGGCGATCGGCCTCGAGTTCGCGGGCGGCCATCCGCCGATCACCGGCGACATCCCGTACGCCGAAGGCGGCTTGGTCATCGCGGCGATCGGCGGCTTGCTGAACATCCTCGCGATGCTCGACGTCTATGCGGTGGCCGAAGTTCGTGCCGGCATGGTCGCACCCAAGTCGCGCGCCGACTCCGAGCCCGCAACGAAGAAGTCCGTCGAGTCGCTGCGCATGCAGCCGGGTGAACAAGAAGTCTCCGCCTGATGGACTTCCCGATCCACATCCTGCTGTTCACGATCGTCGGCTTGGCGATCGTGATGCTCTCGTCCTTCTTCTCCGAGCCGGAAGACGGTCCTGCGCTGCGCGCTCTGCCGCGTCGCTTCCTCTACTTCTTCATCGGTTGCGGCGTGCTCGCCGGACTGATGTTGCTCGCCGAGCACACCGTCGCGTCCGTGAACTGATCGCCGGCGAATCCCGGAATACCGTGCCGCGTACGTTTGTCCGACATTCACATCGAGCCGTCGGCTGTGCCGACCGCTCGATGTGAATGTCGGACAAACGTACGCGGCACGGTATTCCGGGATTCGCAGATCAGCCCGTGTTGCGCAAGCCGCGCGCGATGCCGCGCACGGTTTGGGCGAGCAAGCGTTCGAGTTCGACGTCTTCGCGGCCGCCGGCGCGCCAGCGACCGAGCGCGTCGACCTGCACGAAGCTGAGCGGATCGACGTACGGGTTGCGCAGCCGGATCGAGCGCTTCAGCGTCGGGTCTCGTTCCAAGAGGCTACCGGCTTCGCGTAGCGTGAGGATCGAGTCGAGCGCGATCTCGTGCTCCGTCGTGAGCTCGGGGAAGAGCCGCGCGCCGATGTCGCCGGCGAGCAGCGCGTAACGCGCGGCGATGTCGAGGTCGCTCTTCGCGAGCACCATCTCGACGTCGGAGACGAGCGTGTTCAAGAAGGGCCAGTCGAGCGCCGCTTTGCGCACCGCTTGCAAGCCGTGCACGTCGATCGCCTTGGCGAGGCCGGTTCCGAAGCCGAACCAGCCGGGCAGGACGGCTCGGCACTGCGTCCAGGCGAAGACCCACGGGATCGCGCGCAGGTCTTGCACGCCGCGCATCTGTCGGCGGCGCGCGGGGCGCGAGCCGATCTCGAGGCGCTCGATCACGTCGATCGGCGTCATCTCGCGGAACAGCTCGGGAAAGTCCGGGTCGTCGTGCACGAGCGCGCGGTACCGCGCGCGACTGGCCGCGCTGAGCGTGTCGGCGATCGCGCGTTGTTCATCGGTGGCGGATGCGGCGGGGTCGCCGCCGGCCGTGCGTTCGAGCAGCGCGCCGAGCGTCACTTCGAGCGTGCGGGTCGCGATGCCGCGCAAGCCGAACTTGCCGCCGACGATCTCGCCCTGTTCCGTCGCGCGCGCGTGACCGGCGAGGGAGCCGGGAGGCGCGGCGAGGATGCCGGCGCGCGGCTTCGAACCGCCGCGACTGATCGATCCACCGCGGCCGTGGAAGAGCGTCAAGGTGATGGCTTGTTCGTCCGCCGCCGCAACGAGGCGTTCTTGCGCACGGTCGATCGCGACGCGCGAAGCCGCGATGCCGCCGTCCTTATTGCTGTCGGAGTAACCGAGCATCACCAGCTGGCGCTTACCCCGGCGCGCCAGGTGATCCGCGTACGCCGTGTCGGCGCACAGCGCGCGCAAGACGTCCGGGCCGGCGACGAGGTCGTCGACCGTCTCGAAGAGCGGGACGACGTCGAGCGGCACCGCGCCGCCTTCGTCGACGCAACCGCCGGCGCGCGCGAGCAACAGCACGGCGAGCGCATCGTCGGCGCCTTGCGCCATCGAGATGATGAACGGTCCGAGCGCGCGCTTGCCGTAGCGCGCGCGACAGTCGGCGAGTGCGCGGAAGACTTCCAGCGTGCGCTCTGCTTCTTCGTCGGCGACGGTGAGCTGCTGCGGTTTCGGTTGCGCGAGCGCAGTGCGGATTGCGGCGAGCCGGTCAGCCGCGGGGAGCTCGGCGAAGCCATCGATGCCGAGCAGGGCGCCGACGGCCCGTCGGTGGACCGCAGCGTCTTGGCGCGCGTCGAGCGTGGCGAGGTGGAAGCCGAAGACGTCGACGCGCATCAACGCGCGTCGCACGAGCGCGAGTCCGGCGTGCGTGCCTTTGTGCCGTTCCAAGCTGCGCGCGATCAGCTCGAGGTCCGCGCGGAACTCGTCCGGTGAGCCGTAACCGCGCTCGTCACCGGGGCCCTTCAGATCGAGTCGCGCCGTCATCAACCACAGCAGGTGGCGGTAGGGCATGCCACGATAACGCTCGGGTACTTCACCTTCGGCGTGGGGCAAGAGCTCGGCGTACTCTCGCGCGCGGTCGAGCACGGCGTCGTCGACGGCCACGCGCGAGATCGACTGCGAGAGGTGTTCGTGCAGACCGCGCAGCTCTTCGCGGTAACGACGCAACGCGAGTTCCATGTGCCGTTCGAGCGTCGAGCGAATCGTCTCCGCACCGGCGTTCGGATTGCCGTCCATGTCGCCGCCGACCCACGAGGCGAAGCGCACGACCGGATGCTCGACGGGGATCGGCTTCCCGTAGGCGAGCTGCAGGGCGCGCGCGAGTTCTTCGTGCACCGCGGGGATCACGCGGTAGAGCACGTCGGAGAGGAAGAACAGCACGTGTTCGACTTCCTCGGCGACGGTGGGGCGGCCGGGGAGTTGTTCTTCGGTCTGCCAGGCGGTGGCGACTTCGAGTCCGATGCGTCCGTCGAGGGTCGCGAGCGCCACCGGGTCCATGCGGTCGGCTTGGAAGCGTTCGACGAGCGCGAGGGCGAGGCGTTGGTCTTTCTTGAGCAGCGTGCGTCGCACCGGTTCGGTCGGGTGCGCGGTGAAGACCGGTTCGACGACGAGTGACGAGAGCGCTTCGGCGACTTGTTCCGGCGTCGTGCCGCGCCGCGCGAGCTCGAGCGCCGCCGCGTGCAGCGAACCCGGTTGCGCCTTGCCGTCGCGCAGGTAGTCGATGCGTCGGCGCAGGCGGTGCACCTGTTCGGCGGTGTTGACGACGCCGAAGTAGGCGCTGAAGGCGCGCACGACTTCGAGCGCGTCCGCGGGAGTCAGCTCGTGCAAGATCGCTTCGAGCTCGGCGCCCGCCCGCGGATCGCCTTTGCGGCGACGGCGGGACGCGAGCCGTGCGGCTTCGACGGCTTCGAAGACACCGGGAGGCGCGAGTTCGACGAGCAGGTGCCCGAGGCGCGCACCGAGGCGCCCGACGTCGCGACGCAGCGGCCGGTCCTTGAGGTCGAAGCGAATGGGCGCCGTCTGCGTCGGTCGAGGTGTCATGCCGCCATCGTGAAGCTTGTCCCGGCAGCTTGGAATCGGCGAATCCCGGAATACCGTGCCGTGTACGTTTGTCCTGCATTCGCGCCCCCGGCGGAGGAGTGGAGTGGTGACGGGGTGAATGTCGGACAAACGTACGCGGCACGGTATTCCTGGGTTCGTCGTCAGCGCGTCGGCAGGCGGTACAGCCCGCCCGGTGCACGGATCACGCGGCCGTTCAGCTCGTGCGTCACGAGCTCGACGAGCAGCTCTGAGACTTCGCGATCGAGCCGCTCCGAGAGTTCGTCGACGGACAGGGTCTCGCCGACCAACGCGGTGAGCAGCGGTCCCTCCGGCGGCGGTGGTGAGCTGCGTTCGCGCATCGCGTCGCCGAGCAGCTCGCCGATCAGCTCTTGGGGGCCCTCCAGCAAGCCGGCGCCTTCGCGCAACAAGCGGTGCGCGCCGCGCGACATCGGGTGGTCGACGCGGCCGGGCAGGGCGTAGACGGCGCGCCCTTGGTCGGCGGCCCAGCGCGCGGTGATCAAGGAACCCGACGCACCCGCGGCTTCGATCACGACGACCGCTTCGGAGAGTCCGGAGATGATCCGGTTGCGCAGTGGGAAGTGGTGGGGGCGTGGTCCTTGGCCGGGCGGGAACTCGGACAACAGCAGGCCGCGCACCCCGAGCTCGTCCGCCAGCGGCACTTTGGGCCACGGCACATCGACGCCCGAACCGAGCACCGCGATCGTGTCGCCGCCGGCGGAGAGCGCCGCGCGGTGCGCGGCTTGGTCCACGCCGCGCGCCATGCCGCTGACCACGATCAGGCCCGCCGCAGCGAGCGCGCGTCCGAAGCGTTCCGCTTGGGCTTCGCCGTAAGGCGTCGGCGAGCGCGTGCCGACGATCGCCACGCGCCGTCCTTCGAGCAGCAGCTCCGCGCGGCCGCGCACCCACAGCCTGGTCGGCGGTCCGTCGATGTTGTCCAGCACGGTCGGCCACGAAGGGCCGCCGGCTTCGATGCGCAGGGGGGGATCGGCTTGGCTCACACCCCCGAAGACCGCGCGTCGCGCTAGGGGTTCGCGCCTTCTTCGGCGAAAGGCACGCGCGGACCGCCGGCTGCAGGGAACGCGACCAGCTCGCCCGCTCGCGCGCGCAAGAGCGGATCGAGCGCCGCCCGCATCGCGTCCAAGAAGCCCGCGACATCGATCCCGCGGTGCACCGGCAGGAAGGCCGCCAAGTAACGCCGATGCCCGCGGTACAGCATCCGCGCACCTTCCTGATCGCCGTCGCGCCAGTGGTGCAGGCAGATCGCCGCTTGGATCAGCCCCTTGAAGAAGTCCGCGTCCGCGCCTTCGTTCTTCAGCCAGAGCACTTCCCACGCTTCGTGCGCATCGTGGTACTCGCCGGCGTCGAAGAGGCGCGCGGCTTCGAGCAAGCGTTCACGCGCACCCGCTTCGTCGAAGTCGAGGTCGGGGTCTTCTTCGTCGAGGCTCATGCGCGGCAGGATGTCATCTGCACGAAGTCGCCGCGAGCTTCGGTCCGCGTCCTTCGTGGTCGTCACGCGAGCGAAGGCTTAGGATGGCGCGCCATGGGCCTCATTCGGAGTCGCGGAGTCAGCGCACTCCTGGTGGATCAAGACGGTCCTGAGAACGGTTGGACGGGGGGGCAGTACAGCTTGTACCGGGTGCTGTTGGCCGTTGCGCTCGTCGCGGTCACGTCTTCGGTCGCCCCGTCGGTCGATCTGAGCTTGCCGGCGGAGACGTACTGGTGGCGAGAGAACCCTGCCGTGCGCGAAGGCTTCCAGCTCGCGTTCGCCTGCCTTGCCATTCCGCTGTTGATCGGTTGGTTCGATCGAAGCGCGGCTTTCCTCGCCGGCATCTTGGCAGTCTGCGTTTCGGTGGACTTGACCTGGGTGCTGCTGGAGAGCTTGTTGTTCGCGCATGCGCTCAGCGCAGAGCGTCCGTTCGGTTCTATCGGAGCGTTGGGACGTCTCGACCCCGGCGGAGGTTGGCGGCGTACTCGGAGCAACCTTGCGTTGGCGGCCTTCATGACGGTCCGTGCGTTGTGGATTCTGCCGCTTGCCTGGATCTACGCCGGGGATGTGGAGTTGCTTGCAGTGTTCATGGCGATTCCCGTAGCGCTGATTCTCTCGAGGTCGACCCTGCTGCTACGGATCCTGGCCGTGGCCATGCTGGTGAACTTCTTGATGAGAACGGTGAGCGCTCTGGTCGCAACGGGGGAGTCGGAGCATTCGATCCCTGTGTTTCTGTTGATGGCGGCTCTGACACTCACCGTCTTCGACCCCGCGTTGATTCCCGGCAGGCGCGGCCGCACACCTGAAGTCGTGTACTACGACGGCGACTGCGGCCTCTGTCACCGCACGGTGCGCTTCCTGCTCGCGGAAGATCAGCGCGGCGACACCTTCCGCTACGCCGCGCTGCAGAGCGATCACTTCGCGCAGCACGTCAGCGACGCGGAGCGTGCCTCGCTCGGCGACAGCGTCATCGTGCGCACGAGCGACGGCCGCTTGCTGCAACGCTCGAGTGCGGTCGTCCATCTGCTGCTCGCGCTCGGCGGCCTGTGGCGCGTCATCGGCAGCTTGATCTGGTGCATCCCGCGCCCGCTGCGCGACTTCGGCTACGACTCGATCGCGCGGGTGCGCAAGCGCGTGTTCTCGGCGCCGCAAGGCCACTGCCCGCTGATTCCGGCCGAGCTGGGCGCGCGCTTCCTCGGCTGAACACGGCGGCGAGGCACCTGGTAGGCTGATGGCGTGCTCCGCCGTCGCGGACCGCGATCCACTGTCAGGAGGAGAGAGATGATCCGAGCCCTATTCAGCGCCGCGCTGCTCGCGTGCGGCTTGCTTCCCACAGCCGCTGCTCAGAACACCGATATGTCGGGCGAGTGGCACGTCTGGAGCTTGACGACCTCGACGGGTCCGGCTTGCACGCAGTTCATCGGGAACGAAGTGATCTACAACGCGTCGCTCAGTCAGGACGCTCTCGGCAACTTGACGGGGACGGTGACGAATGCCGCATCGGGCGCGTTGGTCGCTCCCGTGTCGGGAACGGTCGTCGGGACGCAAGTCACGCTCAGCGGCACGGCTTTCGTCGGACCGACGCAGACGAGCTTTACCTACACCATGATCGCGCCGGGCGGATCGGGCTCGATCTCCGGCGGATCGACTTGGACCTACACGAGCGGCGCAGGGAGTTGCTCCGGTCAGGACTTGGTCGTGGCGCGTCGACGCCACGTCAGCTTCTGCGACGCGACCGACGGCGCTTGTCCCTGCGCGAACGATCCAGCGGCGGGTACGCCGGGCGGTTGCCTGAACTCGACCGGGCAGGGCGCGGTGTTGTCGGAGTCCGGCATCGCGTCGCTCAGCGGATCGACCTTGGTCTTTCACGTCACCGGCGCGCGCCCCAGTCAGCCGGGCATGTACCTGCAGGGCGGGGCGACAGTCAGCTTGCCGTTCAAGGACGGACGCCTCTGCATGGGCACGCCGACCGAGCGACTCGAAGTCGCGTTCACGGACGCCGCCGGCAACGCGGTCTCGACCGTGGACATCGCGGCGGCGGGCAACCTCTTCGCGGCGCAGCCGTTGCGCTACTACCAGTACTGGTACCGCGATCCCGTGATCAGCCCGTGCGGGACCGGCAGCAACTTCAGCAACGCGCTGGAGATCAGCTGGCTGCCCTGAGCACGCGGTCTGCCGCCCTCGGACGCCCCTCGGTCGCGCGCGGTCGGGGGGCGTCTCGCGTTCGGGCCGCACCGTGGCGAGCGAGCTTTCGCGAGTTCGCTGTCCAGCGCAGCGCGGCGAGGTCACTGAGGGGGCGTGAACCCCACGGCCGCGCGATGCGGCCCGGCACCCCGGCACTCCCGCCCGGCGCGCCGCAACGACCCCAAGGAGCCCGTCATGCTTCGCCGATCCATCTTCTCCACGCTTCTCGCCTTGTTCCTCTTCTCCGCCTTGCCCGCCGCGGCTCAGGTCGCCGGCGACTGGCGCGTCTACGCTCGAACCACGCACGCCGGTGCACTCTGTGTTCCGTCAGTCGGTGACGAGTGGTGGTACGACTTCAGCCTCACGCAGCTCGGCGGCTTTGTCGGCGGCTCGGCTTGGCGCGCGGACTCGGGCCTCTACTTCGGTCCGGTCAGCGGCACGGTCGCCGGCAGCGCGCTCAACATCACGATCGTCGAGACGCTCCCCGGTCAGTCGACGACGCACAACTTCGCGTTGACCATCGACGCCGGCGGCGAAGTCTTCAGCGGTCAAGACGACTGGACCTGGACCAACGGTCTGTTGACGTGCACCGGGCGCGACACGGTGCTCGGTTCGAAGGAAGAGCGACGCTACTGCAAGGCGGAGACGCCGAGCGCTTGTCCTTGCGGCAACCACCAGCTGCCCGGTTCGATCGGTGGCTGCAAGAACTCGACCGGCGTCGGAGCCGTCCTGCATCAGTCGGGCTTCCCGTCGCTCAGCTGGGGCAGCTATGTGCTCAGCGTGACGGGTGCCAAGCCGAGTCAACCGGCGCTGCTGTTGCGCGGCGGCTCGAAGATCCAGATCCCCTTCAAGGATGGTCAGCTCTGCGTGGGCACGCCGACACAGCGCTTGGCGGTCACCTTCCTCGACGCTGCGGGCAACGGGACCTTCCCCGACACGATTCCCGGTCCGCAGATCCCGCTGACCACGGCGCACCACCAAGTCTGGTATCGCGATCCGAACCCCGGCAGTCCTTGCGGACAAGGCAGCAACTTCACGGACGCGCTCTCGGTGCTCTGGTTGCCCTGAGCACGGACTCGCGCCGGCGAGGTGAGCGGCGCTCCCGTGGGGGATGCGGAGCGCTGAACGAGAGCGAGGGCGGTTCCGGTTGGAACCGCCCTCGCGCTGTTATCGGCTCGTCTCGAGCGGCGTCAGCTATCGGCGCCGGTCTTGACGGGTTCCGGCTTCGCGCCGGTCTGTTGGAAGGTCAGCGACTCGCCGTCCTCGGCGACACCGGCTACCACGGGCGGGCCGTCCTGGAACTCGCCGCGCAGAATGTTCTCCGCGAGCGGGTCTTCGATGAAGCGTTCAATGGCTCGACGCAGCGGACGTGCGCCGTAGTCGTCGTGGAAGCCCTTCTCGATCAAGAAGTCGATCGCCGGCTTGGACATCTCGAGCTCGACACCCTTCACGGCCAGGCGGCCTTGAACGTCGGCAAGCTGGAGCAGGACGATGCGTTGCAGGTCCTCGTGCGTGAGCGTGTTGAAGATGACCAACTCGTCGACGCGGTTGAGGAACTCGGGGCGGAAGTGGCGCTCGACTTCGAGCATCACATCCGAGTGCATCTGCTTCTTGCGATCTTCCTTGCTGGTCTCGGTCTGGCTCGACGTGACGCGATCGAAGCCGACGCGGTTGCCCGACTTCATTTGCTGCGAGCCGAGGTTCGACGTCATGATCAAGATCACGTTGCGGAAGTCGACGTGGCGGCCGAACGAGTCGGTCAGGCGTCCTTCTTCCATGATCTGCAGGAGCATGTTGAAGACGTCAGGGTGCGCCTTCTCGATCTCGTCGAGCAGCACGACGGAGTAGGGGCGACGTCGCACCTTCTCGGTCAGCTGGCCGCCCTCTTCGTAGCCGACGTAGCCGGGAGGCGCGCCGACGAGGCGGGAAGCGTTGTGCTTCTCCATATATTCGGACATGTCCATCGTGATGACGGCGTCTTCGTCCCCGAACATGAAGTTCGCGAGCTGCTTGCAGAGGTACGTCTTACCCACGCCCGAGGGGCCGAGGAAGATGAAGGTGCCCATCGGACGACGCGGGTCTTTGAGGCCCGAGCGCGAACGGCGGATCGAACGCGCGATCGCGTGGATCGCCGTGTCCTGGTTGATGACCCTGGCGGCGAGCTCTTCCTCGATGCGGAGGAGACGCTCGGCCTCTTCCTTCTCGAGGCGCGTCAGCGGGATGCCCGTCATCTTCGAGACGGTCTCGCAGATGATCTCGGCGTCCACTTCACCGACTTGCTCGTTGGACTCGCGCTGCGTGCGCCACTCGGCCTGCATCTGCTCTTTCTTCTTCTTGAGCTGATACGCCTCGTCGCGCAGTTGCGCTGCCTTCTCGAAGTCCTGCGAGGTGACGGCTTCGTCCTTCGAACGCTCGAGATCTTCGACTTGCGTCGTCAGATCGCGCAGGTCCGGCGGGGGAACCATCGACTTGATCCGCACGCGTGCGCCGGCTTCGTCGATCACGTCGATCGCCTTGTCGGGCAGGAAGCGGTTGTTGATGTAGCGCGTCGCCAAGTCGACCGCGGTCGTCAGGGCTTCGTCCGTGTACGTCACGCGGTGGTGCGCTTCGTAGCGGTCGCGGAGACCCTTGAGGATCTCGATCGTCTCGTCCGGGCTCGGCGGGTCGACGTCGACGCCTTGGAAGCGACGCTCGAGCGCGCCGTCTTTCTCGATGTGCTTGCGATACTCGTCGAGCGTCGTGGCGCCTATGCACTGGATCTCACCGCGCGAGAGGGCGGGCTTCAGCACGTTCGACGCGTCGATCGCGCCTTCCGCGCCGCCGGCGCCGACCAGCGTGTGCAGCTCGTCGATGAACAGGACGACATCGCCGACGCGACGCACTTCCGTCATGACGGCTTTGATGCGCTCTTCGAACTGACCGCGATACTTGGTACCGGCGACCATCAAAGCGAGGTCGAGCACCACGATGCGTTTGCCGCGCAGCAGCTCGGGCACTTCGTTGTTGATGATCTGTTGCGCGAGGCCTTCGACGATGGCGGTCTTGCCGACGCCGGGCTCACCGAGCAGCACGGGGTTGTTCTTGGTACGGCGCGAGAGGATCTGGATCACGCGCTCGATCTCGTCCTCGCGACCGATCACGGCGTCCAGCTTGCCTTCGCGAGCGAGCTCGGTCAGGTCGCGACCGAAGGAGTCCAGCGCGGGGGTCTTGCTCTTGCTGTTGCCTCCGCCGCCGCCGCCGGTGGACTCACCGATGCCGGGCTCGTCGTCTTCATCGTCGCCGGTGTCGGCGCCGAGGAAGTCGAGGACTTCTTCGCGGACGTCCTCGAGCTTCACGCCGAGGTTCATCAGCACTTGGGCAGCGATGCCCTCGTTCTCCTTGATGAGTCCGAGCAGCAGGTGTTCGGTGCCGATGTAGTTGTGGCCGAGGTTGCTGGCCTCTTCGAGCGAGAGCTCGAGGACCTTCTTGGCGCGGGGGGTGAAGGGCAGTTGGCCCATCGTGACCATCGAAGGTCCGGTCTTGACGATTTTCTCGACCTCATCACGGATCTTGGAGAGGTCGATGCCCATCTGCTTGAGGACGTTGGCGGCAACACCGCTGCCCTCTTGGACCAAGCCCAGCAGAATGTGTTCCGTGCCGAGGTACTCGTGGTTGAACCGCTGCGCCTCCTGGCGGGCAAGGTTCATCACTTTCTTGGCGCGGTCAGTGAATCGATCGAACATGGTCTCCTCGAGTAGCAGGTCTGGATGCCGAGGCGGCGAGAGCTCAGTGCGGTATACGAGCGGCGGGCGCAGAAGCGGTTGTCCCGGGCTGCTCTAGCTCTAGCTCTTCGGCCTTCAAGGTCGAGAGGTTGAGCCCGGGACGCGATGTGCGCGTGTGCGGAGTGCCGATTATGCCGGACGTCGGCGTCCGGATCACCGCCTCGCCGGGACTTCGGGGGGCGGAACTGCGGCGCAAAGGCCCTCTACATCAAGGGCTCAGGGGGTCGCAGCGGTGTGGAAGGGTCAATCTGTGTCGGTCTCGAGGTGCTGGATCTTGTCCCGCAATCGGGCCGCACTCTCATAGGCCTCTTCGCGGATCGCCACCTCGAGTTCCTGTCGCAGTTCGGCGAGGTCCTGCATCCGACTCCAGTCCTCCTCGCTGACCCCGGGCAGGCGCCCGATGTGCTGCGTGGAACCGTGGACGCGCTCTAGGAGTTCGGAGATGTGGTCGGCGAAGGTCGTGTAGCAGGCCGAGCAGCCGAGGCGGCCGCGCCGGCGGAACTCCTCGAGCGTCAGGCCGCAGCCTTCGCAGGTGCGCTGCGCGCGCTGGTCGGAGCTCTGCTTCGCGGAGATCTGCAGCAGCTTCCAGATGTCCGCCATCGACTTCTTCTTGGTCGCGCCGGCGAGCAAGAGGTTCATGCCGTCCGCGCAGAGCTCACAGTAGTGGTGCTCTTCGACCGCGCCGGGGGGATCCTCGGCGATGTCGGTGACGTGGACGGTGGCTTCGTTCTTGTGGCAGTGCTCGCAGTTCATGGCGGATCGGAGCGGAGAGCGGACGGCCTCCTATAGCCTCAATCGAGGCCGGCGTCGAGAGGCGCCCCGCGACTCGGAGGGTTCTAGAGCATCAGTCCGGGTCGGAGAAGGCCTCGCGCGCCGCGATCAGGCGTTCTTCGCCGACTTTCTGACGCAGCAGGATCTGGGCCAGCTCGTGCTTCGGTTCGCGCAGCAAGTGGAGGGCGACGTCGATGCTGCCGGCGCCGGCGGGCAGCGCGGCGAGGAAGGCGGTGAGCAGCGGATCGGCGGGCAGCTCGCGCTGGGGCGCGGGCGTGGGGTCGGTGGTGCGGCCGTCGAGCAGGAGGCGCGCGCGGTGGGAGGTCAGTCCGCAGAGCTCGCCCAGCTCGCGATCGGCTTGCAGGCAAGCGAGCAGGAGGCGCGCGGGCGAGATCGACGGTTCGCCGGCGCGCGTGGCGTCGCGCGCTGCGGCGACGAGCATCTTGCGGGCGTCGCTCGTGAAGGCGTGGAAGAGGTGTCCCGACTGGCGGATCGTGCTCTCGCGACCGCTGTGTTCCATTGCCGCGGCGTCCAAGTTCAAGCCGGCGGCGACGAGTGAGGCGAGCGCTTCAGCAGGGAGCTGTCGGGCCGAGCTGAAGAGCACTTCGTGCAGCGTGATCTGGTCGGCGCCGCGGGCGACGGCGAGCTTCCGCGCGCCGCGCACGGCGGAGATGGCGAGCGTCGAGAAGGGCGTCGCTTCGCCCGCGCCAACGACCAAGATGCCGGGAGAGAGCGCGAGGCTCTCGACCGCCATGCCTTCAGGATCCGCGAAGGCGTCGAGCACGGCGGCGTGCAGCGCGGAATCATCGTCGGCCAAGATGCGCTCGAGCAGATGTTCCCGCGCGAGCTCATCGGCGTGGATCTCGAGCGCGCGCACATGCGCCGCTTCGAGCGCGTGCCGCAGGTAGGGGGAGAGTCGTTCGGTCGGCATCGCGTGGAGCCTAGAGTGAAGTACCGTGCCAGGTTCGATTTTTCGATCTAAGGACCACTCCGCCGTCGTGAATGGCCGGGCCGTGCTTAGATCGAAGAACTGAACCTGGCACGGTACTTCACTCCAAGCAGTGGAGGAACTCGTCGGCGCGCGCTTGGAAGTTCGGGTAGGCGTCGAAGCTGGAGCAGGCGGGTGAGAAGAGGATCGTCTCGCCGGGGGCGGTCAGCTCGAAGGCGGCGGTGACGGCGGACGGGACGTCGGGGACGGCGTGGGTCTCGATCTCGGCGGCGCGGAAGCGGTCGCGCCATGCGGCGGCGGCTTGACCGAACAAGATGACGCGCGCGGCGTGTTCCGCGGCGGAGTCGACCAGCTCGCGCGTGTCGAGGTCCTTGACCTTGCCGCCGATCAGCACGGTGGTGCCGTGACCGAGGGCGCGCAGCGCGGAGACGGTCGAGTCGGGCGTCGTGGAGACGGCGTTGTCCCACACGCGACGGTCGCGGCGCGTGCCGAGATCGGCCAAGCGGTGCGGCAGTCCGCGCAAGGCCGGCAAGGCGGCGCGCAGCTCGTCGGGCGTGCAACCGAGCGCGTGCGCGGCGCCGAGCGCGGCGAGCAGGTTCTCGCGCTGGAAATCGGGCAGGGGCGGCGTCGCGTCGAGGGGCGCCAGCACCAGATCTCCGCGCCGGTAAGCCGTTGCGTCGAGTTGCAACGCGTCACCGGCACGCGTTGCGCCGGTGCGGAACGGGAGCGTGCGAACGCCTTCCGGCAGCGTCCTCGCCGGCGGCAGCCAATCAGCATCTTCCGGCCAGATGACTGTCGATCTCGCGGGCAAGAGCTCGAGGAGTCGCAGCTTCGCCGCCGCGTAGTCGGAGCGCGTTCCGTGGCGCTCGAGGTGATCGCTGAGCACGTTCGTGAACAACGCGAGTCGCAGCGGCGAATCCGCGCGAGCGAGTGCGAGGTCGTCGGGCAGCGTCTCGAGCTGATAGCTGGAGAGTTCGAGCACGACCAACTCGTCGGCCTCGATCGCATCGACTTCGGCGAGCAGCGGCTTGCCGATGTTGCCGCCCAAGCGCACGCGTCGGCCGCAACCGGCGAGCAGGTCGGCGAGGAAGCGGCAGGTCGAACTCTTGCCTTGCGTGCCCGTCACTCCGATGACGGAACCCGCGACGTGTTCGAGGAACAGACCGACCTCGCTCGTCACGCGCGCACCGGATTCGCGCGCGTGCGCGATCAGCGGCGCGTGCGGAGGAACGGCGGGATTGACGACGAGCAGCTCGGCCGCGTCGAAGTCCGCCGCGTCGTGACGCCCGAGGACGAAGCGCACGTCGAGTCCGTCGAGCTCGCGCACCGCGGGCGCGAGCCGTTCCGCATCACACAGATCGGTCACGGTGACGCGTGCACCGCGCTGCGCGAGGAAGCGCGCGGCTGCGACGCCGCCGCCGAAGAGACCGAGGCCCATCACCACCGCGCGGCGACCGGCCAGGGCCGCTTGGTTCATTGCGGATCTCCCGCGGGCGGCGGGGGGTCCTCGAAGCCGCCTTCGGTGGCGGACTCGCGCGTTCCCGTGGGGCCGAGCGGTCCGGCGCGGCGCAAGCGATCGGCGCGGCGCAGCAGCGCTTCGAGGTCCGGTTCGGCGACGTCACCGCTCTCGCGCGCGAGCACGAAGGTCAGCTCGTAGTGATCCTTGTACGGCACCGGGTTGATCAGCTCGCTGAACAGATCGAACGGGAAGTACGAGTACCACGGAGCCCTCAGCTCGAAGACCTCGGACTCGCGCCGGAAGCCTTCCTTCTCCAGCGTGATCCGCCGCACACCGTAATAGCGGTAGGGGAACACGATCGGCGTCTCGCCGACTTCGACATCGTCGAAGAACACCGTGGCACCGCTGGGGCGCGAGACGACCTGGATCTTGCGATCGGCCTGGCAAGCGGTGAGGTAAGCCAGACAGGCCAGCGGGAGCATCCGGAGGAAGGGTCTCATGCGCGGCTTCGGCTCGATTCGGCCTCGAAAGCCCGTCGCAGCGGACGGGCCCGAGCGGACGGGGCTCGAGTGAGTCCCGGATGGATGGCGGAGAGGGCGGGATTTGAACCCGCGGTCCCCGTGAGGGGACACCACATTAGCAATGTGGCGCATTCAGCCGCTCTGCCACCTCTCCGCTTTGCGGGCGGGGATGTTACTCGCGGACTCCGGCGCGGGCAAGGGCGGAATGCCGAGTCGGGGGCCCTCGAAGGAGCCCCTTCCGCCGGGCCGGGCGGCGAGCGCAAGCGCTTGCCAGGGGAGGGCTTGGGGGGTGGCTCGCGCGCCTCGGGTTAGGAGTCGGGCCCGCCGCCTCGAACAAGTGCGGAAGGAGGGTGGTCTTTTTCCCATCTACATCAGGGCCTGATATTCTTCCCACCCTCCGGAGCTGACCCTCTGGATCTCTGCATGACCTTGCCCTCCAGTGCCCATTCTCCGTGCGATCTGCACGCCCGCCGCCGCGCGGCCTTCTCCCTCTGGCTCGCCAACCTGGTGGTCGGGGTGGGGATCGGAACCGTGTATCTGGGCAAGCTGCCGGACGATCCGACGACGCGCACGGTGGTGTTCATCTGCCTCGCGCTGGTCTCCACGGTCGCGACGCTCTCCCTGGTGCCCGGCGGCATCGCCTGGTGCGTGGTGCGCTGGGTCCGTCGACCGCGCGTCGGCGGCTTGATCCAGGCGGCGGTCGGCTCGCTCTTCCTGTGCCTGCTCTACACCGACACGGTCGTCTTCCGGATCCTCGGCTACCATGTCCTGAACCCCGCGGTTCTGAATGTGATGTTCACCGAGGGCTCCGAGGATGCCGTGCACCTCGGCGTCTTGCTGTGGGTCAAGGTGGTCGTCGTCATCTGCGCAGTCACCGGCGTCCAGTATGCGCTGTGGCGCACCAGCTACTCTCGCGCGCTGCGTCGCGATCCGGTCGCGGCCACGCCGCTCTGGACGCGCCCGGCTTTCGTCGCGACCGGCATCTTGATGAGCGTCCTGTTCATCGAGAAATCCATCTACGCCGCGGCGGAGCTCGATCTGGACCACGAGGTCCACTTGGAGTCGCAGCGGCTCCCGGGCTACCTGCGGCTGCACGTCTCGCAGATCCTGCCCGAGGGCATGAGCAACCTGCAATCGCAGGGACCCCCGCTCGAGATCGACAAGCCCGGCGAACCGCTCGACTACCCGCATGCCGTGCCGCAGCTCGACCCTCAAGGACCGCGGCCCAACGTGCTGATCGTGGTGATCGACTCCTGGCGCGAAGACTGTTTCACGCCGGAGTACACGCCTCGCCTGTGGGAACACGCCAAGGGCGCGCGCGTCTTCGAAGACCACCTGTCCGGCGGCAACGGAACGCGCTTCGGCGTGTTCTCGATGCTCTACGGCTTGCACGGTTCTTACTGGTTCTCGTTCCTCGCGGAGCGCCGCTCCCCCGTTCTGCTCGACGTGCTCGACGAGGCCGGTTACGAGCGTCGTGTGTACTCCAGCGCCTCGATGAGCTTCCCGGAGTTTCGCGAGACGGCGTGGGTGAACATGCTCGATCAGGTGCACGACGATCACCCTGGCCTCGATGCTCTCGAGCGCGACCACCAAGTTGCCGACGCCGTCGACGAGTGGGTGAGCACGCGCGACCGGGATCAGCCCTTCTTCAGCTTCGTGCTGCTCGACGCGGCGCATCAGCCGTACTGCTCGAAGGACGCTCCCTTCCAGCCGGCGGCGGAAGAACTCGACTACATCGAGCTACGCAACTCGGACGACCCAATGCTCGTCGAGCGCATGTTCAACAAGTACCGCAACTCGCTGCTGGCGTGCGACGAGGCTGCCGGTCGGATCCTCGATGCGCTCGAAGCCTCGGGCGAGCTGAATGACACGATCGTGATCGTGACCAGCGACCACGGTGAAGAGTTCCAGGAGAACGGCTTCTGGGGGCACACCTCGAACTTCACGCTCGAGCAGGTCGCCGTGCCGCTCTACATCAAGGGCCCGGGATTCGAGCCGGGCATCGAGACGCGTCCGACATCGCATCTCGACTTGCCCGCGACTCTGCTCGAAGGCATGGGCGCGAATCCCGCTCTGCGCGGAAAGTGGACGCTGGGCGAGAACCTGCTCGCCCCGCTGCCGGAACGCGACCGTTCCGTGTCCGGCTGGCAGCACCTCGGCCTGTTCACCGAGAGCGGGATCTTCCAGGTGCGCATGGGCGGCACTCACGGCTTCGACGTCGAGGTCTACGACCTCGACTGGACCCTCGCCGACGACCAGGCCGGCGCTTGGGCGAAAGAGGGCGAGGCCCTCGGTCAGCTCTCTCGCGAGAGCCGCCGCTTTCTGGTCCGCGACTGACCGTCGCTCGCCCGCGATGGATCGCGCTCTGCGCGCCGTCCAGGCCCCTCGAGGGACCAAGAGCGCCCCCCGGGCCCTCTTCAGCCCTCGTCGCGCGCCCCCGGCCGGGAAATAGGAACTTCCTTTCAGCGCCCTCGCTCCGACGGTCGAACCAAAGGGCGTTACGGCTCCCGGAGCGCGCGAGAGGAACATGAGAATCAACACAGCATTCCGTCGACGGACAACCGGTCCGGGGGCGAGACGGAGCACGGTGGGCCTGACGCTCGTGGAGCTGATGGTCTCGATCGCGATCGTCATGATCGCGGTCGCGGGCTCCATCGCCGCACAGATCAGCGCCGATCGCCTGGTGCAGACCGGTCGGCAGACCTCGGCCGCGTCTTCGGACTTGCAGTCGTGCATGGAGCGCATGCGGCTGTGGTCGTACAGCGACCTCGAGCTGGTCTTGACGCACGCCGACGCGGCGGACGCGATCGGCAACGATGCCTTCGTTCCGGGTCCCGGCGGGAGCACCGCCGACACGGCGGTTCGCAACTACGTCACGCTGCTCGACAGCTTCGACGACTTGCACCTGCAGAACCAGATCGTCTCGGTGGCCTTCCCCAACTTCGTGTTGGGCGGCGCGGTGCCGGACCCGTTGGAGATCCGTCTCACGTGCACTTGGTCCGACCACCAAGGTCGTAACCGACAGATGCAGCTCTCGAGCCTCAAGACCAAGTAAGCCATGATGCGACGACTACACAAGGTGCGGCGCAGCGCGCGCGCCGGCTTCAGCATGATCGAGATGGCTGTCTCGATCACGATTCTGGCGATCCTGTCCGGCGCCCTGGCGCAGTCCGTCGAAGGCGTGCGCAACTTGACGGTGTCGTCGAACCGTCGTTCGACGCTGCAGGTCATGGGCAACCGCGCCCTGCTCAACATCGTCGATGACCTGAAGGACTCCGGCAACGTGACCATCGGCGGACTCGACTACCCGTACGTCTTCGTACCGGGTAACGCGGCTGTCGGTTTCGCCGGGCACGATCACGCGGGCGCGAACTCGAACGGACAGCCCGGCGACGACGACTTCGGCAACTCGCGCGAGATCGTCTTCCGCATCTTCGATTGGGCGCCCGACGCGGTGACCGGCGAGATGGAGCCCAACGTCTCCAACGACGGCGCTTTGATCTGGGACGCTGCGGAGATCAGTTACCGACTGACGACGCGCGCCGACGGCATCAACTATCTCGAGCGCCTGACGGACGGCGCGAACCCGAGGATGATCGCGCACCACGTCGAGCGCGTCGTCTTCGATGACGACGAATCGAGCGGTTTCGCGATCCCGTTGGGGTCGATCCGCGTGCGGATCTGGATGCGGGACGTGGACGGAACGGGACAGGTGCAGCGCTATTTCGCGGAGACCGTGGTGGCGCTCACCAATCAGTAGAGGAGCAAACGATGAGAACGATTTACAACCTCGGACGGGCTCGCCGGACTCAGCGCGGTGTCGCGCTGATCTCGGCGTTGTTCGCCGCCGCAATGAGCGCGACGCTCGTGGCGGTCCTGTTCATGACTGCGGCGGCCGGCAACAAGCTGTCCGACGTCGGTCGCCACAAGGCCGAAGCCAAGTACATCGCAGCGGGAGCTGTCGAAGCGGCGAAGAAGGACGTCCAGACCGCGATCGCGAACTGGGATGCGGTGCCCGCCAACGGCACGGTGACGATCGGAGATGCGAACGTGAACTACACGATCGCCGAGTCCGGTCTGGACATGATCCAGACGGACTCCGCCGGCATCCAGACGATCGTGACGGGCTATGAAGTCGAAGCGCAGGCGCGCAGCGGCTTCGCGCAGCAAGTGGCGCACCGCTTGATCATGGCGGAGGCCACGCCGATCTTTCAGTTCGCCGTGTTCTACACCGACGACCTCGAGATCAACCCGGGTCCGAGCATGACGCTCGGCGGCCGCGTGCACACGAACGCCGACATGTACCTGAATTGCGGCGGGACGCTCACGGTCGACTCGAACTACTTGCGCTCGGTCGGCGGCATGTATCGCAACCGCAAGGACAACGCAAGCAAGTCCCAAGGCACGGTCAACGTTCGTCGCTGGGTCGAGAACCCCTACGACGGTTCGGAGCCTGCTGAGTTCGTTCGGATGCACAGCCAAGGGCAGCTCGCCGGCGAAGGCGTCGCGAACACCTCGGGTTACGACTCGAACTTCACCGACGGCGTCGACCTGAACGGTGACTCCGACTTCTACGACGATGGCGAGTGGCTCCCCTGGGGTCCCGGCGCGCTCGAGAACTGGTCGCAGCCCGACATGTACGCGAACGGCAACGGCAATACCGTGCAGAACGGTGCGCACGGCGTGAGTGAAGCCGTGACGCCCTCGATCGGCTCGATCGCGATGTACGAGGAGCAGGACGGCGGCTCGCACTACTACAACTCGAGCAGCAACCAGTACGAGGAAGTCACCGGCGCGATCGTCGGAACGCACACGCCCGGCTTCTTCCACGACAACGCCGACCTCTCGATCATCACCTACGCCGACGGCAGCTGGGATGCGTTCGACGGGGCCGGCACTTCGGTCAAAGAGAGCCTCGCGGGCATCGTGATGCAGCGCACGATCTATGACGCTCGCCAGTCCGGCGACACTCCGGTGACCGAGATCGACATCAATCAGCTGAACACCTCGGGAGTCTTCCCGACCAACGGCTTGCTGTACGCCTCGCACTACGGGATGGGGGAAGGTACGGACGCGCGCGGCGTCAAGCTGGTCAACGGCAGCGAGCTGCACGCGGCCTTGACCGTCGTCAGCGAAGGCGCGGTCTATGTGCAGGGTGATTACAACACCGTCAACAAGGTCGGAGCGGCCGTGATCGGCGATGCCGTGAACCTGCTCTCGAACTCATGGGACGACTCGAAGACGGCGGGCAACCTGCCCACGGCTTCGGACACGACCTACAACTTCGCCGTCGTCACGGGCAACCACGACACGGAAGGGTCGAGCTATAACGGCGGCCTCGAGAACCTCCCGCGCTTCCACGAGAAGTGGTCGGGCAAGGACTGCAACATCAACGGCTCGTTCGTCTGCACCTGGACGAGCGAGTACGCGACCGGCAAGTGGAAGTACGGCAGCGATCGCTACCAAGCTCCCGCGCGAAACTGGTCCTACGACCCGATGTTCAACCGTGTCGCGAACCTCCCGCCCTTCACGCCGATGGCTGTGACGGCGCGTGATGTCGTGAGCTGGTGAGTGCGCGCCCTAGTCTGAGGTGTCGGCCCCCGTTGCTTGCGAGTCGCGGGGGCCGACTCGCTTTCCGGGCGCGAGCGCGCGCGGGCTGCGCGCGCGGCGGGTAACCTGCTCGCCCATGAGTCGCATGCGCCGATCCTCCGCCTTGATCCTGACCCGCGGCCGCGGTGTCGACCTCGAGGTCTACCTCGTCGAGCGTGCTCCGCAGCTGCGCTTCTTCGGCGGCTACTGGGCGCTGCCCGGCGGCGTGCTGGACGCGCTGGATTCCAGGCCGGAGGACGGCGCAGACGATGCGCCCGCTCTCGAACGCGCCGCTCTGCGCGAGCTGTTCGAGGAGACCGGCGTCTGGCTGGGCGAGCCTGATGCCTGGGACGCGCAATCCCGATCCGCGGCTCGAGCCGACTTGTTGTTGCGCGAACCGGTGGGGGAACTGTGGGCCGAGCGAGCGTCGTTCGTCGATCGCGCGACCGGCGCGTTGCGCCTCGTCTGCGAGATCACCACGCCGCCGTTCGCGCCGGTTCGTCACCGCACGCCGTTCTTCCACGCCGAGCTGCCGGACGGCGAGACGCCCGAGGTGCTCCTCGGCGAGCTCGTGCAAGGGCGCTTCTGGAAGCCCGCCGAGGCGATCGAGGCGTGGACGAGCGGCGCGTCGCTCGTCGTTCCGCCGGTGCTCTACCTGTTGCGCCGGATGGCGGACGGCCTGGAGGAGTTCTTCGAGCGGGCGAATCGCGACACGCGTGCGCTCGCCGCGGGTCGCCTGCACGAGGTGACCTTCAGTCCGGGCATCTTCATGGCAGCGCTCGCGACCGAGACGCTGCCGCCCGCGACGACGACGAACACGATCATGATCGGTGATCGACACGTGTACATCGTCGATCCGGCGACGCGTGATCCGCAGGAGCAGACGCGACTGTTCGAGACGCTCGACGCTTGGATCGCAGCGGGCCGGACGCTCGAAGCGGTCTTGTTGACGCACCATCACTCCGATCACATCGGCGCCGTGCGCGTCGTGTGCGAGCGCTACGGACTTCCGCTCGGCGCGCACGTGGAGACGCTGTCGCGCGTCGACGTGGACGGTCTGAACACGCGCGAGTTGAACGACGGCGATGTGCTCGAACTCGGCGTGGCGCCGGACGGACGCGAGGACTGGAAGCTCCACGTGCTGCACACACCGGGGCATGCGCGAGGACACCTCGTGTTCATCGAAGATCGCTACGGTGCGGGAGTGGTGGGGGACATGGCCTCGACGCTCTCGACGATCGTGATCGATCCGCCGGACGGTCATATGGCGACGTACCTCGCCAGTCTCGAACGGCTGTGTGAGCGCGGGATCGGCATGCTCTATCCGGCGCACGGACCGGCCTTCCGCGACGGCACGGCCTTGCTCGGCTCGCTGCTCGAGCACCGCCGCTCGCGCGAAGCGAAGTTGATCGCGGTGCTGTGTTCGGAAGCCCGCCGAGAGAGCGAGATGCTCGCGGCGGTCTACGACGATCTGCGCGACGAGCGGCTTCTGCCGGTCGCTGCGCGATCCCTGCGAGCCGGGCTCGACAAGCTGGCGGAAGAGGGGCTCGCGCAGCTCACGGGGCTGGGTTGGCGCCGCGCCTGAAGCTCTGATCAGGGCGCTCGAGCCCCTCTGAGGGGCGATCTTGACGCTGTCTTAGCGCGAAGCTTACGGGATCGGTGCGTCTGTGCCAGGATGCTCGAAGGCCCGATCGTCCGCTGGACGGTGAGCCTCCCCGCCCGCGTTCCTCTCCTCGGAGGGTCGCATCCCTCGGGCATTTGACAACCGAACCACGCGCGGCCTCGCGTTGCGCATCTGCAGGAGAAGCAAACCATGAGACTCCCTCGACTCACTCCCCTTGCCCTCACCGCGACCGTCGCTCTCTTGGCGAGCGGTCCCGTCGCGGGACAGACATGTCCCGGCGACGACGGCTTCGAGGACAACGACGATTGCGCCGCGACCGCGACGCTGACAGCCGGAACGCACAGCGCACTCGCGGTGAAGGGCGTCGCGAACGCGGGCGGCATCGACGCGGACTACTACCAGATCACCGTGCCCACCGGACAACAGCTGACCATCGACGCGATCTTCACGCACGCGAACGGTGACATCGACCTCTTGCTGTACGAAGGCCTGAACTGCGCCGCGCTGACCTCGATCGGCGGATCGGCGACCGATGATGAGTCGGTGTCGGCGACGAACAACACCGGATCGCCGGTGGACTACAGTCTGTGGGTCGACCCCTTCGGGTCCGGTTTCGACTGCAACGACTACACCTTGGTCGTGACGATGGTGAACGACCCGTGCACCAACCCCACGCCCGATGCCTACGAGGACAACGACGACTGCCCCTCGGCGCAGGCCGTCGTCGGGCCCAACATTCCGGCGCTCAACGTCCAGAACGGTGATGAGGACTACTACATCATCACCACGCAGCCCGGCGCGTTGACCTTCATCGACGTCAACTTCATTCACAACAACGGCGACATCGACATCGAGCTGTTCGACGACCTCGCCTGCGTGAACCAAGTGGCGCTCTCGCAGTCGGTGAGCGACAACGAGACGGTGACCTTCCAGAACCAGTCGGCGAGCCCGCTGGACGTCGTTCTGCACGTCTACGGCTACGGTACGGGCTTTGGCTGCAACGACTACGACATCGTCATTTCCACGAGTGCCGATCCGTGCCTCGTCCTCGCGGAAGACGCCAACGAAGAGAACGACGACTGCGTCAGCGCGACCGTCGCGACCGAGGGAACGCTCGCCTCGCAAGCGACCTTCATCGGTGACCCCGACTGGATCCGGATCGACCTCACGGACGGCGAGATGATGACGGCGGACCTGTTGTTCACGCATGCGAACGGCGACCTCGACATGGCCCTGTGGGACGGTTGCCCCGGAACCGAGATCGACATCTCGCAGTCGGTGGACGACAACGAGCAACTGCTCTACACGAACAGCACGGGCGGTCCGATCTCGATCTACCTCGAGATCTACGTCTGGCAGACGTCGACGTTCACGTGCAACAGCTACGACCTCTCGATCGCGCTCGACGGCGGCGTGGCCGGTATGCCGATGTGTGCTGGTGACGGCTCCGTCACGGCGTGCCCTTGCTTGAATGAGTCCGCCCTCGGTGCCGGCGAAGGCTGCTTGAGCTCGCTGGGCATGGGCGCGATTCTGCAGACCAGCGGTTCGAACTCGGTGGGGGCGGACGACATCGCCTTCACGATCACGCAGGGTCGTCCGAGCCAGCCCAGCATGCTCGTCCAGGGCGCTTCGTTGATCGGTACGCCCTTCAAGGACGGCGTGCTCTGCACCGGCACGCCGACGGAACGAGTTGAAGTCGTCTTCCTGGACGCCAACGGCGAAGGCACCACGGTCGGTTCGATCGTCACGAACGGCAACGTCTCGCCCGGCGACACGCGCTACTACCAGCAGTGGTATCGCGACCCCGGCGGCGTCAGCCCGTGCGGTACGGGCTCGAACTTCTCGGGTGGTGTGATGGTCGTCTACGCGCCCTGAGACCGGTGGGTCGGGCGCATCGCGCTCGGCCGCTTGCGACTCTCGAATTGCGGGGCGGCGGCGTTGAGAGCGCCGCGGCCCCGCGCTCGTTCCGGTGTCGGAGGCCGGTGAAGCGCGGCCATCTCCCGCCTCACGGAACGGCCGGTCGCCTCCGCGGCGGCTTCCCTCCGGCGAGTTCCGCCTACGCTGAGTGCCTTCTCGGCCCGCTGAGGGCGATTCAGGAGCAGGGGCGGCTCTGCTGAGAGCATTTTCCGGCACGGAGGGCACCTACTCGCGGGAACGCCCGTCATACTGGGCATACACCTGGTGCGAACCGGGTGCCCCCTCCCCCGTGACATCGGGTTCGACGTCACCGCCACCGGCAGTTCACACCTGCTCACCACCGGCGTCGGGGATTCAGGAGCATTCACCCTAATCAGAGACAAGAGATGCGTCTTAACTACATCACCAAGACAGTTGGACTCGGCGCCCTCGGCGTCGTGTTGGCCGCGAACCTCGCTGCCGCTCAATGCCCGGCTGCCGACACACTCGAGCCGAACGACGATTGCCTGACGGCTGTCCCGCTTGCGGCCGGCACCTACACCACGCTCACCGTCGAAGGTGCGGGCGGCGTCGTGAACGAGGACTTCTACTCGGTCAACGTCCCCGTCGGCGAGATCCTCACCGTCGACTGCCTGTTCTCGAACGCCGGCGGCGACGTCGACGTCTACTTCTACGACCCGGCGACCAGCCCGAATTGCGGTGGCGAAGCGGCCGGCGACTACCTCGTGCGCGGCTTCACCGGTTCCGACAACGAGACGGTCGAGTGGGCGAACCCGAACGCCGTCCCCACGACGATCATCGTTCGTGTCGAGCTCTTCAGCTCCGTCGCGTGCAACGACTACGACTTGGTCATCTCGACCGCCCCGGACCCCTGCGTCGCCGCGATCGACGACGGTCTGGAAGACAACGACAGCTGCGCTACCGCGGTGGCTCTCGCCTCCGGCGCGCAGACCGGCCTGTTCACCTCGATCTCGGACGAGGACTACTACCTGGTCACCGTCCCGGCCAGTGAGATCCTCACCGTCGATACGACCTACTCCGGCTCGACCGACGTCGACCTCGAGCTGTTCGACGACCTCGCTTGCACCAACCAGGTCGACTTCAGCTTCAGCTTCGGTGGAAACGGTCAGGTCGAGTGGGCGAACGCCTCCGCCGCGCCCGTCACCGTCGTGCTGCGTGTCGCCCCCGATGCGGGCACGGGTAGCTGCAACAACTACGACCTGAACGTCGCGACCGCCCCCGATCCCTGCCTCGACCCGCTTGCGGACGACAGCTTCGAAGACAACGACGACTGCGCCAGCGCCGTCCCGATGGGCGACGGTCTCTACCCCGGTCTGTTCGTCAGCAAGGCCGACTCCGACTTCTACGAAGTCAGCGTCGCCGACCTCGACACCCTGACCGTCAACCTGTTCTTCGCGACGGCCACCGCCGATGTCGACGTTTACCTGTACGACGATCCGATCGCTTGTGGCGACCTCACGAGCTACCTCGTGCGCGGCTTCACCGGCAGCGACGACGAGACCATCAGCTGGACCAACAGCACCGGCGGCACGCAGACTTACTACGTGCAAGTGGTCGTGTGGGCCTCCTCCTCGGGAGAGTGCAACAACTACGACATGGAGATCATCGGTTCCGGCGGTTCGTTCGCCACGCCGATGTGCTTCGGTGACGGCTCCGGCGTCGCCTGTCCCTGCGCCAACGAGTCCGCTCTCGGCGCCGGTGAAGGCTGCAACTCCTCGCTCGGCTACGGCGGCATCTTGACCGCCAGCGGTTCGGCCAGCGTCGCGAACGACGACATCGCGTTCACGATCACGCAGGGCCGCGCCAGCCAGCCCAGCATGCTCGTCCAAGGCTCGTCGTTGATCGGCACCGCCTTCAAGGACGGCGTGCTCTGCACCGGCACCCCGACCGAGCGCGTCGAAGTCGTCTTCCTGGACGCCAACGGCGAAGGCACGACGGTCTCCTCGATCGTCACGAACGGCAACGTTACGCCCGGCGACACGCGCTACTACCAGCAGTGGTTCCGTGACCCCGGCGGCGTCAGCCCCTGCGGCACCGGCTCCAACTTCACCAACGGCCTGACGGTGATCTACAACTAGTCCGGCTGCGCCGGAGCCCTTCGCAAGAAGGACCTCGGCACGCATGAAGAAGGGCGACCTCTCGAGGTCGCCCTTCTTTCGTGTCGCTCAGCAGCGAGTCCGGAGCATTCATGAACACGCACCCCCGAGAACTGCGCAGCCGGCGGCATCGCCGGCCTCTCGGCCACTGACGGCACATCGAGGAATCCGGCTTCGTAGGGCGACCCGCTCAGGGACGCCTTGATCGCCGGAACCCTCCAAGCACCGACAGGAACCGATCCGCTGTGTTTGGAGCACGTGTTCATGAATATTCCGAGCTAGCATTTCGCGATGTTCTTCCGAGCTACCGGGCTCGCCGTCGAGGCGAGCGGACGCAGGCTGATCGACGGACTCGACCTCGAGCTCGAGCGCGGTCAGTGTCTGGTCGTACGCGGCCCCTCCGGTGTCGGCAAGAGCTTGCTGCTGCGCCAGTTCGCGCGACTCGACGCGGAAGTCGCGGGTGAGTTGTCGCTCGAAGGTCGTGCTCCGGCGGAGTGGGGTGCACAAGCGTGGCGCACGGAAGTCTGCCTCGTGATGCAGGGCGCGCCCGAACTGGAAGGCAATCCTGCTGATTGGTTGCGCGCCGTCGAGTCGCTCGCGGCGCAGGCCGGGCGGGAGACCTCCGATCCGCTGGCGCTACTGAGCGAGTGGGGACTCGCGGCCGACAAGTTCGAGCGCCCTTGGTCGGAGCTTTCGGTGGGGGAACGGCAGCGCTGTCAGCTCGCCGTCGCAGTCTCGCGCAAGCCGCGGCTGCTCTTGCTCGATGAACCGACGAGCGCGCTCGATCCCGACGCGGCGCGTGCCTTCGAAGCGAGCATGGTGGGCAAGTCGACGATCTGGATCACGCACTCACCCGAGCAAGCGGCGCGCATCGCCGACGCTGTACTGGAACTCGGTTCATGATCGAACTCGGTTGGGTGCAGTTGGCGATCGCCGGCGGATTGGTCGTCCTGGCGGGCGGCTTGTCGGTGTTGATGGAACTCGGCGTCGGCAAGCGCCTTGCCATTGCGTCGTTGCGCACCGTCGTGCAGCTGACGATCTTGGGGGCGTTGCTCGAACCGTTGTTCCGTTCGGAACTCGGCTGGCTCGTCGGCTTGGCGTGCTTGGTGATGATCGGACTGGCGGCGCACGAGTCCGTGCGGCGCGCCGGTCGGCGCTATCGAGGCATCCGTCGTGATGCGTTCCTCTCGCTGCTGATCGCGGGGGGATGCACTGCGCTGCTCGCCACGGCCGCTATCGTCGGAGTCGATCCGTGGTGGGAACCGCGCTACTTGATTCCGATCCTCGGCATGGTGCTCGGCAACGGCTTGACCGGCATCAGCTTGGGACTCGATCTCTGTCTGCGCTCGATCGATGAAGGTCGGGGGCGGGTCGAGGCACTGCTCGTGATGGGGGCGACGCCTCGCGAAGCCTCGCGTCCGGTCGCTCGCGCGGCCCTGCGCTCCGGCCTGGTTCCGATCCTCAACTCGATGAACGTCGTGGGGCTCGTCACCGTGCCGGGGATGATGACGGGACAGATCCTCGGAGGCACCGACCCGCTGCAAGCGGCGCGCTACCAGATCATGATTCTGTTCGTGATCGCCGGGGCCACGGCGCTGGGGACGGCCGCGGTCGTCTTGTTGGCCTTGCGAGCTCTGTTCGACGCGGATGGGCGGTTGCGGCCCGAGCGACTGCGGCGCGTCGAGAACTGAGCGGTGCGTCCCGGGGACGCTCAGGTGTCCGGAGGAGAGCCCCGCGCCAAGCGTGGAACCTCGGGCGGCTCTGATTCGTCAGCACAGGGTAAGGATTCGGCTCGCGCCGGGTTCACCCCTGAGGCCGGTCCGGCTCTCGGCGTGCGTCGGGACAGGCGCCCGCTCCCCGGGGATCAGGAGTCCACACCTTCAACAGGCCAAACATGCGTATCCAGACCCTCTCGAAGACCCTCGCCTTCGGCGCGCTCGGCGTCGTGCTCGCGACAAGCCTCGCCTCGGCGCAGTGCCCTGCCGCGGACGCACTCGAGCCGAACGACGATTGCCTCACGGCCGTTGCCACGCCGAACGGGACGTACAACACGCTCACCGTCGAAGGCACCGGCGGCACGCTGAACGAAGACTTCTACTCGGTGAACCTGCCGGTCGGCGAGATCCTGACCGTCGACTGTCTGTTCCTGAACGCGAACGGTGACATCGATGTCTACTTCTACGATCCCGCCACCAGCCCGGCCTGCGGCGGCGAGGTCGCCGGGGACTACCTCGTGCGCGGCTTCACCGGCACGGACAACGAGACCGTCAGCTACGCCAACCCGACTGCGGCCGCGATGACGGTCATCGTGCGCGTCGAGTTGTTCAATGCAGTGGCCTGCAATGACTACGACCTCGTGATCAGTACGGCTCCGGATCCCTGCGTCGCTGCGATCGATGACAGCCTCGAAGAGAACGATTCTTGCGGTGCGGCCGTGGCTCTTGCCGCCGGCGCGCACGCGGGGCTCTTCACCTCGACGGCAGACGAGGACTACTACTTGATCAGTGTACCGGTGGACGAAATCCTGACGGTCGACGTCAGCTATGCCGGATCCACGGATGTCGACCTAGAGCTGTTCGACGACCTCGCCTGCGCGAACCAAGTCGACTTCAGCTTCAGTTTCGGTGGCGCGGGACAGGTCACTTGGACGAACTCGACCGGAGTTGCAGCGACGGTTGTGCTGCGGGTCACACCGGACATTGCGACCGGCAGCTGCAACAACTACGACCTGTCGGTCGTCTCGGCTCCCGACCCTTGCGCGTCTGCCGTGGATGACGGCCTGGAAGAGAACGACAGCTGCGGCGCGGCCGTCGCGCTGAGTGCCGGTTCGACCACGGGCCTGTTCACCTCGATTTCGGACGAGGACTACTACCTGATCAGCGTTCCGGCCGGCGACGCGTTGACGGTCGATGAGACCTACGCCGGCATCGTCGACGTGGACATGGATCTCTACGACGACCTTTCTTGCGCGAACCTCGTGTCCGGCGCCGCCGGTTACGCCGGTACCGGCCAAGTGACTTGGACGAACACTACGGGCGCGGCAGCGACTGTCGTGTTGCGCGTCTATCCGTGGGCTTCCTCGGGTGACTGTAACAACTACGACCTCAACGTGACTCTCGCCCCGGACCCCTGCCAGAACCCGCTCGCGGACGACAGCTTCGAGGACAACGACGACTGCGCGAGCGCCGTGCCGCTGAGCGACGGTCTCTACACCGATCTGTTCGCCAGCAAGGCCGACGAGGACTTCTTCGAGGTGACCGTCGCCGACCAGGACGTCTTGACGGTCAACCTGTACTCGCCCGTGGTGCCGGGCGACATCGACCTCTATCTCTATGACGATCTCGTCGGCTGTGGAGACCTCGCGAGCTACCTCGTGCGCGGCTACACCAGCACGGATGACGAGACGGTGACCTGGACCAACACGACGGGCACTACCCAGACGTACTACATCCAGGTCGTCGTCTGGGCGAACTCGACCGGTGACTGCAACGACTACGATCTCGAGATCATCGGTTCCGGCGGCGCGTTCGCCACGCCGATGTGCTTCGGTGACGGCTCCGGCGTCGCCTGTCCCTGCGCCAACGAGTCGGTGTTCGGCGCCGGCGAGGGCTGCAAGTCGTCGATCGGCGTGGGCGCGATCCTGACCGCCGGCGGTTCGGCGAGCGTCGCGAACGACGACATCGCGTTCACGATCACGCAGGGTCGTCCGAACCAGCCCAGCATGCTCGTCCAAGGCTCGTCGTTGATCGGCACGGCCTTCAAGGACGGCGTGCTCTGCACCGGCACCCCGACCGAGCGCGTCGAGGTTGTCTTCTTGGACGGCAACGGCGAAGGCACCACGGTCTCCTCGATCGTCACGAACGGCAACGTCTCGCCCGGCGACACGCGCTACTACCAGCAGTGGTTCCGTGACCCCGGCGGCATCAGCCCCTGCGGCAATGGTTCGAACTTCTCGAACGGCCTGATCGTGGTCTACAACTGACCCGGCCGGCGCTGATGCAGTCGATGCCTCCGGCCCTCGTGTGAGGGGCGGAGCGCGCTCGAAGCGAGGAGGGCGGCCCGGGTGGGTCGCCCTTCTCGCATGCCGGCGAGTGCGCGTGCGGCCCCCAAAGCTGCTCAGTCGCCCGGCGGATCGGGCGGCGCGGCAGGGTGTTTCGAGACTCGCAAGCTTGGCGTAGGATGGTGAGGTCGGCCTCGACCTCACGGGGCCGCGTCGATGCTGAGCCGAGGCCTCATCGGAACGGCGTTCGACTTCGAGTTCCCCACATCAGGAGATCCACTCAGATGCGACTCAACCTTCCCACTCTCAGCCTGTGCGGTCTGGCCGCCGCCCTGCTGACGGCGAGCACAGCCAGTGCGCAGTGCCCCGCCGTCGATGTCTACGAGGACAACGACGACTGCGCCAGCGCGGTCGCCTTGACCGCCGGTAGCTACACCAACCTCACGATCGACGGCATCGCCGCGGTCGGCGGTGAGGACAAAGACTTCTACTCGATCACCGTCCCGAGCGGCGAGATCCTGCAGGTCGACACCACCCACTTCGTGGCGAACGGCGACATCGACACCTACCTCTACGAGTCGACCAACCCGGCTTGCGGAGACCAGCTCAGCTACCTCGTGCGCGGCTACACCAGCACGGACGACGAGGTCATGACGTGGGCGAACACAACCGGCGCCGCGGTGACTTACATCGTCGAGATCGAGGCGTGGGACAACGACATTGACTTCGTCTGCAACGACTACGCGCTGACCTTGACGGTCACACCCGACCCGTGTGCCGCCGCGACCGACGACAGCTTCGAGCCGAACGACAGTTGCGCTACCGCAGTCGCTCTGGCGACCGGTGCGCACGCAGGTCTGTACGTCTCGGACGCGAATGGCGACTTCTACACCATCAGCGTGCCTCCGGCCGAGATCTTGACGGTTGACGTGTCCTACATCTCGGGCATCAACGCCGACCCGGACCTCTACATCTACGACGACCTCGCCTGCACGAACCAAGTCGACGTGGCCTTCAGCTTCGGCGGCACCGGCCAGGCCACCTGGGGCAACTCCTCGGCGGCCCCGGTCACGGTGGTACTCGAGGTCCGCGCCGACCCCGGCACCGGATGCAACAACTACGACCTGAACGTCGCGACCGCTCCCGATCCCTGCCTCGATCCGCTGGCGGACGACAGCTTCGAGGACAACGACGACTGCGCCAGCGCCGTCCCGATGGGCGACGGTCTCTACCCCGGTTTGTTCGTCAGCAAGGCCGACTCCGACTTCTACGAAGTCAGCGTCGCCGACCTCGACACCCTGACCGTCAACCTGTTCTTCGCGACGGCCACCGCCGACGTCGACGTTTACCTGTACGACGATCCGATCGCTTGTGGCGACCTCACGAGCTACCTCGTGCGCGGCTTCACCGGCAGCGACGACGAGACCATCACCTGGACCAACAGCACCGGCGGCACGCAGATCTACTACGTGCAAGTGGTCGTGTGGGCCTCCTCCTCGGGAGAGTGCAACAACTACGACATGGAGATCATCGGTTCCGGCGGTTCGTTCGCCACGCCGATGTGCTTCGGTGACGGCTCCGGCGTCGCCTGTCCCTGCGCCAACGAGTCCGCTCTCGGCGCCGGTGAAGGCTGCAACTCCTCGCTCGGCTACGGCGGCATCTTGACCGCCAGCGGTTCGGCCAGCGTCGCGAACGACGACATCGCGTTCACGATCACGCAGGGCCGCGCCAGCCAGCCCAGCATGCTCGTCCAAGGCTCGTCGTTGATCGGCACCGCCTTCAAGGACGGCGTGCTCTGCACCGGCACCCCGACCGAGCGCGTCGAAGTCGTCTTCCTGGACGCCAACGGCGAAGGCACGACGGTCTCCTCGATCGTCACGAACGGCAACGTCTCGCCCGGCGACACGCGCTACTACCAGCAGTGGTTCCGTGACCCCGGCGGCGTCAGCCCCTGCGG
>Ga0316209_1000294_pt1 | contig 97555 bp, 69 predicted proteins | sample 6monopyrite_MG_FD_204945 | JGI IMG/M metagenome (GOLD analysis project Ga0316209, IMG submission 204945) | Microbial mat bacterial communities from mineral coupon in-situ incubated in ocean water Damariscotta River, Maine, United States -... | ecosystem: Environmental > Aquatic > Marine >... | reverse complement strand
AGCGTGTCCACGCCGGCGAAGATCTCGGGCGGCAGCTTGATCGCCGGAGAGGCGTTCAGGATGACCTTGGCGCCAGCGGCCTGAGCAATCTCGGAGGCGCGCTGGACCGCGGGTACCGGGATCTCGAGCTGGATCAAGACGAGGTCCGATTCTTCGATCGCCTCGCGGGCGAGCTCGATGTCGTCCACGTTGAGCTCGCGGTCCGCACCGGGCGCGACGACGACCGCCAGCGCACCATCGGGCAGAGCGGTGACGACGCCGACTCCGCTCTGGGCGTCCGCCTTCGTCGTGACGTGCCGGACATCGACGCCCTCGCTCACCAGAGCGCTGCGCAGCTCGCCGCCCCACGCGTCACTTCCGACGCAGCCCACCAGCTCGACCTCCGCGCCCAGACGCGAGGAAGCGACGGCCTGGTTCGCACCCTTGCCGCCCGTACAGGTGACGACACTGTCGGCGACCATACGCTCGCCCGATTTGGGGAGGTGGTCCGACGTGATGATCAGGTCCATGTGAATGGACCCCACGACACAGATACGCTTGGACATCAAGAACTTCGGTTCGCGGTACATCCCGGCTCCGCAACGATGCGGGCAACTCGGGGGACGCGGATGCTACCCCAGTGCGGGGGGATCGGGCGATGCCCGGGAGCAGGATCCAGCCAGAATTGGGAAGGATCCGTGCGGGCTGTGCGGGGTTAGCTCCCCCAGTGGAAGGTCACCGGCAGCTCGATCTCGGGGTTCAAGCTGTGCCACACGGGGCACTTCATCGCTACGGCCTCGAGCAGCTTCTGCGCTTTCTCGTCCAGACCGGCCGGCAGCCAGAGCACGATGCCCAGGCTCCCAATCCGGCGAATCGGGGTCTGCAACATGCCCTTGTCGACGGTGGCCCGCGCTCCCGTCAGATCCCAGCCGCGCTTGTCGGCCTGGATCCCCATGATCGTCAGCATGCACGCGCCGAGAGCCGTGGCGACCAGGTCGGTCGGAGAGAAGGACTCGCCGCGACCGTGGTTGTCGACCGGCGCGTCGGTGATGACTTCGGTGGACGAAGGACCGTGGGTCGCCTGGCAGCGCAGCTCGCCTCGGTACTCGAATTGAATTTGAACCATGGGTGTTCTCGATCAGGTGGTGGTGCGAGGCCGCATCATCCTCTGTGAGAGCGGCTGGTGCTAGCCGTCGCCGATCAAGACTTCGAGCCCTGCCTCGCGGAACGCCATCCAGTATCCTGGCCGAGCGAAACCGCCTGCCCGTAGACGGAATCCCACGGACCTCCCCACCTCCCTTCACGATGCAAGACCTGACCGGACGACTGGCCCTGATCACTGGAGCTTCCGCTGGAATCGGAGCGGCCACAGCTCGCAGACTGAGCGAAGAAGGAGCGCGTGTGGTCCTGGCCGCTCGGCGCCTCGACCGACTCGAGGCGCTCGCCGCTGAACTCCCGCAGGCCGAAGTGCTCGAGCTGGATGTGCGCGACGCGGATGGCGTCCGCGCGGCTCTGGCCAAGTTCGAGTTCGACCTGGTCGTCGCGAACGCGGGGCTCGCACGTGGAACCGACCCGATCCAGCGCGTCGAGGAGAGCGCTTGGGACGACATGATCGACACGAACGTGAAGGGCGTGCTGGCCGTTATCCGCGCGACGCTGCCCGGAATGATTGTGCGCGGACGGGGCGACATGGTCTTGCTCGGCAGTGTCGCCGGGCGCCAGGTCTATCCGGGCGGCAACGTCTACTGCGCAACGAAGCACGCGGTGCGCGCACTCTACGAAGCGCTACGTCTCGACGCGGCGGGCACCGGCGTCCGGTTCACGACGGTTGACCCCGGCATGGTCGAGACCGAGTTCAGCAAGGTGCGCCTCGGCAACGAAGACCAAGCGCGCGCGGTCTACAAGGGCTTCAGTCCGCTGAAGCCCGAGGATGTCGCCGATGCGATCTCGTTCGCGGTCACGCGTCCGGCGCACGTCAACATCGGCGAGATCGTGCTGTGGCCGTCCGACCAGGCCAGCACGACGATGGTCGAGCGCAGCGAGTAGCTGCGCGCCTTCTCACCTCATCCGGCTAGTAGCTCTCTTCTTCCGACGGGAAGTCGCCGCTGCGCACATCGCTGCTGTAGCGCGTGAAAGCGTCGAGCATCTGCTCGCCGAGGTTCGCGTAGCGGCGCACGAAGCGCGGGTGGAACTTGGTGTAGAGGCCGAGCATGTCGTGCGACACCAAGATCTGACCGTCGCAGCCTGCGCCTGCACCGATTCCGATGATCGGAACCTCGACGTCCTTCGCGATCTCCGCGGCGAGAGCGGCGGGCACCTTCTCGATCACGATCGCGAAAGCGCCGGCGTCACACAGTGCGCGCGCGTCGCGCCGCACCTCGTCGGCCTCTTCCTTCTCCGTCGCGCGAACCTGGTAGGTGCCGAACTTGTGGATCGACTGCGGCGTCAGACCCAGGTGGCCCATCACGGGAATGCCGACATCGACGATGCGCTCGACGGTCGGGCAGATCTTCTCGCCGCCTTCGAGCTTGACCGCTTCGACGCCGGACTCCTTGACCATGCGGCCGGCGTTGCGCAGCCCCTCGTCCGGATTCACCTGGTAGCTCATGAACGGAAGGTCACCGACCACGAGCGCGCGATCGACGGCGCCCGAGACCCAGGCGGCGTGCAGGAGCATCTGCTCCATGGTGATACACAGCGTGGTGTTGAGCCCCTGCACGACCATCGCGGCGGAGTCCCCCACCAGGATGACGTCGATGCCCGCCTGGTCGAGCAGCCCGGCCATCGTGTGGTCGTACGCCGTCAGAGCGGTGATGCGCTCGCCAGCACGCTTCATCTGAGTGAGCGAGCGAGTCGTGATCTTGCGCGGATGCGGCTCGGGAGAGTTTTGTTCAGCCATGGGGTTCTCGTAAGGGCCGACCAGGCTAGTTGCAGACCCCGCGCTCCGCGAGGTCTGCAGACACGATTCCACCCCACAATCTACGCGAGCCGCAAGCGCAGGTCGTTTCCAGCGCCCGAAGATTGGCGAAAGTCCCCCTGGCGGGTCATGCTTCCCGATCATTATGGCCACGCCCCCGCCCGTCCCCCCGTCCCCCGCCGAGAGCCACTCCGGCCTCCGCCGGCTGTCCTGCGAGCGCGGGGACATCACTCGGGTTCGAGTCGATGCGATCGGGAATGCCGCCAACGCGGAGCTGGTTGGCGGCGGAGGGGTGGATGGCGCCATTCACGAGGCCGCGGGGCCGGAGCTCGCGGCCGAGCTCGGAGAGCGCTACCCGGGTGGCTGCTCGACCGGCGAGTGCGTGGTCACGGCGGGCTACGGCCTGCCCGCGCGCCACGTACTCCACTGCGTCGGGCCGATCTGGCGCGGCGGAAGTTTCGATGAAGCGGGACTGCTCGAGAGCTGCTATCGCACGGCGCTCGCGGCGGCGGAGAAGGTCGGCGCGAAGACAGTCGCCTTTCCGGCAATCTCCGCGGGAATCTATGGCTACCCGCCGCGAGCATCTGCCGAAGGTGCTCTCGCCACCCTGGCCGACGAGTTGGTCTCGCGGCCTTCGATCGAGTCGGTCCGCATGATTCTCTTCAGCGACGAGCTTCACGCGATCTACAGCACCGTCCTTCTCGAACTTGGCCGTAGGATGTCCGCTCCATGAACTCGGAAGAACGCTTGTCCACACCTGATCAGAACGCGGAGCTCGAAGAGCTGAGGCCCCTCCTCGACGCCGCCGGCATCTCCCTGGATGACGCGGCGAGTGACGGCACCAGTGAGCGCAAGGCCTGCCTCTGCTCCCTCACCTCGGCAACCCCGACGAGCCAGGAGCTCGCCGCGTGTGCCGAGTCCGCGAGTGAACAGCTCGCCTTCGGCGGGTGCCTGATTCTCTCCGCGCCGGGCGAGGCCTCCGACGAGCAGCTCGCTCGTTGGCGCAACGGAATCTGGCCCGACTTCCACGCGACGTCGATCCTGCGGGTGAACGCGAACGGCGCGAAGCTTCGCACGCTGTCCAGCTCGACGAAGCTCGAGGTTGCGGGCGGCGCTGCCAAGACGTGCCTGCTCGCCTACCGACGCGCCTGGGTGCAGTCACCGGAAGCCACCGTCGAGAAGTTCGACAAGAATGCCGCCGGATGGAATGGCGAGCCGGGCAAGCCGGGCTACGCGCACCATCGCTGGATGCGTCGCTACGTCGGGACCTTCGCGCGTCCGAAGCCGGGCGACCGCGTGCTCGACTTCGGGTGTGGTGCCGGTTGGTGTGGCATCGAGACCCTGGAGGGTGTCGCGAACGTCACGCTCAACTCCTTCGACCCGAGTCCGGAGATGATTCGCATCACCGAGGGCAATGCGAAGGCTGCCGGAGTCGCGGACTTCATCGGGCGCACGGGATTTGGCAACGAGCCGCCCTTTCCGGCCGAGGATGAAGAGCGCTACGACCTCGTGATCAGCTCGGGGGTCGTCAGCTTCGCGCCCTCCGTCGAAGAGTTCCTGGAGGGACTCGTCAGCACGCTCAAGCCCGGCGCCACTCTGGTGTTCGGCGACATCAACGCGAACTCGCGCGGCTTTCGTGGACGACGCGGGAGCCGGCCGCTCTTGCCGGTGCGCGAGCTGAACGCTCAGACGGCGAGCGAGATGCGCGCCTGGCTGGAAGCGCGCGGCTTCATGCACGAGGCGACCGCCGGCTACCAGCTCACCTGGCCGATCCCCGAGGCGATGTACTTCTCCGAGCGCAAGCTCAAGGGACTCCTCAGCTTTCCGCTACTCCTCGCGAACCGCGTCCTCGCCGGGCTCAATCGACTCTGCGGGAACGCGCTGGCGAATCAGTTCGACAGCTGGGTCATGCGCTTCAAGGCGCCCAAGTTCATGGGCGTGACGACGGGGACGCCGGACTCGAAGTACGTCTACGACGAAGACGGAACACAGCGCTTGCGCGAGAAGAGCTAGCCCGCCGTCGCCCGCCGAGCCCGGTATCTCACCTTCGGCGGGCGACTACATTCCGCGGTAGTCGATCAGCTTCGCGAGAGTGTCGCGCAGCTCGGTCCGTCGCACGATCGCATCGATCATGCCTTTCTCGAGCATGAACTCCGCGCGCTGAAATCCGGGCGGGAGCTCTTGCTTGATCGTCGTCGCGATCACTCGCGGTCCCGCAAAACCGATCAGTGCACCGGGCTCGGCCAGCGAGAGATCGCACACCGTCGCGAAGGAAGCAGTCACACCGCCGGTCGTCGGGTGGGTCATCACGCAGATCGAGAAGCCGCCGGCCTGGTTGAGGTGATCGAGTGCCGCGCAGGTCTTGGCCATCTGCATCAAGGACAGGACGCCCTCGTGCATGCGCGCTCCACCCGAGCTGGTGAAGATGATGAACGGAACGCCATCGCGTGCGGCCATCTCGGCGGCCAGCGCGATCTTCTCACCGACGACCTCGCCCATGGAGCCGCCCATGAAGCTGAAGTCGAGCACGGCCAAGACGATCTTGCGCCCGTGGATCTCGCCGCGTCCGCAGATCAGCGCCTCGTTCTGCTTCATGCGCGAGAGCGTTCGCTCGATCTTGTCGGCGTAGGTGACCTTCTCGTGAAACTCGAGGCGGTCGATCGGAACGAGCTCCGCGTACTCCTCGGTCCAGGTCCCTTCGTCCAGGAGCATCCGGACGCGCTCGCCACCGGGCAGCGTGAAGTGGAAGTCACAGGCCGGGCAGACGCGTCCCTTCTCCTCGAGCTCCTTGCGATAGATCACCTGGCTGCAGGACTCACACTTGAGCCACAGTCCACCGGGCATGTCCTTCTTCTTGGATCGACGAAGTCGCGCAAGACGACCGGGCTTTTCCGCGCCCGCGCCTTCCGCCTCTGCCTCTCCGGGTTCGCTGTTGTCTGCCACCTTTACCTCAGAGTGCTCTTTCTGGCCCGGCCGGGGCTCTTGGGGAGTGCTGTCGACCACGGGGCTCTCCCCCTCCGATTCCCTCTGGGAGAGTACCTCTTCGTGAGCGACTGAGGACAAATTCTGATCGGGATCGGGCACGGAGTGGGCTCCCATCGGGGAAATTCAGGAAACCTCACGCGGAGCGCGCTCGGCGAGCGCAGCTTCTCCGAGCCGGCGGAAGTCACGGATCGTCTTCGGAATGTCATCCGCACCAAAGATGGCCGAACCCGCCACGAGGCAGTTCGCACCGGCGGCTGCGCAGAGAGGAAGAGTCTCGTAGTTCAGGCCACCATCCATCTCGACCGAGCCCTGGAAACCGGAGTCGCGCAGCCAGGTCACCTTCTCGAGAACCTCGGGCATGAAGCTCTGGCCGCCGAAGCCCGGCACAACGCTCATCACGAGCACCAGGTCTACCGAATCCAGAAAGTCGGCGACCGTGTCGATCGGTGTGGCGGGATTGACCGCGATTCCGACCTGTTTCACGCCGACATCGCGGAAGTGCCGGATCGTCTCGCGGACGTCGGACGCTTGCTCACAGACCTCGCGGTGAAAGGTCAGCACGTGAGCGCCGGCCTTGGCGAAGTCCTCGGCGTACCTGGCCGGATCCGTGATCATCAGGTGCACGTCGAGCGGGACCTTGGCGGCGCCAAAGATGCTCTTCACGACCGGCGGACCGATCGTCAGGTTGGGCACGAAGTGCGCGTCCATGACGTCTACGTGGAGCCAGTCCGCTCCTGCCGCCTCGACGCGCTCGATATCCTCAGCCAGCCGGGCGAAGTCGGCGGAGAGCAGCGAAGGCGAGATGATCGTGGGGAGAGAATGCATTCCGTGGAGAGTCGGGCGAGAAGCTGGCGAAGAGGTTGCCACAGGCATGGAGAGTGGTCCAGCACGCCGGGAGGCGGGCGTGGGGGTGTCCCGACGCAGCACCTCTCCAGGCTGCGTGGAGGTCCGGGGCTCAGCGACCCGAGAGCGCGCTCACGCCGGGCAGGTCCCGACCTTCGAGGAGCTCCAGGGAGGCGCCTCCGCCCGTGGAGACGTGGTCGATCTGGTCCGCCAGCGAGAACTTGCCGATCGCGGCGACGGAGTCTCCTCCACCGACGACCGTGTAGCCCGAGCAGCCTGCGACGGCTCTCCCGACCTCCTCGGTGCCCTTCTGGAAGGCCGGCCACTCGAAGACCCCCATCGGGCCGTTCCAGACGAGGGTCTGAGCGGACGCGGCGGCGGCGACGAAGGCCGCTCGGCTCTTGGGACCGATATCGAGGCCCATCAGATCGTCCGGAATGTCCGCACCCTCGGTGGTGACGACCTCGGTGTCCCCCGAGAACTCGGCTCCACACTCGTGGTCGACCGGCAAGAGCAGCTCGACGCCCTTGTCTTTCGCCTTGCTCATGGCTTGCCGGACCAGGTCGATCTGCTCGTCCTGGACCAGCGAAGTTCCCACTCCATGGCCCATTGCTTTGAGAAATGTGTAGGCCATGCCCCCGCCGACGATCAGCTTGTCGACCTTGTCGAGGAGGTTGTCAATCACGGTCAGCTTGTCGGCCACCTTGGCACCGCCGAGCACCGCGACGAGCGGGCGCTTGGGATCGTCGAGGACGCGCCGGAAAGCCTGCAGCTCGGCCTGGAGGAGCAGCCCTGCAGCGGAAGGCAGCAGGCGCGCGACTCCGGAGACGGAGCAGTGGTCGCGGTGTGAGCTGCCGAAGGCATCGTTGACGAACACGTCGCCGAGCTCGGCAAAGGCCTTCGAGAGCTCCGCGTCGCCCTTCGTCTCTCCGGCGTGGAAGCGAACGTTCTCGAGCAACACGACGTCTCCCGGCGCGGTGTCCGAGATCGCGGCAGCGACGGCCGCTCCGGTGCTCTCTTGCAGCGCGACGACGTGGGTTCCGAGCAGCTCCGCCAGGCGCGCCCCCACCGGAGCCAGCCTCATCGTCTCCACGACCGCACCCTTCGGTCGGCCCAGGTGGCTCATCAAGATCGGCTGTCCGCCGGCCGCCAGGATCTTTTGGATCGTGGGCACGGCGCGACGAATGCGCGTGTCGTCCCGGATCGTTCCGTCGTCGTCGATCGGCACGTTGAAGTCGACGCGTACGAGGACGCGCTTCTGGTTCATGTCGAGGCTGTCGAGGGCGGGCGTTTCGAGATTCATGAGGACTCCAGAGTTCGCCGAATCGGCGAAGAGATTGACGGGAGGCGGAGAGCTAAAAGAGACGGCGCCACTCGCGCAGAGCTGCACAAGTGACGCCGCTCATAGGTTGGGCGAGCTTACTTCTTGCGCTTGGCGGCGGTCTTCTTGCCCTTGAGGCGGTGCGAGAAGCGAACCAGGTCGACGACGCGGTTCGAGTAGCCCCACTCGTTGTCGTACCAGCTGATGATCTTGACGGTGTTGCCATTCATGACCATCGTCGCGGTGGCGTCGTAGATCGAGCTGTGCGGGTTGCCGACGATGTCGCTGGAGACGATCAGGTCCTCGGTGTACTCGAGCACGCCTTTGAGGTCCGTCTTGGCAGCCTTCGCGAAGGCGGCGTTCAGCTTCTCGACAGTGACCTTCTTTTTCAGGGTCGCGACGAGGTCGACGACCGAGCCGTCCGGAACGGGGACGCGCATGGCGCAGCCGTCCAGCTTGCCGGCGAGCTTCGGAAGGATCTTGCCGACGGCGCGAGCGGCACCTGTCGAGGTCGGGATGATGTTCGCCGCCGCGGCGCGCGCACGACGAAGGTCGCTGTGCGGCAGGTCGAGGATCTGCTGGTCGTTCGTGTAGGCGTGAACGGTGGTCATCAGGCCGTGCTGGATGCCGAAGTTGTCCTCGAGGACCTTGGCGATCGGCGCGAGGCAGTTCGTCGTGCAGGAAGCGTTCGAGATGATGCGGTCACTGGCGCGCAGCGAGTTCTGGTTGACGCCCATGACGACCATGGCGTCGATCTCGTCCTTCGGGGGGACGGTCAGGAGGACCTTCTTGGCGCCGGCTTCGAGGTGCTTCTCGCAAGCCGCGCGCGTCGTGAAGATTCCGGTCGACTCGATCACAAAGTCGATCTTGTCGTCGCCGTGCTTGAGGTTGGCCGGGTCGCGCTCGGCAGTGATGCGCACCTTCTTGCCGTCGACCGTGAGGCCGTTCTTGGTGTGCTTGACCTTGCCGGGAAAACGACCGTGGACCGAGTCGTACTTGAGCAGGTGAGCCAGAGTGGCGGGATCGGTGATGTCGTTGATTCGGACGACTTCGAACTGGCTGCTGGCATGCATTACCCGGAACACGTTCCGACCGATGCGGCCAAAGCCATTGATTGCAACACGAATAGCCATGAGGGGCCTTCTATCCTTATTGAAGAGCGGTGACGGGTGGGTGGCGAACCAGTGCCCTTCGATCCGTCGATCGACATCGGCCACAGGCCAGCTCGATCGAAAGTCAGCCCCCCAACGGGGAACCCGAATCGAAGAAAACCGAAAGCCGACCTCCAGGGGCCGATCTCCGGCAAAAAGCAGCAGGGCTCGCAAGCACCTGGTTTTAGAAAATTCTTGTCCGCATCGAGAAGCGGGCCAACCGGAGAAGGCGCTTTCGCACCCGTCAGCCATACCCAAGCCCAGAAGCGGGGCAATAGAATAGCGAGCGCGGCTCGATCCATCAATCGGTGTCGCGACGGAGCTCGACGTGAAAGTCATCCAATCCAAAGCGCGAGTGAGCGACTCTCCCCTTCCGGCGCAGGCCGCGGAAGCTCACGCCTCCGGTGCGGAGCCAGAGATCCGGCTGAACTGGGAAGCGCTGGCCGCCGGAGTCGGGCTGGAGCGGAACGAGCCGGTCTTGGTGGCACTCTCGGGTGGCGCGGACAGTGTGCTGCTCTTGCGCCTGCTCGCCGAGTCCCCCGCCAGACCGGCGATCCACGCACTTCACTTCGATCACGGCCTGCGCGGCGACGAGTCGCTGGCGGATGCCGAGTTCTGCCACGCCCTGTGCCGCGACCTCGACATCCCCCTCCGCATCGAGCGGGGAGCCGTCGACCGCAGCCAACGCGGCCTGGAGGCTCGCGCGCGCCGAGCTCGCTACCACGCGCTCACGCTCGAGGCCGAGCGCCTCGGCCTCGCACACATCCTGACGGCGCACCACTCAGGCGACCGACTCGAGACCTTGATCCAGAGGTGGGTCCGCGGCGACGTGCTCTTCGGGCTGACCGGTCCGAATCCGCGGCTGAACCTGCAAGCGTTCTCGGAGCTCAACCCGACGGCCTCCACACTCAGCCTGGTTCGCCCGATGCTCGAGCTCGGCCGAGAGGAGATTCGCGCGCACCTCTCCGCGGGCGAACACGCCTGGCGGGAAGACTCGTCGAACCGGGACACGCGCTTCACGCGCAACCGCATTCGAACGCGCGTCCTGCCCGAGTTGTTCGGGACCAGCGCGTCGCGCGCACTCGAGCAGCTCGGCAGCTTCGAGCTAGCCGTTCGCGAGCTCGGAGAGTGCGTCGATGCGAGCACGGCGCACCTCGCTTGGGAGCGACGCGGTGAACACGGCCCGGTGAGCGCGCGCCGACTCTCGCGCAGCGGGCTCGTCGCACTTCCAGGGCCGCTGCAGAGAGCCGCACTGTGGCGACTCCTGGCGGAGGCCACCGGTCGCGGCTCGGGACACAAGCTCCTGGAGCTCGTGCTCGACGGTCTCGAAGCGTCCCGGAGTGAGCGCCACCAGCTGCCCGGCGGCTGGTGTCTGCACCTGCGCTCGCGCGAGCTGGTCCTCACCGCTCCGCAAGCGCGAGCGAACTCGAATCGCGACACGCATGACCTGCCCGTACCCGGCGAGCTCCGCCTCCCGGACGGCCGACTCCTGCGCGCGCAACTACTCGAGGCCAGAGACGCGTCGAGTCCGAAGCTCCCGCCCACCGAGGTCGAGCTCGACGCCGCTGACCTGGCGACAGAGCTCACCGTTCGCTTCCTTCGACCGGGCGATCGCTTCCATCCCCTGGGCGCGCCGGGGAGTCGCCGCCTGTGCCGCTTCTTGGCGGACGCGAGTGTGCCGCGCGAAGAGCGCGATGGGGTTCCGCTCGTGTTCAGCGCCGACGAGTTGATTTGGGTTGCCGGTGTGCGCCCCGCTCACGCCCGGAGGATTCGTCCCGGCACTCAGCAACGCGTGCGTCTCTCCCTCGAATGAGCGACCGAACCGCTCTCTTGCCCCGTTCCGGTGACTTCTCGGAGGTGCGCGGGTAGTGTGGTCCTCTCGCCCTTCGAGTCTCCTCCTCCGCGCCCCCCCTTCCAGCCCCGCTCCTCTCCAGCTCCGTGAAAACCGTTCTGCGACGAAACCGCGATCGCCTCCTCGAGCAGATCGCGCAGGCCTGTGAGAGCGCAGGGCGCGCTGCCGAGTGCGCACAGCTGCTCGCGGTCAGCAAGTCGGTTAGCTCGCGGGTCGCGATGGAGCTCTTTCGCATTGGCCAGACGCAGCTCGGCGAGAGCCGCATCGATGTCCTCGAGGAGAAGCAGCTGGACTTCGAGGCCGCCGAACTCTCACCGGTCTGGCACTTCATCGGTCACATCCAGCGCAACAAGGCGGCGCGCGTCGTGCGCGCGGCCGACGTGATTCACTCCGTCGACTCGCTCAACCTGCTGCGAGCACTCGACCGTCACGCGATGGAAGCGGAGCGCTCGCTCGGGATCTTTCTGCAGGTCAAGCTGACCGATGAAGAATCCAAGCACGGCCTGCCCGCAGCGCAGCTCGCCGAGGCCGTCGAGTTCGGTCGCGAGAGTACCGCCCTCGAGCTCCACGGCTTGATGACCATGGCGCCGCTCGTCGGTGAGCCGGAGCGCGCGCGCGACCTTGCGCGTCAGACCTTCGAGCAGGCCGCTGCTCTCGGAAGCGAGCTGCCGAGCGAAGCCTTCGTCGACGGGCGTGTGCAGCTCTCCATGGGCATGAGCAGCGACTTCGAAGAAGCGATCGCCGCGGGTGCCAGCATCGTCCGCGTGGGCTCCTCGCTCTTCGAGGGAATCGATCCGGGAGAGCGGACGGGCGTGCGGACAAGGATGGGTGACGACGCATGAGTGCTTCCGGCGAAGGCCTCGTCCTGGTCGAGGTTGGCGGTCGCGAGCGCAGGCTCGTCGTTCCCGCTTCGGGGCACATCGTGGTCGGTGCCGACCCGAGACGAGCCGGCCTGCTACTCGTCGATGCGGGAGTCGAGAAGGAGCACTGTCGAATCGGAACGCTCGTCGGCGGCGGGTTTGCACTCCGCGATCTCGACAGCCCAAGTGGAACGAAGGTCAACGGTCAGCGCGTCCGGTCGAAGCGCATCGTGCACGGCGATCGCATCCAGCTCGGCTCGGTCGAGCTGCGCGTCATCGACCCTTCTCTCGAACCGCTCTCCGCGGACTCGCCGCTCGAGCCAGACGAGCCCGCGCTTGCCGAGCTCGACGAGCTCCACCTGCCCGCTCCGCAGAGCTCCGGCGAAGAGACCTTCACCGGCACGATCGGGGGCTACCGAATCATTCGCACGCTGGGCCGCGGCGCCTTCGGGTCCGTCTTGCTCGCCGTTCAGGAGAGTCTGCAGCGCGAGACCGCGCTCAAGCTGCTCTCACCGAAGCTCGAGGGGAACGCGGAGTTCGTTCGACGCTTTCAAGAAGAGGCCCGCGCGGCGGCTTCGCTGTCGCACCCCAATGTCGTGATCGTCTACGACGTCGGCGAAGCGGAAGGGCACCACTTCCTCTCGATGGAGTACATGGCTCAAGGCAGCCTCGAAAGTCGGCTCCGGCGCGAGGGCCAGCTCGAGTGGGCCGAGGTGGTCGCGATTCTGATCGACGCCGCGCGCGGGCTCGTCTACGCCGAGCAGCGCGGGATCCTTCATCGCGACATCAAGCCGGCGAACCTGATGTTGTCGGAGGCCGGAGTGACCAAGATCTCCGACCTCGGGCTCGCCGTCTCGCTCGATGCTGCGAGCAAGGCGGAGCCTCAAGGAACGGCGCACTTCGTCTCGCCGGAACAGGCGCGCGGAGAGGCGATCGACCATCGCTCCGATTTGTACTCGCTCGGCGCGACCGCCTTTCGCCTGCTGACCGGCCACACTCCCTTCGAGGGCAACTCGAAGCGCGAGATCCTGTCCGCGGTCTTCAACGAGACGCCGCCGCGCGCTTCGGAGTTCGCGCCGGAGACGCCGCCCGAGCTGGACGACCTGGTTGCGCGGCTGCTCCTCAAATCCGCGGCGGAGAGACCGCAGTCCGCGCGCATGCTGGTGGCCGAGCTCGAGCTGATCTCCGCCCGTGCGGGACAGTCGAGCCACGGCGCGACGGCGAGCGCGACCCCCGGCGGCGGCTTGCTCAAGTTCGCGCTGGGGCTCGTCGCACTGGTTGCCGTTGCGCTCGGAACCCAGTGGTTCCTCAACCGACCGGGCGAGCAGACTGCGGCGCCGGATGACTCGAGAGTCGTCTCGAACACGACCCTCGCACCTCCCGTGTTCGACGACGTCGACGGGGACCGGGCAGCCGGAGAGCCGCTCGGCGGAGAGGGGTCGAAGTCTTCCACCAAGCTGGGCATGCGGACCGACGAGGCGCCCAGCCAGGCGGACGACCAGGCGCTCCTCTTGCTCGAGGAAGAGGCCAGCGCAGCGCTCTTGGCCACCTCCGCGCTCGCGGACGAAGCGGCCCGCGTCGAGGCCCTGCAGACCTTGCGGGAGTCCTATCGCGGAACGGACGCGGCGGTCCTCGCCGAGACCCAGCTGGCGGAGATCAGGGAGCGCCGAGCCGGTGAGAACGCCGTGATGTCGAAGGCGCAACGCGAACGCGGGAATGCTCTCGCCGCGCTGCGTGCCACGATCCGAATCGACGAAGAAGAGTTCGACGTCGTCCAGGGGCTCATCGACTGGAAGCAGTACAAGACTCCCCTGCCGCTGCTCAGCGACACGGAGTTCGCCGGGTCATTGGCGCTGCTCGAGACGGAGCTGATCGATCGCGCTCTCGCCGAAGCTCAAGCAGCCATCGACGAGGCGGACCGGCTCGCACTGGCGGGCGACTTCGAGGGTGCCGGCGGCGTGCTGGCGGCTGGACGCGAACGGCTGGACCGCGAGCGGCTGGAACAGCTGAGAACCGAAGGCCGGGAAATCGCGAAGACCGCCTGGCTCGAGGCCGAAGCCGAGCAGGAGCAGAGCCTCGAGGTCGTCGCCGGGCTCGGCAGCGGAGGCGGAAGCTCACGTGAGCGCGAGCAGCCGACGCCGGAGGAGCGCGAAAGACGCAAGCGGGAGTGGGAACGCGAACATGCGATCGAGCTCCAGCGGGTCGAGTCGGAGCTGAAGGCCAAGCTTCCGATTCCGAACGGCGCTCTGGTCACTCTGCTCGAGGTCGACGACCGACTGAAGGAACGCGCGCTCGCGCTCCCCGACGAGAGGGCCGCGTTCATCCGAGCGCTCGGCGAAGTGGAGCGCCGGCAGAGCGCGGACAAGCTCCACGCCGGGCCGGGCCTCGAGTCGGAGCTCCGCGCTCTGGACTTCGGCGCCATCGCCGCGCGACTGACCGAGGTCTCCTCGAACCTGAAGTCCGATGAGCTCCGCTCTCGCTTCCTCGCACTGGCCGGCGACATCGAGAGCTTCCGCATCGTCCTGCGCACGATTCGGTCCGAGTTCGACGCGGGGCACTGGCGACGACGAGCACTCGCGGATCCGAGCTCTCGACGCGCGAAAGCGGCCACGGTCGTCGGCGCCACCGAGTCGGGCTGGCTGGTGGGTACCGACTCGGCCCCCGAGCTGATCTCGAACGCCGCGCTCGCCGGGTCGACCGCGGCCCTCGACCTGCTCTTCAACTCTCGGATCAACCGCGACTACACCCCCGCCGAGCTGAGTGGCATCGCGAGCGGCCTGCGACTGGCGGCCGTGCTGGAGACGCTCGCCCGCCTCCAGCCCGCCTTCTCCAGCTCGCCGCCGAGCTTGAACCGCGAGGAGCTCGAGGGCTTCGCGGAGCTCTTCGACCGCGCCCGCGAGTGGGCGCGACTCGCCGGCGATGAGGACCCGCTGCTCCTCGAAGAGCGAGCGGCCACGCGGGTGCTCTCCGCACTCGCCGATAGCGGCGAGGAGGGCTGGACCTCCGCCGTGCAAGAGCTGGACGCCGCAGTGAGCGAAGGCGATGGCTCCTTGTTGATTCTCCTGCTGACCACGAGCGGATCGAACTGACCTTCTCCACGCGAGACGTCTCTCCAAGCTTGAACCGACCCGACTCGGTATCGGAGACTACGCGCGGCGCACCAGGCTCCCCGATGACACTCGATAGCTCACCCAGCACGCTCGACGAGAGCATTCGACTTGCGAGCAACCGGATCGGAGATCGCCTGCCCAAGCCGTGCGCTCTCTTCATGTGCGCCACGGGTGTCGGCGTCCTGCCCGGCCAGCTGACGGAGCGCGTCGCGCTTCCGCTCGGTGGGATCGAGGGAGTCCCCGCGGGCTGGGAAGAGGCCGTGCTCTACGCCGGGAGTCTGCAGTCGCTCCCGGTCTGGCTGATCGACGACGAAGGCGCGCGCCTCGGATCCGAGCCGTCCTGGTCGGGCGGCTTTCCGGTCTGGCTCGCCGCGGCGCACGGAGCGCGGTGCGCGGTGTTCACTTCGGCGGGCTGCGCACTTCCAGTTTCACAACCGGCCGGTTCGAAGCTGGCGGGCTCGCTGGCCGTCGCCACCGACCACATCCGGTTCGGCGACTCCACACCGTTAACCGACCTCGGTCCGAACGACCTCGGTCCACTCTTTCCCGACCTCTCGCTGCTCCACGATCGAGAGCTTCGCGACGCTGCGCTCGCACGCGCCGGCGAGCTCGGCTTCCCGCTGTCGCCCGCCGTGATCGCCTGCACGCGCGGTCCCGCTCTCGAGACGCGAGCCGAGCGTGAGGTCCTGGCCTCGATCGGTGCCGCGATCTCCGTCCAGAGCCTCGCACCGCCCCTGCTCGCCGCCGGGCACGCGGGGCTGAGAGCGCTCTCCATTACCGCCGTCACCGACGAAGGCGACCGCCCGGTCGACATGTCGACTCTGCTCGCCAACGCCGAGGCGCTCGCGCCCAAGCTCGACGATCTCATGCTCGCCCTGGTCCCCGATCTAGAGGCTCGCGTCGCGGCGCTCGAAGAGGAACACACCGCATGAACGCCCCCGAGAAGTCGAAGCCCCGCATCGCTGTCCTGGTCTCGGGCGGCGGGCGCTCCCTGGTCAACCTGTGCGAGAAGATCGAGGCCGGCGAGCTCGACTGTCAGGTCGCGCTCGTTCTGTCGGACCGCGAGGACATCCGCGCACTCGAGCACGCCGCGGACCGCGGCATCGACACCGCCGTCGTCAAGCGCAAGGACCACGCGGACACCGAGACCTTCAGCCAGGCCGTCTTCGCCGAGATCGAGCAGCGCGGCTGCGAGTTCGTGGTCCTCGCGGGCTACCTCAAGCTGCTCCGGATTCCGGAGAGCTGGTTGGGACGCGCCATCAACATCCATCCCGCCCTGCTGCCGGCCTTCGGTGGCGCGGGCTACTACGGAGACCGCGTCCACCAGGCTGTCCTCGAGGCGGGCGTCTCCGAGACCGGGTGCACCGTGCACTACGTCACGAACGAGTACGACGCCGGCCCGATCCTGCTCCAGAGGAGCATCGAGGTCGCCCCCTCGACCGAGGTCCATGACCTCGCCGATCGCGTCTTCGAGGAAGAGAAGATTGCTCTGCCCGAAGCGGTGCGCAGACACCTGGCCGGAGAAGTTTTCTGGCGGGATGGACGAGCCATCTGCCGATGAAAGCCAGAGCCACCGTTCACCAAGGACCCCGCCCCTGTGGACCGGGTCCGACGGCTCCTCAACTCTGGCGCCCCTCCGAGTCCACACCCACCTGAGCCCCGCCGACGCGGACCACCGAAGACGAGACGAGAGCATGTTCACAAACGAGTGGCAGAACTACTGGGGACTCGAGCGAGATCCCTTCGCCTGTGAGGACGCCGACAAGGACTTCGTCCTCTCCGAGCTGGACTCGGGCAGCGTTCACTCGAGCTTCGATCGCATCTATGGCGATCCGCGCATGCCGGCGCCCGGAATCGTGTTCGGCGAGAAGGGCAGCGGAAAGAGCGGGCTGCGCTTGATGATGAAGCGGCGGCTGGAGGAGCACAACGAGGAGTCCGAGGACGCCAAGCTCTTCATCCTCGAGTACATCGACTTCAACCTCTACCTCGAGCACTTCCGCGGTCAGAGCTCGAGCTCGCCAGAGAAGCTGATGAGCGCGTGGAGTCTCTCCGACCACATCGACTCGCTGCTCTCCATCGGAACCACGCAGCTCGTCGACGGCTGCCTCGAGGGAACGGAGAAGCACGAGAAGCTCTCACCCAAGCAGAAGCTGAACCTCCTGCTGCTCACCTCGCTCTACTACAACTCCAAGAACCACACCGCCTCCCACGCGACCAGCCGCCTCACGCGCACGCTGCGCTTCTTCAACGGGCGCAAGTTCAAGCGCAGCCTCGGGCTGATCCTCCTGACCCTGGTCAGCATCGCGCTGGCCGCCGCTCCGCACGTGGGCGAGAGTGACCTCGGTCCCGCCAACTACTGGTACCTCAGCGGCGGCCTGCTGCTCGCCGCCTCCTGGATTCGTCACAAGAGCGTGGACTACATGACCCGCCGCCGCGCGCGTCGCGCCGCCGCGAGCATTCGCGTCCTGCCCCGCGAGTCCTCGACCATCGCGGATGTGCTCGCCTCGATTCCCACCAGCCAACGCGCCGAGTACACGCTCCCCGAGTCCAACCGCGAAGAGGGTCGCTACGAGCTGCTGCAGCGACTCTTCGACCTGACCGAGGCCTTCGGTTACAGCGGCTGGTACGTCCTCCTGGATCGAGTCGACGAGCCCTCGCTGCTCTCCGGCGACAGCAAGCTGATGTCCCAGTTCATCGAGAAGCTGCTCGACATCAAGCTGCTCCAGTACCCCGGCCTGGCCCTGAAGCTGTTCCTCCCGATCGAGCTGGAGACCCTGTATCGCACGGCGACACCCGAGGACCTAAAGCGCATGCGCCTCGACAAGTCGAACCTGATTCCCGAGCTCAAGTGGGGCGGGCAGGAGCTGTACGAGATCGCGAACAAGCGACTGCGCGCCTGCCTCGAGCACGGCAGCCAGCTCAAGACTCTCGACGGCCTCTTCGATCCGGAGTTCGACCTCGAGTACCTGCGCTCGACCATGCAGGTGCTGGGCACCCCGCGCTACTCCTTCGGCTTCTTGTCCTCGGTCGTGCTCGCGCACGTCAAGGAGCTACCGGGCGACCTCGCGAAGGACGATCCCGCCTGGCGCATTCCACTGAGCCGATTCGAGATCGAGCGCGCCGCCTGGATCGACCGCACCGGCCTGCTGCGCCGGACGATGAACTGACGCCCGGCGCGTCGTGCGCCGCTACTCGACAGTCATCTTCTCGGCTGGCCTCTTCTCGGCTGGTCCCTACTCGATCGGACTGAACTCCGAGTCGGTCGGAATCTCGTCGGTCGGGCTCTCGAACTCTTCGGGATTACCCGCGGGCGCCTTGGCGGACTCCTCCTTGGACCCCTCGGCCGGCAGCTCCGGCAGCTCGCGCTCGTCCTCGCTGGGCTGGAAGGGCTGCATCAGCTTCACCGGCTCCGCACTCTCGTACTGAGCCGAGAGCACCTTCACGTCCCCTGAAGCATCGTCGATCGAGGTCTCGAGCTTGCGCAAGTTGTCGAGCACCTGGCGATGCTCTTCCAGTCGCGTCTCGATCAAGGCCAGGCGCCTCGACTGCATGTCGGACTCGGCGCTCAGCTGGTCGGCGACTCGCTCGGCTGCAGCCTCCGAGTAGTTGCCCAGGATCTCTTCGCAGAGTGCGCGCACGCAGTCGGGGAAGAAGCGCGCGTTGTGCAGGGAGACCAGCTCATGCATGGCGTCGGAGCCCGCGGCGCCGAGGCGCCTCTGCTTGATGGCGCTGGTGAGCTCGAGCGCAGGACGCTCGGGCGGACCGAACAGACGACGACGAACGACCGCGCGACTCTTGAAGGTCAACCAGTCCCAGAAGACCACCTTCTTGATCGGAATGTCGTCCAGGGCGAAGGGCGCGCTGACGCCATCCTCGATCACGCGCTGGTTCATCGGCGCGAGGCTCTGGATCCCGAGCTGGTCGAGGTGTACCTCGGCGGTGCGCAGGTCGTCTTCCACTCCAGTCGGCAGTGAGATGCCCGCGGCCCCCCTGCTGACTCGTTCGGAGAGAGCCTCGTGCAGTCGAGTTGCCAGCTTTCGCTTGTGGCCGAGCAGGGAGGCCTTCAGCTCCTTGATCAGGAGGTACTGGAGGCTCTCGTCGCTGGAGAACCAGTGGACCAGACCGCGCTCGAGCTTCTCGGAGGTGCTGTCCTCGACACCGCGAGCCCACTCGCGCGTGAGCGACTCCAGCTCCTGCTGGAGCTCCGTGAAGGCAGCCTGCCAGTCGAAGTCGCGCAGGCGGTCGAGTGCCTCCAGCCGCTGCTTCGACGAATCGAGGGTGCGCTCGAGGCCGGTCACCCGCTGGGCGAGGTCCTTGACCGAGCGATGCCCGAGGAGCGTGCGAGCCTCGGAACAGAGCGACGAGGCACGTCGCAAGCTGTCGCTCAAGAAGGCCGTCAGGTACTCGGTGCTGTTCAGGTAGTCGGTGAGGTCACCGATGAACGACTCGAAGTTCGCTTCGCCGATACTCACCGGAGCCGCGACTCCACCGGTGTTCGACCCGGAGCGTGCCTCCAGAATTCGGCGACTGGCCGCCTGCAAGAGGTCGACGGGATAGATGCGCAGTCGGCCTTCGTCGGCGGCTGCTTTGAGCGGCGCGCTCATCGACAGGCTGTGGAAGGCCTCGATGATTCGTTGCGGGTCTTCGCTCTCGAGGCTCGGCTCGAGGGTTCCGTCCGGGCGGAGGTCGCGCTTGCTCGAGTCGAGGTTGACCACGAGGAAGATGCGACTGAACAGCTCGAGCAAGCGACTGAACTCGCTGAAGACCTGCTCGAGGAAGAGGTTGTCGCTCTTGACGACGAAGATCGCGCAGGCGGCCGCGTTGCGGAAGTCGCGCGTCATCTGGTCGTAGCCGAACTTCATCCGAGCGTAGAGGCCCGGCGTATCGACGAGCACGGCGCCCGACTGCTCCAGCTCCCCCGCCGGGACCTTCACGTCCACGCGACGAATCGCCTTGGCGAAGTGCACGGCAGGCTCGAAGTTCTGCCCGCGCTGCTCGACCTCGCGAATCTTGTCCGCCAGCTCAGCGTGAGCGCGGTTGATCTCGAGGCGCAGAGCGCTGGGGTCGGTGAAGTGCTGCGTCTCGCCGTTGTAGCGCGTGATGATAAAGTGCAGCGTCTCGGAGTGCGAGACGAAGACCATGCACGGGTAGGCCGGCAGGGAGGTCACCTCGCTCACGTACTCGGCGCAGACCGAGTTCATCAGGGTCGACTTGCCGCTCTTGAGCGGGCCGAAGATCAGGACGTAGGCCTGCTGTTCGGCGACCTTGTCGACCAGGGCGCGAAACTGGAGCCCGAGGTCGAGGAGCTCGGGGAGCAGCGCCTTGCCCGGCAGCTCGTCCTCCGCGGCTTGGATGGCCTTGGCGCTGCGCTCGAGGGGCTCGAGCAGGGGCCTGAGTTTCGAGTCGAACTCGGTGCAGAACTGGCTGAGAAGGGTATCCATCTTGAACCGGCGGCGGTGGAAATCGGGGCCTGTCGAGAGGCGCGACGATGCGTTTGAACAAAAAACAGGGCGCGCGATTAGTTTCCGACCTGTGGCGAAAAAATGCCAACGGATTAACCGGACTCGGGCGAACTTCCAGCAATCGAGTTCAGTGTGTTTCGAGACTGTGAAGTCCTCCCACCCCCCAACGCACCCCGCACTGTCTTCCTGCCGCTAGGAAGTCGGGGGCTCTGCTGCACCCTGCGGTCTCGATTTCGAGCGCAGGCGTTCCTCGCGGCGATCCAGATCGTGCAGGACTCGCGCTCGGGCCCTACTCGTCAATCGCGTGAGCGCGAGCTCGCGCGCACGCTCGCAAAACGCGAGCGCCCGCTCTGGGTCGCGAAAGCGATGTTCGAGCAGCTTGGCCGCGGTCACACTCGCCGAGGCGGCGACCTCCTCGTCGACCCGCTCGCAAGCCGTCTTGTCGGAGAGCGCTGTCAGCTCCCGGAGCGCCCGCTCTTCCTCACCCACCCGCGCCAGGAGGTCCGCTCGCACGAGCCGCAGGCCGCACTCATCGGGCACACCGCCCTCGGCCAGCGCGCGGTCGCACCACACCAGCGCTTCGGCAAACTCCCGATTCGCCGCGAACAGGCGCCCGAGCCCTGCGGCTCGCGTCGCCGCCGGCCCCGACAGGGGCAGCCCGTCGGAGCGCTCCCCCTCGGTCGCCCGCCCCGCATGTGCGGCGAGCACGACCAGGCTCAGAACATCGTCGCGGTTGTGACGGAAGACGTCCTCCAGGCGATGCCCGCGCCCGCCCAGGTAGTCGAACCACGCCTCGGGCGCAAAGCTCCCCGGCAGATCGTCGCAGCGCTCGACACCGGTCAGCCGCGTCTCCATCGTTCCCAGCCGACCATCGCCGAACTGGCGCCCATACAGTCGCTGCAGCGGCCAGTACAGGTCGAGGTGAGGCTTCTTGTCGAACGGTGGCTCGACGCCGTGCAGCTTCATCTTGTCCTCGAGCCGGTGGCGGTCGAAGGACTTGCCGAAGAAAGAGACCATCGAGTCCGCCTCGGCCACGCGCAGCGCCACCTCGAACATGAGCGCCGCCTCTTCCGCCGGCGACCGCAGGAAGCCCTGCCACAGTCGGAACTCGTCCTCCTCGAAGGTGCCGAGCGCGACCATGAACGCGATCGTCCCCGCTCCGCCCGAGAGTCCCGTGGTCTCGATGTCGAGGTAGACCGCGCGGCGCAGGTCGAGGTCTCGACAGGCGGCGTCGCGCGCCAGGAGCTCGAGCGTCTCGCGCGAAGCCCGATCGATCTCTCGCAGAGCCCACGCGCCGTGTTCGTGACTGTCGGGATAGCGAAGCTCGCGATAAGAGAGCTCGCCTCGATCGGTGAGCACACTCGAGAGCTCCGTCGGATCACCGAAGGTGAGCGCCGACGAAGGTCGCTGAGCTTCGCGAGCTTGCTCCGCGCTCGCAGCCTTCGAGCGTGCCGCTCCTCCCAGCTGTCTGCGAAGCCACTCCGGCGACTCGCCCTCGCTCGCCGCTGGCTTGGTCGGTTTCGCCGGCGGATCCCCGCGCTGCCGCCGCAGACGGTCGATGAACTCGGTCACGGCTCGGGCTCGGTGGTGAAGTTCGGGATCGACGCGGGCTCCGGCTGGGCGCCCTCGAGGAGGTGCGCGAGCAGCGCCAGAATCGTCTCCTTGGAGAGCGGCCCGATCTCGGCCGCCGGGCCCACGCAGGCCGGGCAGCCGGACTTGCACTCGCACGACTCGAGCACGTCCTTGGCAGCCGCGAGGATCGCGCCGGTGTTGGCGAACAGGGCGCGCGCGAGCCCGACCCCGCCGCGGACGCGGTCGTACAGGAAGAGCGCCGGGCGCTTGAAGTGCGCGGACTTGATCTGGGTCGAGAGCCCGAAGTCTCCCGGCTGGCAGCGCAGGTAGAGCGGAACGACGCGGCGCAGGAGCTCGCCCAACCCGTGCCAGGCCGAGCCGCGATCGCCGGCATGCAGGAAGAGCTCGCTGGCCGTCTGCTCGGAGAGGGTGAGCACGAAAGCCTCGGTGTCGATCTCCTCCGGCGGGAGGTGGATGTCTTCGGCTCCGACATTCTCGCGCGTGTAGAAACGAATCTTCTTGTAGAGCGTGGCGACGACCGTCACGTGGACCTCGCCGCACCAAGCTGAGTAGTCCTCGCACTCGCCCTCGTCTCCGAAGCTGCCGAGCGCCAGCGGCCCCTCCGCATCCGGAGCCGTCTCGCGCCAGCGCACCTTCCGCTCTTCCAGTCGCAGGACGCGCACCTCGGTGTCGGTCTGCGCATCGGTGAAGTAGTCACTGTCCACGCGTCGCGCATAGGCGCGCCGGTTCTGGTAGTCGAACTGCTCGACCTTCCAGGTCTCCCCCTCGACGAGATAGATCGCACCGTCGTGCACCGCGGTGATCGAGCCCTCGCGGTCGATCTCGCCGATCGCCTTCTTCGTCTCGATGTCGAGCACGACCACGTTGTCCGGATCGTTGCCGGTGAGCGTGACGTCCTGCGCCGGATAGGCATCGGCCGTCCAGTACCAGGCGTCGTCCTTGAAGTGCAGGAAGGCCAGCTCGTCCGTGAGGTAGTCGAGGATCCCCGCCAGGTGCGGCGACGGCCCGAAGCCCTCGACGCGCGCGCCCTCGGCGCCAGGCTCTCCCTCTCGCTCGAGGCGGAAGGGCAGCTCGAAGGCCGCGCACTTCAGCTCCTCCGACAGGATCACCAGGTTGTCCGGATCGAGACCGATGGCCTCGCGCGGGGCATCGGTCAGGAAGTCCGGGTTCTGCGCCAGGTACTGATCCACCGGATCGGAGCGCGCGATCATCACCACCAGGCTCTTCTTGCCGCGACGACCGACTCGCCCGGCGCGCTGCCAGAACGAGGCCTGGCTGCCGGGATAACCGACCAGCACGGCGACGTCGAGCCGCCCCACATCGATCCCGAGCTCGAGCGCATTGGTCGTCACGACCACCTTGACCTCGCCGCTGCGCAGCCCGTCCTCGATCTCGCGTCGTAAGAGCGGCAGGTAGCCGCCGCGATAGCCGCGCACTTCATCGGCGCTGAGGCCGTACTTCGCCGCGTTCTCCTTGAGGTACAGCGTGAGCACCTCGACAGCCGTGCGCCGGTTGCAGAAGAAGATCGTCTGGTGGTGCGGGCCGCAGACCACGCGCGCCAGGCGCCGGGCCTCTTCGAGGGCGTTCGCTCGCAAGCCCGCAACGGGATCGAGCATGGGCGGGTTGAACAGGCCCAGTACGCGCTCGCCAGCGGGCGAGCCGTCGCGGTCGACAACATGCACCGGCCGGCCGATCAGCTTCTCGCCGTGCTCGGCCGGATCGCGCAGCGTTGCGGACGAGAGCAGGAAGCGCGGGCTCGAGCCGTAGTGCTTGGCGATGCGCAACAAACGGCGCAGCACGTTCGCGACGTTGGAGCCCAGCACCCCGGACAGAGTGTGGACCTCGTCGATCACGATGTACTCGAGTCCGGCGAAGAGGTCGGCCCACTTGGCGTGGTTCGGAAGGATGCCCTGGTGCAACATCCACGGGTTGGTCAGGATTACGTGTCCGCGCTGCCGCAACGTGCTGCGCACCGAGGGCGGCGTGTCTCCGTCGTAGGTGTACGAGTGCCAGTCCTCTCCGAGCTCACCGATGAGCGAGCCCAGCGACTTCGACTGGTCTTGCGAGAGCGCCTTCGTCGGGAACATCCAGATCGCGCGTGCGCGGCCTTCGCTCGCGAGCAGTGAGTTCAGGACCGGCGCCGTGTAGGCCAGCGTCTTGCCGGACGCCGTCGGTGTGCAGACGAGGACATCCTTGCCGTCGAGCGCCGCGTCGATCGCTTCGGCTTGGTGCGCGTGCAGCTCTCCGAGTCCGCGCGCCCGAAACAGCTCCACCAGTCGCGAATCCAGTCGACTCGGAAAGTCCGCGCGGCTCCCCGCGCGCTCGGGAATTCGATCCCAGTGCACGAACCGGTCGCGCAGCTCGGGGTCGTCCTTCAGGTTGCGAACGATGCCCTCCACATCGCCCGGTGCCCCGCGCCGCGAGGGTCGCTCGGCCACTCGATCGGCCGGCGTCGCCAGGGCACCGCCGGTGCCCTCATCGCTCTCTCTCACGGGGGTGGGATCCATGCTGTTAGCTTCCTGTTAGGCTCACCCTAATCCTCCAATTCGCCCATGACAAGTGGGCCCGAGGCAAGCAGCGCTCCGCCGGAGGCTAGGAGTCGAATAGTCCGCTCAAGGCCTCGGCGAGTCCAGGCCGGATCTCCCCCCAGAGCCCATCCTGCTCGCAAAGCTCTTGCCCGTCCGGAGAACGGAGCACACGAACCACTCGCGAGTCGCCGGTCACCGAGAGGATCTCGACGGTGATCGCCCCCTCCGTGCTGCCCGGAAGTTCAGAAGTCGAGAGCCAGCGACGGACGCGAATCGAGAGCAGCCGGTCCACCAGCGAGGCGAAGCTCTTGGACTCGAGAGTCGTGCCCTCGGCCTGCCAGACATTGGCCTTGCGGTCGAGCACGTAGGCCAGCTCGTCCGCGCCCTGTCGCAGTCGGACCGTGTGTTGTTCGCGTTCGACCAGCTTGTGCACCACGAGGGAGCGCAGCTCATCCATCGAGAGCTGCAAGCTCTGCGCGAGCTCCGTGGGAATGATCGAGACGAGCTCGTCGTCCCGGCGCATGAACATCCGCCCCGCCTCGCCGCCCGCGACCTGGTGAGCCACGCCGATCTCGCCACCGAAGACCATCCCGCTCCTGGTCCGGATCTCGAAGCGCTGGGGCTTCACGCCCGGGTCGAACTTCACGCTCTGGTCGAGGAAGACCGCGAGCTCTGCGTGGTCGAGCGCGGCCAACAGGTCTCCGACCTTGCCCTCGTCCGCGCGCGCGTACTGGTCTTCGGTGAGGTCCGCGTCCGCCACCTCGATCGCTTCGGTCACGACCCACTCGGCACCGGTGTGAATGAGCCGCAGCGCTCCCGCTTCCGACTCGAGCTGGATCGACTCGATGTCGCTCCGGTTCGCACGAACGAAGGCGTAGTCGTAAAAATCCTCGAAGGGTGTGCTGAAGAAGCTCACGTCGCGTGCGCTGATCCTCCACACGAACGGATGGCCCTCGCGCATTCCGAGCCACACGTCTTCTTCGTCGGCCATGCGCGCGAAGCGAAGAGCGACGCTGTTGCCGCGCGAGCTTCGGAACTCCACCCGAAGCAGGGGCTCGTCGAGTCCGTACAGAGCGAGGCTCGCCGGGTGGTCGTCGTGGAAGCCGGCGATGTGCGAGCCGACGATCTGCTGGTGGAACAGCGCCATCGCCGTCGGGTCCAGCGAGACGCGCGCGGGGGATGCGGCGAACCAGCGCGCCCCCTCCGAGAGCGCCTCGAAGGAGAGGTCTTCACCACCCTCCGTGTAGGAGCCCTGTCGCGAGAGCTCGATCGGTCGCTCGAGCGGAGAGATCTCGGTCAGGCGACGGCTCCGATAGTCCTGGTCCGTGCCGCTGACCGCGTTGTACAGGGTCCGCACCGTGCGCAGGATTCGCCCGTCCACGCGGACGTAGAGCGTGTTGCCATCGAGGTCGGTCCCACCGATCTCGACGACGACCCTCCTGGGCGGCGCGCTCGTCTCACCCGCAGGGACGGATTCCGGCGTCCGCTCCGTCACGGTCAGGACGGCGCGCGGCGGATCGAACCCGAGCCCGCCCGCGTCCTCGATATCCGGGACCTCGATGCCGCGCAGCGTGCCGATCTGCTCGAGCAAGGACGTTATCTGCCCCTGCGCCGCGCGGTACGCGATCGGCTCCGTCAGGTACCAGTTCTCGCGCGCGTCGCTCTCCAGTCGCATGTTCCAGTGGCGCTCGATCTGTTCGACCTGAATCGAGTGGATGTTGTCGACCGCGATGCCCTCGAAGACCGGGAAGTCGATGAAGCCATCGGGGTCCGCGGCTGCCTCCTCCTGCTGCATCCAGACCAGAACGCCCAGTGCTCCGACGAGCAGGAAGAGCACAGCGATCGTCTTGCCCTGCACGCTCGAGCTAGCGCCTCCGACGCAGGAAGGTCACGACACCCAAGAGCCCGAAGACCGCAGGCAGCCCCCACAGTGTCGAGTGGAAGATGACCGCCATGTCCGCTCCGCGCGTGATGTCGACGAGCGAGCGCTCGGGATCTCGCGAGGCGACACCGACTCGGAAGTCGCGCTCGGCGAGCCAGTTGAAGGCGTTCAGCAGGAAGTCGCGGTTGGTGCTGAACGCGTTGTTCGCCATGAAGAAGGGGCTCGCGATTCCGATCACGCGCGCCTCGCGCGCCAGTCCCTCGGAGTCGAGCAGCTCGGCCGGCTCTCCGGCCTGATTCACGACCGGGAAGGTCGAGACCATCACCAGGCGGAAGCGACCGGTCGTCTCGCGGTTGTTGTCGAGTGAGAAGTCGAGCGTGAAGTTCGCGTCCGGCATGTCGCGCCAGGACTCGGCCGGCGAGCTGACCAGCTCGAGCAGCAGCCCACCCTCGGGCGGACCGCCGTAGTCGAACGAGCGCGAATAGACGAAGCGCAGCTTGCGGTCGCGTTCGACGAGCGGCTGCGTGATCTCGTGGCTCGAGTTCATGTGCCGGTCCGAGACGCGGAAGTCCATGCACTCGGGTAGCCCCTCGGTCGGATTGCCCAGGTAGTCGAGCACCGGCATACACACGAGCCCGCGCTTCAGGATCATTCCGTAGCGACGCAGCATCCGGCCGACCGAGCCCTCCTCGTCAGAGAAGTCCCGCTCCGCGGCGCCGAGCAGTCGTCCACCCGCATCGACCCAGGTCGAGACGTACTCGCGCTCGCGATCCGTGAAGGGTTGCTCGGGCGCGACGATCGCGAGCAGGTCGCAGTCATCCGGGACCGGCCCGTCCACCGCGCCTTCCCAGGTATCGACGATGAAGCCCTGTCGCGTCAGCTCCGTCGTCAGCTGCCCGAGGTCCCGCGCTTCCGACCCGTTCGGATCCGCCTCGCCGTGTCCGGCCGAGAAGTAGATCCGCGGCGAGTCGCCCGAGGAGACCTTCTTGAGCGCTTCGGCGAAGGCCTCTTCGCCGCGGTACTTGTGGAGCGTCGCCGGCCGCGGGCTGCGCGGGTTCTCGCTGCCGTAGTCGAACTCCGCGAGGTCGGTGTAGAGCCGCAGGACCTCGCGCCGCTCGCCGAGGCTCACCACCACCGACTGCACCTCGGTCAGGCTGAGCTCCTGCATGCGCTTCTCGGTCGCCGCCAGGTCGAGCAGGTTGTGCGCCTCGATCTCCAGCTTCTCCGGGAGCAGGTTCTTGGCGACTGAGAGCAGCTCGTTCGTCAGCTGCTGCGCCTGGTCGGTCGAGAGCCGCATGTGTTCGGTCGAGGCCGTGCGGAAGAAGATGTCGATCTTCACGCGCTCGTCGAGGCCCTCGAGAATCTCCATCGTCTGGGGATCGAGGGTGTTGCTGCCACTGGCCGTGAAGTCTGCCCGCCAACGTGCGCGCCGCCACTCGGACAGGTGCACGGCCAGCATGCACGCACCGATGGCGAGCACCAGCGCAAAGAGGACCTGCAGGCCGAATCCGAAGCGAGTCCACCTGCCGGTGCCGCTCTTGTCCTTGTGTCCTACCACCAGCGCCTCGCTTCCAGGAGCCGTGTCGCCAGGAACAGGAAGACGCTCGTCCAGGCCAGGAAGAACACGATGTCCGCCGAGTCGAGCGCGCCGCGCACGAACGATCCCTGGAAGTGCGCGACGATATCGACCTTGCGCATCAGGGCCTCGCGCGTGCTGGCGTCGAACGACTTCAGGGCGCCTTCCAGGAAGCGCATCGACAGCATCACGACGTTCAGGAAGAAGCCGAGGAAGGCCGCGAGCAGCGGCGTGTTCGTCAGGGTGCTAGCGACGATGCCGATCGAACAGAAGAGTCCGGAGACGAGCACGGCTCCGAACAGCGCCGTGAGGATGTGGCCCCAGTCGAGCGTCGCGCCGAGGCCGCTGCAGATCAGCGCGTAGACCAGGTTGGAGCTCAAGAGCAGCGCCAAGAAGCAGGTCGCCGCGAGCGCCTTGCCGACGATCACCGACACGTCTCGAATAGGCGCCGTCAGCAGGAACTCGAGCATTCCGCTGCGCGCCTCCTCGCTGACCATCCGCATCGTGAGGAGCGGCGGCAAGAGCACCATGACCACCCAGAACGGATAGCCGTCGCCGAGCGCGAGCGACAGCGAGGTGCCGACATCTCCTCCGGTGACCTGGATGTAGGCCGTGAAGTACAGACCGTTCACCACCAGGGCCAAGAGGAACAGCACCCAGCCGAGAGGAGTTAGAAACAGCCCCGCCATCTCGCGGCGGAAGACGATCAGGACGCCTCTCACGAATCGTCACCCCCGGTCGACTTCGGTTTGCCGAGGTCGCGATCGCGCCCTTTGTCGAAGGGGTTGAGGTTGTAGACGATCTTCTTCGGCTCGACCGGTGCGGCCGCGCCGGCAATCGGGAGCTCGCTGTGGATCGGCGTCATCTCGATCGGCTCGCCGCCGATGGGTGCAGCAACGGGCGTAGCAACGGGGGCGGAGTCCCGCGGTCCCGAATCGGAAGAGCCGTCCGTCGGCCCTTCGACCTCGAACGCGATGCGAGCGAAGATGCGCTCGAGGCTGGGCTTCTCGAAGGAGAGCTCGCGCAGCGCCCAGCCCTTCGCCGCCGCGAGCGCGCCGACGTCTTCACGCAGGTCCTCGTCGCAGCGAATCTTGAACAAGGTGTGAATGCCGAGCCGCTCGCCCTGCTCGACCTCCTCCACGCCGGGAATCGTTCCGAGCAGACGCGCCGCTTCGGTCGGGTCGGGCATGAAGGCCTCCAGCGTGACCGCGCTCTCGCGCTTGAACTCGCGCATCAGCTCTTCCGGTGTTCCGCTAGCGGCCATGCGACCCTGGTGCAGGATGATCACGCGACGGCAGACCGCCTCGATCTCGGGCAGGATGTGCGAGGAGACGAGCACCGTGTGTTCGGCGGCGAGCTCGCTGATCAGGTTGCGTACGCTGATGCGCTGAATCGGATCGAGCCCACTGGTCGGTTCGTCCAGGATCAAGACGTCGGGAGACGGGAGCAGCGCGACCGCCAGACCCGCGCGTTGCCGCAGCCCCTTCGAGAGCTTTCCGATCAGGTGCTCCGCGCGATCGGTCAGCTCGACCCGCGCGAGCACCTCGGCGATGCGCGACTTGGCCTCGCGCCGCGGCATGTGGTGCAGGCGCGCCTGGAACTCGAGCATCTCGCGCAGGCGGTGCTCGCCGTACAGCGGCACGCCCTCGGGTAGGTAGCCGATGTGGCTCCGGGCCTCGAGCGACTGCCGCATGACATCGAAGCCCGCGATCTGCACCGAGCCGCGCGTCGCGGGCAGGAAGCCCGTCAGCATGCGCATCGTGGTCGTCTTGCCCGCGCCGTTCACGCCGAGGAAGCCCGCCACCTCGCCCTTCTCCAGGTGGAAGCTGAGGTCGTCCACCGCCGTAAACGTGCCGAAGGTGCGGGTGAGATTGGTGACCGTTATCACGAGGGAAGTCTTGGAGGGGCGTGTGGCGATCGAGGGCGAGCGCGAAGGGCGTCTCGCCGTGCGCGAGGGCCGAACAAGCTAGTTCGAGACCGCCCGAGGATCTACACCTCAATCGGGGCGGTCCCGACCCTCACGCCAGAGCGCGAGCAGGATATCGCTCCAGCTCCCTGTCGAGACCCTTCTGCTTCTCGTAAATCGCCGTCGCGGCGTGCTTTTCCACCGCATCCTCGAAGGCGCTCTCCACCCGGCGCTCCAGCTCACGGTTCCGATAGGGCCGCAGCTCGAAGGTGCTGAGCTTCTTGGACGGCGGAATCTCGCCCGGCGTGTAGCGAACCATCAGCCACTCGTCGAGCAGGCTGCCCGCCAGGACGGCGATGTAGGCCTCGGCCCCGCTCGCGATCTCGCGCTCGAGCCCGGCCAGGTCCTTCTTCCCGAGAGTCAGGCTGTCTTCCTCGCAGGTCTTCACCTCGAAGGCATAGCGCGTGCCCGCCAGGGTCACGTCCAGGTCGATGCCCTGGATGCTCCGCTCGACCAGGATCTCCGCGCCCGTCTCCAGGAAGGCGATCGCCAGGATCTTCTGGACGAGCTTGCCATACTCCTTGTCCGTCTTGTCGCGCATCTCCATCAGGCGTCGATAGGTGGCGGGATTCATAGAGCGCTCCCCTCTTGTACCGAGCGAACCACGACGCCGCCCTGGACACGCGGCGCGCCCAGCTCGACGACGCGACAGTTCTCGAGGCGACGCAGGCGCGACTCGAGAGCACCGGGGAAGCTCGCGACGATCACGGGCACGTTCGACGACACCGCCTCGATCGCAACGGCGAGACCTTCCAGTCGCTCTTCGTCGAGGCTCTGTCCGGGATCGTCGAGCATCACCCAGGCCGGGAGCTCTGCGGCGCCGCGCGCTTCGGCCTGCGCGAACAACAGGGAGAACGAGAGCGCGTGCAGCGCGGCTTGATTCAGAATCGGAATGACCTCGTCGCCGTCCGCGTTGACCAGCTTGTAATTGAGCTGAGCGGCCGTCGCTTTCACGGCGACGCGCAGGCCCGCTCCCGGAGTGATCGTGTCGGAGTGTCGGCCGAGGCTCGCGTTGACCGCGTCGACCTTCTCGCGCGAGCGACTCTCCTGTGCCGAGCGAGCCATGGCCGCCAGAGTCTCGAGGTCGACCGTCAGCGACGCGGCCTCGTCGATCGCCGCCTGCAGCTCGACCCACGCGCGGATTCGTCCCAGGTCCCCAGCCACGGCTTCGGCCTGATTTCCCGCCGCGCGCCACTTGCCGAACAGCTCGAACAGCTCGCGCTCGGAGCGCAGCTCTTGCTGCGCGCGGCGACTCTCCTCGAGCGTTGCGCCGAGCGACTCGACGCGCTTCATCCACTCGCGGCGCTTCTCCTCCGCGGCACGCGCGGGCTCTGGGGCGCTTCCGATGAAGCGCTCCAGTCGCGTGCCGAGGCTCTCGAAGGTCGTGCGCGCGAGCTCGAGAAGAGAGCTGCGTTCGTTCAGCGTCGCGCGCTGTCGATCCAGGTTCGTCTGCCGTGCGTTCAGGGCTTCGCGAGTGGCGCGCTCTCCGTCGTCGCCAGCCTGTTCCACTCTCGCAACCAGGCTGGCCTTCAGATCGGGCAGAGGCGTCTCGCAGACCGGACAGTCGCCCGCCGTCGCTCGCCGCTCCATCTCCTCGACCGCATGGCGGAGCAGCGCGATCGTCGCATCGCGTCCCTTCTCGCGCTCGACCAGTCGCGAGCGCTCGACCGAGAGCTCTTCCAGCTGCGAGGCGAGCTGGGTCTCCCCGCCGTGCTCGCGCACCTCGTTGTCGAGAGCGCGCTTCGCGTCCTCGAAGGCGCGGCGCGCCGGTTCGATTCCCGCCAGTGTCGACTCGAGCTCACCGATGCGTGTACGCAGCGTCCCGAGCTCGCGCTCGAACTCGTTGGAGCCCGCGCTCACGCCGCGCTCCCACTCGCGCGACCAGCGGGTCCAGTCGTCGAGGCTCAGCCCTCGAGCTTCCGGCACCTCGCCGCCCAGCTCGAGCTTGTCCGCGATCCGCCGCGCCGTCTCCAGCTGCGTCGTCATGCGAGTGTGCAGCCAGTCGTCGTTCAGCTCGGCGCGTCCGACGCCGCGCGCCTCGAGCTGGCTCTCCAGCTCGCGCAGCTCCCGACCGGGCGCGTCGATCGTGTGCAAGAGCGTCTCCTCGACTCGCGCCAGCTCTTCCGCCGCGACCTTCTTCAGGCGCTGGGGCTTCAGGCTGCGCAGGCTCGCGGTCCACTCTTGGTACTCGTCCAGGCCGAGCAGGCGCGCGAGCTGGGTCGAGCGCTCGGTCCCGTTGGTCACGCGTGCGCGCAGGAGCTCTTGGTGCTGGCAGAAGGCGTGCTTCCAGACACTCCAGTCGGGCAGGTGGTTCCACTCCATCCAGCTCTCCACCTCTTCGCCGTCGAGAAGCTCGCCGTCCGGGAGTGTCAGCGAGACCTCGTCGGGCGCGGACTTCTTGGCGTCGGCCGCACGCGTGCGCGTGAGCTTCGCCTGCCCGTCCCGGGCGGCCAGCTCCAGCGTCACGCTCACATCGCCCTCGGCCTCGCGATGACGAACCTCGAAGTCCGCGCGCTCGTCAATGCCGGAGCTCTTCTTGGTCACCTCGGCGCCGAACAGGCACCACTCGATCGCGTTCAGGATGCTGCTCTTGCCCGCGCCGTTCTCGCCGACGATCAGGTTCAGCCCGCGGTCGAACTTCATCTCGAAGTCGCCGCGCACTCCGCGGAAGTCGCGAGCGTGGAGCGCCGTGATTCGAATCGGATAGGGAGCCTCGCTCACCGCCCACTCCCTCGCAGCGCTGCGGCGACCTTGCGCGAGGCCTCGCGAATGCGGTCCTCGAGCGTATCGATCCGCGCTTCGATGGCCTCTTCGCCACCCTCCTCTTCGAGCTCGGACAGGAGCGCCAGTCGCTGCTCCACTCGAACACCCCGCTCGCGAACCGCTCGCTCGAGCTCGGCGCTCACCGGCACGTCTTCGGCGGGTCCAGGGGTGTCGAACAGGTTGCTCATTCGACCTCCATGGTACGGCCCGGCGTGAGGAACAGAAGCCGCTTGGAGATCGCTCCGAGCTCGAGACCGGTCTGTGCCGCCACAACGCGAGCGTAGCTTTCCAGTTGCGGGCGATAGTATTCGACGCGATCGGCGAGCTCGCCTTCGGAGATCCGGTCGGTCTTGTAGTCGAGCACGCTGGCGGCCACGACCTCATCGCCTCGATAGGCGAGCACCAGCCGGTCGATGGAGCCGGTCCAGAGTATATCGCCATCCTCCTCGTTCGCCTCCCCCGGGAGGATGATGGAGAAGGGCCACTCGTTCTCGATCTCGACGCGCTCGGCCCCGGCCAGCTCGGGCTGATCGCGCGTGAGGGCCGCGCGAATCTCGGGGCTCGAGAGCGCGCGCTCGAGGTCGTCCAGGGCGGCGCCGCGCGAGTCGGGGTCGGGTTCGAGCGACGCGCCGCTCGCGAGCAGCTGATCGCCGTCGAGTTCGAAGTCTTCGATCCACTCGAGCCCTTCGAGCCAGGCGTGGATCAGTGTGCCGCGGCGCGAGGCTCGGCCGGAGCCCAAGAGACTCGCCGCGCGCGCCGTGCCTCCGCCCTCCTGGGACGAGGCACTCTTGCGCGGAAGAGCGCGCAGACTCTTGCTCGGCGCGAGTCCGAAGCCGCTTGGCGTGGGCTGCGCTTCCCCAGTCTCACCTGCGCTGGGCTTGGCCTCGGCGGACCAGTCCTTCGAGTTCTCGGGATGACACCAGATCGGTTGCCCGTACTCGACCTCGCCCTCGACGAGCTCCGCGGCCGGAATCGCGTCGAGGATCAGGTCGGCTGCGGTCGGGCTCGTGAAGTTGCCTCGACTGTCGCGGTTGGGAACGAGCAGCTCCAGACGACGCGCGGCGCGAGTCATCGCGACGTACAGGTTGGAGAGGCCGTCGGTGACGATACGCTCGGTCGCGCTGTCGTACTGATCCCGGAGGACGTCGCTCGCAGCGACCAGCTTCTTCTCGGGAGCGACCGAGACGAACTCGATCAGCCCATCGACTCTCGGTCGTTCGGTCAGCATGCGATCGCGCATCCCGACGAACTTCTTGTTCAGCTCGGGCAGGATCACGCAGTCGAACTCGAGCCCCTTCGAGGCGTGGATGGTCAGCACGCGAACGCGCGCGCCGCCGGGAGCCTCGACCCGCTCCTTGCGCAGGTGGTCGACGAAGTCGGAGGCGCGTAAGCCCTGCTCGAGCTCGAACGAGAAGGCCTGGTTCAAGAGCTGCGCGAAGCGCGTCTTGTCCCAGTCCGTCCAGTAGTCGTCGCGCTCCACTTCGCGGGCCAGCTCCGCGGTCAGCGCGCCGAGCCCGAGCGTCTGCAGGCGCTGGCGGAAGTCGCGCGCGAATGCGAGGACACGCTCGCGGTCGGCGTCGCTCTCCAATCCGACGTAGCGACCGATCGGAGAGCTGGCCACGTGGAAGGCCGCGGCGGAATCTTCGGGATGATCGGCGAGGTGCAAGAGCGAGATGTAGGCGAGCACGGCGGCCGAGTCGACCAGCTCGGTGCCGCCTTCTCCGCTGGCATGGATGCCGAGCTTCTTCAGTCGCGCGATCAGGACCGGGATGTACTTGCGAACGCGCGTGAGAATTCCGATCTCGGAGTGCGGGGACTCACGGGTCAGCTGGACGACGCGCTCGATGGTGAGCTCGAGCAGCTGGTCCGCGTCCTTGCGCTCCTCCGTAGGCGCTTGCGCCTCGAAGACGAAGGCGGCGCCGGGCTTGTTGTCGTTCGCTGTGTGCGTGTGGAAGCCGCTCTGCCAGGCGCGGCTCGCATCGCGATAGGGCTTCAGCCCGTCGCCCGCAAACACGGCGCTCTCGGAGAGCTTGCCGAAGACCAGGTTGACGAGGCCGAGGACGACCGGGCTCGAGCGATAGCTCTTGTCCATCGCTTCGGGCTCGAGCCCCGGCAACATGGACGGGAGCTCTTTCAGTAGCCGTGGCTCTGCCTGGCGGAAGCCGTAGATCGATTGCTTGAGGTCGCCGACGCAGAAGAAGGTGCGCTCGCCCGAGCCGTGCGAGACGATCTCCGACGCGATGTGCCGCAGGATGCGCCACTGGACCGGCGAGGTGTCCTGGAACTCGTCGAGTAAGAGGTGGTCGATCTGTCCGTCGAGGCGGAACCACATGTCGAGCTCGCGTTCATCGAGCGGCAGCGTGCTGGCACCGGAGGGCGCGAGCGACGCGGGCAGGTCGTCGAATTGATAGGCGCCGCGCTCGCGCTTGTGCTTGGCGTAGGCGCGCTCGAAGCGCTCGAGCAAGGAGTGCGTGGCCTCGTTGCGCGCGACCAGGGTCTTCATCCAGTGGTGCGTCGCGCGTTGGAGCAGGACATGAATGATCTCGACGTGGGCCTCGTCGATCTCGATCTTTTGGTAGGTCAACTCCCCGTTCAAGATCTTGTTGCTCGGTCCTTTGCTCAGCACGTCGTTCCAGTGACCCGAGCGAGCCGTGAACTCCAGCGTCTCCCAGGCCTTCTTGAACGGCTTGTTCGCACCACCCGATTTGTTCTGGGGCTCATCGACAGTCTTCATCGCGTCGAGCGCCGCATCGAAGGCTTCGTCGGTGGCGTCGTCCGTCGCCTGCAGCTGATCCCAGGCACCCTCCGCGCTCTCCAGGAAGATGGAGCGCAGCTCGGTGGCCTTCTCGAGCAGCGACTTGTGGACCTGCCGCGCGGCATCGCCCTTGTTCAGGTTGCGCAGCAGCTCGATCAGCTCGGTCGTCGAGCTCTCGGCCAGCGCGTCCTCGATCGCGTTGGACTGGAGACGGTTGTCGAGTCGAGCGCCGGCGATGCGCCAGTTCGGCGGCAGACCGAGGTCGAGCGCGAACAGCTTCACGATCCCGAGGAAGAAGGCGTCGATCGTTCGAACGCGGAAGCTGTCGATGTCGCGCGTAAGGCTGGCGAGCAGCGCGAGGCAGTCGCTCTGCTCCAGTCCGGGCCGCTCGAGCGCAACGCTCAGCTCATTGCACTCCGTCTCAGTCTCGACCGCATCGACCAGCGTCTTCAGGACGCGATCCAGGATCTCGCCAGCGGCCTTGCGCGTGAAGGTCGTCGCGAGGATTCGGTCCGGCGGTACACCGTCGAAGAGCAGAGACAGGAAGCGATTGGTGAGCTGGTAGGTCTTTCCGGTTCCCGCCGAAGCGAGGATCAGCTTGTGCGGAGAGTCGCTCACTCGTCGTCTCCTTCCGCAGTCTCGCCGTCCGAGATCGCACCCACTCCGGCGATGGCCGCGAAGATCGGCTCGCGATCGTCGATGCCCTTCCGCTCGAAGAACTCACCCGCGCGAATCTGGCGCACTACGTTGCGAGCAGCCTCGACGGCGCTCTCCATGGCGTCGGCGAAACTCTCGGGCTCCTTCTTGATCCTCGACCAACCGTCGACCTTCTTGAATTCGATCTCACCCGGTGACTTGGCGATCGAGATGAAGCCAATCTCGGCCGGCTCGGCGCCTTGCAGGAGCTCTTCCGCGAGCAGGCAGTACAGGGGCAGCTGCAGGTCGCGCCACTCGCCCGACGGCTTGCGGTGCTTGGTGAGCGGCTTTCCGCAGGTCTCGCCGGTCTTGTAGTCCCAGATCGCCCACTCGCCGCGTCCCGGGTGGTAGTCGATCCGGTCGATGCGACCGCGAATCCGGATCGGCTCGTCGTCGACCATGAACTCGTAGCTCTTCGACGCCGGCTCCCACTCCGTCTCGCGGATACGCCAACCGGCTGCGGCGCGCTCCGCCTGTACGCGAGCGAAGGCGCGCAACCGGAAGTCCAGTTGCTCGAGCTGGAGCCGAACGGCAGGCAGCGGCGACTTGCCGAAGTTCGCCTTCGCGCGGCGCCCGAGCTCGCTCGACAGGAACTCGGCGATGGCGGACTCCTCGGTCGAGTCGCGCAGCCCCTCCTTCTCGCCGAAGGCCTGCAGCACATCGTGCGCCAGGTTGCCGAAGTTCATCGGCTGGATCTCGCGCGAGCGGTCGTCGGTCGAGTCCAGTCGCAGGACTTTCTCGAGGTAGAACAGATAGGGCGCGCTCAAGAAGCGCGCGAAGGAGGTCACGCCAATCGTCTCGACCTTGCGCTCGACCGCGCCGCGCGGAAGCTCGTAGCTCTTCTCCTCACCGGAGAGGTGCGCACTCGTGCGTGGCGAGCTGCCGTCCAGGAAGCGGCGCGTCCGCAGCGGCACGTCGCTCTCCTCGCAGTGGAAGATGATGCGGCTCGGCACCTCTGGATCTCCCGCGGAGTTGCGGCGACCCGAGACGAAGGCCACCTCTTCGCGCGACTGCAGGAGCAGCTCGGTCGCATACAGGTCGCGCGCGAGGCGGCGGTCGTTGTCGACGATGCCGAGGCTCTGGCGCAGGCGGTTGGGCAGGTAGGTGTCGCCGCGAATCGTCTCGGGCACCTTGCCCTGTTCGAAGCCGGTCACGATCAGGGCCGGCGCGTCGTCGAGCGCGAGCTCGAGCCAGCCGAGCAGCTCGATCGTCGGCTCGCCGAGCTTGGCCGCCGCCGGTGGAATCTGGCCGCTCGCGACGATGCGCAGCAGGAGTTCGAGGGTCTCGGCGACGGCTTTGGAACCGCGCACCGCCTTCGGCGCCAGGCTCGGCGGCAGACTCTCCAGCTCGGAAAGAGCCTTGCCGAGCGCGGAGAGCGCGCCGATCAAGACGCGATCGGACTCCGCTTCGTGGTCGAGCTCGCGTGCGCCGTAGACGCGCTCCAAGAAGTCGCGCGTGCTCGTGATGACGACCGCGAAGTCCGAGGCAGAGGCACTCTCGAGCTCGCCGAGCAGAGCGCACGTCGCGGACCACAGCTCGGCCATGTTCCCCGCCAAGACGCGGTCTCGCTTGTCGCTCTTGTCGGAGCACCACTCGCCATTCAGGAGCAGCGGCAGGTGCTGATCGTGGTAGGCGTCGACCCAGCTGACCGGCTCGAACTCGTTGTCGCCTCCGGTTGCTGCCGCGCGCTCGCGAAGTGCGGACTCGAAGTCGGGGTGACGCACCAGGGTTCCGAAGTCCTCGAAGGCGCGCGTGCTCAGGAACCGAGCGACGGCCGCGAGCAGGACGGCTGGCGACGTGCGTCCGTTCGCCACGCCAGCCGCGTCGCGCGCTCGCACGCCCTCTTCGGCGAGTGCGCCCTGGAGGAAGGGACTCAGCTCGCTGTCGGTCACGCCCAGGCTGATCTGCTCGGCCGAGTACATACCTTCCCAGCTCGAGATGACGCGCGCCGCCTGCTCGGCTTGATCGGCCGGCGAATCGACGACGAACCACTGGCGCTCGGCATCGAGGCTCGTGCGCCAGCCGCTCCACGCATCTGGGATCAGGCCGCCCTGTTCGTCGAACAGCGCCGCGTTTTCAGCGGGCGCGAAGACGAGGGCGGTGACCGGCACCGAGGCCTGCTCGAGTGCGCGGCGCAGGAGCGCGTTGAGCTCCGTGACTCCGACCAGGCAGATCGCGCGCCAGTTGTTCGCGGCGCTCGTGCGTCCCGCATCGATGGCGCGCAGACGACCGAGGTGGGGATCGACGAAGCCCGCCTCCTCGACGAGCTTGGTCATGCCGGCCTGCGCGCGAGCGAGTGCGGCCCAGCGCCGTTGCTCCCCCGCCCACTCCGCCAGCTCCTCGCTCTCGGCCACGCGCGCGAAGTCGAGGCCCTCTGCCGCCACCTCGCCGAAGAGCGTCCGCACCTCTTCCGCGAGTCGCATCCAGGCCGCGAGGTCGTCCTCCGCCGGCGGGTCCGCGACGATTCCGGAGAGGTCCCGCGCGCTCAGGCCCGCGAGCGCCTTGCGCCATGCCAGCGTGCGAACCAGCCGACCGGCGGGAACGCCGTCGAGGTCGAGCAGCTGGTCACTCGCGAGACCGGCGGTGACGATCGTCGGCGGGCGGAGCGAGGTGCCGATCGTTCGCGCGAGCAGCTCGGAGAGCGTGCGTCCCGCGCGAGCTCCGGGGAGCGCGATCAGGACGCCCTCGAGGTTGCTGCCGAACTGCTGCTCGAGCCACTCCGTCGCGGCGGCGAGCGGCGGTCGATCCCAGCCAAGAAAGTCTCGCTCCATGGCCCTGACTATAGGCAGCGACTCGGTACCTCCCGGCACGAAAAAAGGGCGACCTCTCCGCGTGGAGAAGTCGCCCTTTGTGGATAACCGAGCGAGCGGGGCTCGCGCTGGTGCTTAGGCTTTGACTTCGAAGTCGGCGTCGACCGGCTCGTCCGTGCCGTCGTCGCCGGCGGTCGCTTCGCCAGTCGCTCCGGCCGGGCCGCCAGCGGCACCTTCCGCTCCGGCCTGTGCTTCCTGCGACTCCTTGTAGAGGATCTCGCCGAGCTTCTGCGCCTTGGTGGAGAACTCCTGCATGGCCGCTTCGATCGCAGCCTTGTCATCACCCTCGGCAGCCTTCTTGAGCTCATCGCTCGCGGCCTCGATGGCCTTGACGTCGTCCTCTTCCAGCTTGTCTTTGTGCTCGGCCAGCTGCTTGGTCGTCTCGTGAAGCAGGTTGTCCACCTGGTTCTTGAGGTCCACGACTTCGCGCTTCGCCTTGTCTTCGTCCGCGTGGGTTTCCGCTTCACGCGCCATGCTCTCGACCTCTTCCTTGCTGAGACCGGAAGACGCCTCGATGCTGATCTTCTGCTCCTTGTTCGTCGCCTTGTCGAGCGCCTTCACCTGAAGGATGCCGTTGGCGTCGATGTCGAAGCTGACCTCGATCTGCGGCACGCCACGCGCTGCCGGCGGAATGCCGTCGAGCATGAACTTGCCGAGCGTGCGGTTGTCCTTGGCGAACTCGCGCTCACCCTGCAGGACGTGAATCTCCACGCCGGGCTGGTTGTCCGCCGCGGTCGAGAAGATCTGGCTCTTCGAGGTCGGGATCGTGGTGTTGCGTTCGATCAGCTTGGTCGACACGCCGCCCATGGTCTCGATGCCGAGGGAGAGCGGAGTCACGTCGAGGAGAACGACGTCGGAGACTTCACCCGCGAGGATGCCGGCCTGGATGGCCGCGCCGACGGCGACGACCTCGTCCGGGTTGACGCCCTTGTTGGGCTCTTGCTGGAAGATCTGCTCGACGATCTTTTGGACCGCCGGGATGCGGGTCGAACCGCCGACGAGCAGGACTTCGTCCACGTCGCCGGGCTTCAGCTTCGCGTCCGCCAGTGCCTTCTCGCAGGGACCCTTCGTGCGTGCGACCAGATCGGAGACGAGCTGCTCGAACTTCGCGCGGTTGACCGTGAGCTGGAGGTGCTTCGGCCCCGAGGAGTCCGCGGTGATGAAGGGCAGGTTGATGTCGGTCTGCGTGGCCGCCGAGAGCTCGCACTTGGCCTTCTCGCAGGCTTCCTTCAGACGCTGAAGAGCCATCGCATCGTCGCGAACGTCGATGCCGCTCTCCTTCTTGAACTCGTCGGCGACGTAGTTGATCAGGACCTGGTCGAAGTCGTCGCCGCCGAGGTGCGTGTCGCCACTGGTAGCAAGCACTTCGAAGACGCCGTCGCCGATGTCGAGGATCGAGATGTCGAAGGTACCGCCACCGAGGTCGAACACGGCGACGCGGCCGCTCTTGTCCTTGTCCAGACCGAACGCGAGCGTTGCAGCCGTGGGCTCGTTGATGATGCGCTCGACCTGCAGGCCCGCGATCGTGCCGGCGTCTTTCGTCGCCTGACGCTGCGCGTCGTTGAAGTAAGCCGGGACGGTGATGACGGCCTTGTCGACCTTCTCACCGAGGTGCGCTTCCGCAGCATCCTTCAGGGCCGCGAGGACCATCGCGCTGATTTGCGGAGGCGTGTACTGCTGGCCATCCATCTCGACTTTCACGAGCTCGTCCGGCCCACCCACGAGCGGGTAGGGCACAAGCTTCTCCTCGTCGGCCACTTCGTTGTGGCGGCGCCCCATGAAGCGCTTGATCGAGAAGATGGTCTTGGTCGGGTTGGTGACCGCCTGGCGCTTGGCCGGGGCTCCAACCAGACGATTGTCGTCGCCGGTAAACGCGACGACCGAGGGCGTGGTGCGGTTGCCCTCGAGGTTGGTGATGACGAGCGGCTCTCCGCCTTCCATGACCGCGACGACCGAGTTGGTCGTGCCGAGGTCGATTCCGATGATCTTGGTCTTTTGACTCATAGTGGCTCTCCTTTGTGGCGGGATTGCCCCGCACGAGCCGCCCCAAAGGCAACCCCCGTGCCACCACCCAGAACGGCCGTAAGTCCTTATTTTCCAACATATTGCCAATCGAGCCCCCACGCCCCTCCCTGCCACGATGACAGGCCCGCCCGAGGCAGCCGGAGCGCACAGCCAATATGGCAGGAATGGCTCACGCACGCTCACGGAGGGGCGGTCAGCCCCAGGCTGGCGCCCTATGCGACATCCTATGTCTAAAAGTGGTCCCGATCGCGCCCTGTCTTCGCCTTTCGATTGCCCCACCTTCGCCCCTCTAAGCGGAGTTCGAAGCACCGCCCGTTCCGTGCCGCGCCCTTCTCCCCCGCCGCTATCCTCATACCCATGAACCGCCCGACTTCCCCTGCTGCGCGTTCACTCCTGTCGCGCTCTCGAGTCTGCTCGAGTTCGATTCTCTTCCCCTCGCTCTTGCTCACTTCGCTCGGCGCGGAACCTGCGCAAGCTTCTCTGCCTTCGCCCCCGCGCGCATCGCGCGCGGCGATCGAACTACAGGAAGAGCAAAGCGACGGTTCGACTTCCACCGACATCACTCCCGATAAAGAGGAAGTCGTTGCATCGCAGCTCCCGGAAGAACTGCAGACCTGGCTGAACCAAGTCGCCGAACTGCAAGAGCGTGGAGATCTCGACGGAGCGCGCGAGCACCTCTCTGGGATCGTCATGAGTGAGGCGTTTGCCGAATTGCTCGGAAGTCAGGAGGTTGCTGTGTTGGTGGGCCTCGAGGAGATTGATGCTCGCGCCGCAACTCTTGGCCTTGTGGAGCTGCAATCGGTGGTTCGCGAAGAATGCCATCGCCGCTTGTCGAAGAGCCTGGATAGGGATCACCCCGATCTGCTTCGCGCGAAGCAGAACCTGTCCGCGACCCGCTATGCCTTGGGGGATTTGCCAGGCACGCTCGAGTTAGAGGAGTATTTGCATAGCGCGAGGGAACGCCTGTTGCCCGCCGATCATCCGGAGTTGCTCGACGCGAAGCAGAACTTGGCCGTCACGCGGGCGGTCTCGGGTGACATGGCCGGCGCGCTTGAGCTCTTCGAGGAGGTGCACGGTGCGATCGTAAAATTGCTGCCGGCCGAACACCCCCAGTTGCTGCTGATCAAGCAAAACTTGGGCTCCGCGCGCAAAGCCATGGGCGACCTGTGGGGCGCGCATGAACTCTTCGAGGTGGTGCACAGAGAACGTGCTCACACTCTGCCGGCCGATCATCCCCAGCTCATCGATGCGAAGCAGAACTTGGCGCTGACGCTCAAAGCTCTTGGAGATCTCAACGGTGCGCTCGAGCTCGAGCTGTTGATTCACGACGCCCGTTCGCGCTCGCTGCCTGCGGAACACCCCACTCTGCTCGCCGCGAAGCTGAATCTGGCGGTGACTCTTAAAAATCTCGGCGATCTGGAGGGTGCACTCGAGCTCGAGGAGTTCGCACATGAGGTACGCGAACGCACACTGCCTGCCGAACACCCAGACCTGCTGATCGCAAAACAAAATTTGGCGGCGACTCGCCATGCACTGGGCGACCTCGAGGGAGCGCACCAGCTCTTCGAGTTCGTGCACGCAGTGCGCGAGCGCGCACTGCCCGCCGAGCATCCCGATCTGATCGCCGCGAAAATGAACCTGGCCGGAACTCGTGAGAGTCTCGGTGATCTCGAGGGGGCACTCGAGCTCTATGAGTTTGTTCACGATGTTCGCATACGCACGCTGCCCCCTGATCATCCCGACTTGCTGTCCGCCAAACAGAACTTGGGAGGAGCTCGCAGAACTGCCGGAGATCTCGAGGGCGCGCACGAACTCTTTGAAACCCTGCACGCGGCGCGAAGACTACTTCTGCCTCCCGACCACCCGGATCTACTTGCCGCCAAACAGAACTTGGCGCTCACGCGCGGAGCACTCGGTGATCTTGCCGGTGCTCTCGAACTCGACGAGTTCGTGCATGAATCACGCTCGCGTCTGCTGCCTGCCGATCACCCCCACCTGATCGCGGCCAAGCTCAACCTGGCCGGAGCCCGCAAGGCCATGGGCGATTTGAGAGGCGCATTGGAGCTCGAAGAGCTGGTACACGCCTCACGTACGCGGCTATTGCCCGCCGATCATCCCGATCTCTTGAACGCCAAGCTGAGCTTGGCCGTCACGCGTCGAGCAATGGGAGACATCGGCGCCTCGCTCGAGTTGGAGGAGTGGGTGCTCCGCGCACGGACGCGCTTGTTGCCTGCCGATCATCCCGACCTGTTGCGCACCCAACAACACCTGGCGATTACGCGAGGTGCCCTTGGCGACATGGACGGCGCACTCGAACTCGAGGAGATCGTTCACAACCAGTGGGCGCGCGTCTTGCGCGCCGACCACCCCGATCTTCTGCGCGCGAAGCAGAACCTGGCCGCAACCCGCAAGGCTCGAGGAGACCTCGAAGGCGCGGTCGAGCTCGAGAGAACCGTCCACGATGCGAGAGAACGCCTACTACCGGCGAACCACCCTGAACTGCTCGGCGTAAAACTCAACTTGGCGATCACTCTCGAGAGGCTGGGCAATCAACGGGGCGCACTCGAACTCTATGAAGAAGTGCGGAGCGCGCAGGAAGAAGTGCTGCCGGCCGAGCACCCGGACCTACTACTCACCTATCAGAACCTCGCCGGGTTGCGAGTTGCGCTGGGCGATCTCGAAGGAGCACGAGAGCTCTACGAGTCTGTGTACGAAGCACGGCTTGGTTCGTTCCCCGCGGAACACCCCGACTTGCTGGACGCTACCCAGAATCTGGCCGGAGTTCAGACCGTGCTCGGTGAGACTGAGAGCGCCCACCGGCATCTCTCCTCGTTGCTCTCCGGCCAAGAAACTCGAGCTCAACTCTTGAGTCGCGAAGCTCCCAGAGTCGCTCGCGCGATGGCTCGGGTCGAGCTGGACCGATTCTCCGCAAACCTCTTCTTGAGTGGATCGGACGAACCCGAGGCAAGCGCTCAGTTCGCCCCAAGGCTCTTCCAACTCCTCGGACTGCTACGCGGCGTCTCCATCGGGTCGGGGGCCACTGTACGCGCGGCTTCGAGACGGCCGGAGTTAGCTGAATTGCTCGAATCCCTTGAGCGTTCCCGCGCCGCCGTTGCCGACCATCGATTGTCTGCGCCGTCCCTCGGCGACGGAAGCGGCAGTGAAGAGCTCCAGCTGTGGCGAGTCGAACTGTTCCGACTTGCCGAGAGCCGTGACGCGCTCGAGAAAGAGGTACGCGGATTGCTCGCCGACGCGCGGCTCGAATCCGCGACTCCTTCCGCGAACCACGTAGCTGCGAGCTTAGAACCCGATGCCGTCCTCTTCGACTACTTTCGTTACCAGCGCTACACCGGACCGAACGAGCAAACCGGAGAGATGCTGCCTCCGGTCGATTCTCTACTCGCGTTCGTAATCTCGAAAAGCGGTTCGGTCCAGCGCGTCGATTTGGGACCGAGCGCCGAACTTGAACGCATGGTCAGACAGTGGCGAATGGCGATTGGCCACTCCGTCGGAACCGCGCGCGGGGATGCCGAGGGCTCGGAAGCTCGTGGAGTAACCGTTGGGACAGGCCTCGCCAATGAAGAGGACGAACGGAGACTTGGAAACGCATTGCGAGAGAGGCTGCTGAATCCCTGCCTTGCTGTTCTCGGCGAGAAGCTGCCGAGCGAGATCCACTTGGTCCTCGACGAATTCCAGCACCTCTTGCCTTTCGATGCACTTCCCTGGACCGATGAGAAGCGAGTTGGCGACGTATTCAAGATTCACCAAGCGATCTCGTCACAACGCCTGGCGATCGGAACGGAGAAGTTCATCGGAGACGGAAACCTCCTCGCACTTGGCGGAGTGGACTACGCCGCTCAAGACGTGCGCGAGGCGCAGTTGTCCTACCCGACCGCCACGCCGCCAACGGGCTTACGATATCCGTCCGAGCACTCAGCACCGAAAGAAGCATTCGCACCCCTTCGGCAAACTCGCATCGAAGTCGAGGAACTCGGACGAATGTACAAGGACATGGCCGGAGGTGAGTCGGTCATCCTGTCAGGCGCCAAGGCGACCAAACTTGCCTTGTTCGAAACTGCGCCAGCCGCACGCTACCTCCACCTCGCGACGCACGGTTGGTTTGCTCCGGAGACCTTTGTCTCGACGCTCGACAGTTTGGAGGAGCAGAGCGGCGACGCCTTCGCGAGCCTCGCTCGTGCCGACGATGTGGTGCGGGGATTTGCGCCGGAGACTCTCTGCGGTCTCGCGCTGGCGGGCGCCAATCACGGAACGAACTCCGCCGGCAAGGTGCCTGGCATTCTGACCGCGGAAGAGCTTGGCGCACTCGACCTCAGCAATTGTGAACTCGCCGTGCTCTCGGCCTGCGAGACGAACGTCGGGTTGCGACGCGCGGGACAGGGGATCCAGTCACTCCAAATGGCGCTGCACACGGCCGGCGCTCGCACCGCGATCACTTCGCTCTGGCGCGTTGACGATGCGGCCACGCGCCGACTGATGGAGCTCTTCTACACGAACCTCTGGGGCGAGGGGCTCGGGAAGGCGGACGCGCTGTGGCAAGCGAAGATGTCGCTGCGCGAAGAAGGCTTCGGCGTGAAGGACTGGGCGGCCTGGGTACTGACCGGCGATCCGCGTTAGAGCAAGGAGAGCTTCCGCGGGGGGTCGGCGCGAGCCCTTAAGCCAGCCCGAACTCTTTGATCTTGCGGTAGAGGGTGCGCTCGCCGATGCCGAGGATCTTGGCGGCCTTCTGGCGGTTGCCGCCGACCAGCTCGAGGTTGGCTCGGATGGCTTCGCGTTCGATCTCGGACATGGTGCGGCCGGTGATCTCGTAGCCGCCGACGACGGCTCCGTCGGCGCCGCGCTCGCGCTTGATGTTTTCGGGGACGTCCTCGACGTCGAGGACGTCGGAGCGGGCGAGGACGACCATGTTCTCGACGACGTTGCGCAGCTCGCGCACGTTGCCGGGCCAGGTGTAGCGGGTGAGCACGGTGCGGGCTTCGGGTGAGATGCCGCGGATCTCGCGCTCGTGGCTGTCGGCCAGCTCGTGGATGAAGTGGTCGATCAGCATCGGGATGTCGCCCGGTCTCTGAGCGAGGGGCGGGAGCTCGATCGTGACGACTTGGAGGCGGAAGAGCAGGTCCTCGCGGAAGGTGCCCTGGTCGACCATCTCGCGCAGGTCGCGGTTGGTCGCGGCGACCAGGCGGATGTCCACGCTGTAGACCTCGTTGCCACCGACGGGCTGGACCTCGCGGGACTCGAGCACGCGCAGGAGCTTGGCCTGGGTGTCGAGCGGCATGTCCCCCACCTCGTCGAGGAAGAGCGTGCCGCGGTCGGCGTACTGGATGCGGCCGGACTTGGCGGAGACGGCGCCGGTGAAGGCGCCCTTCACGTGGCCGAAGAGCTCGGACTCGATCAGGCCCTCGGAGAGTGCGGCGCAGTTGACGGCCACGAAGTTCTCGTTCTTGCGCGGGCTGTTCGTGTGGAGCGCGCGAGCGACGAGCTCCTTGCCGGTTCCGCTCGGTCCGAGGATCAGGACGGTGGCGTGGCTGGGGCTGACCTGGCGCAGAGTGTCGAAGACGCGCTGCATCGGCGCGGAGTGTCCGACGATGCCTTCGAAGCCGAAGCGCTTGTCGAGCTGGGCGCGCAGCTCTTGGTTCGAGCGGCGCAGCATGCGGCTCTCGACGGCGCGCGCGAGGCGGGTGCGGAGCTCGACGATGTTGACCGGCTTGGGCAGGTAGTCGGCGGCGCCGCGCTGCATCGCATCGACGGCGGTCGAGATCGAGGCGTGGCCGGTGATCATGAGCACCGCGGCTTCGGGTTGGAGGCGGGCGGCTTCGGACAAGACCTCGAGCCCGTCCACGTCGGTCATGACGAGGTCGGTGAGGATGCCGTCGAAGGTCTCCTCGCTCATGCGCTCGATACCCTCACGACCGGAGCTGGCCAGGACACTGACGTAGCCCTCCGACTCGAGTCCGTCGGCGAGTGCCTGCGCGTGCCCCTCATCGTCGTCGATGATCAGGATGCGCAGGTCGATCGGGTTGTCGGTCACTCGTCACTCTCCATGGGCTCGGTCTCGGAAGTGCCGGTCTCCGCGGTTGCTTCGGCGGAAGGGTGAACGGAGAGCGGCTCGATCACGATATCACCCTGCGACTCGGGATGCGTGATCTCGACGACGAGCGGCAGAGTGATGGCGATCGACGTCCCGCGACCCTGCTCCGACACGATCGAGATCGTGCCGTCGTGAAGCTCGACGATGCGCCGCGTCGTCGCTAGCCCCAAACCCGTCCCGCCCTTCTTGGTCGACCAGTAGACGTCGAAGCAGCGCTCGACTTGATCGGGCGTCATGCCGACTCCCGTGTCCGTCACGGTCAGCTCGACGAAGTTGCCGTTGCGTTGAACCTGAACGATCAGGTCGCCGCCCTCGGGCATGGCCTGCGCCGAGTTGCGGAACAGGTTGACGAGCGCCTGTCGGATGCGGTCGGCGTCGATCAGGACGAGCGGCAGCTTGACCGGTAGCTCGATCAGGTGGCGGATCGACTGCGCCTCGTGCTCGGGCTCCATGAACTCGAGCACTTCGCGCACGACCGCGCAGAGATCTTCGGGGGCTCGGTTTACCTCACCGCCCCGCGCATAGTGCAGGAAGTCGTCGAGGATGTTCTCGAGGCGCTGTACCTCACGCTTCAAGGTCTGAATTCGGCGGGCAGAGCGCGCCTCGCGCGGCTTCGACTCGGCGCCCTCCTCGCCGCGCTGGCTCGCGGAGAGCTGCCAGTCCTCCTCGAGCAAGGCCAGGTTGATCGCCATGGTCGAGAGCGGGTTCTTGATCTCGTGTGCGAGACCACCTGCGAGCCGCGAGAGGATCGCAATCTCGTCGCTTCCGCGCTCCTCCGGGTTCTTTTCGCTCTCGTTCGCCATGGGGTCCCGCGACGGTGCGCGGAGCCGAGAGGTTAGACCTCCGTGCATCCCCGCGCTAGCTGCGGTTTCACCGCCGGCGCAATCCGAGGATTTGACCTCGACGCGCCCTTGCCGGAGACTGCTGCGCGACCGCTCGGGAAGAGCACCCCGTTTTGTCCAACGAACAGTCCAAAGAAGCAAAGAGCTATCAGTCCCCCGACGGGTCCCTCCCGCGGCGGATCCGGAAGGAGCTGACCAAGCTCCTGGCCGGCGGTGGCGTGGTCGCGCTTCCGACGGAGACGGTCTATGGATTCGCGGCTCGCGCCGACTCGGAGAGCGCACTCGAGCGCCTGCGAGAGCTGAAGGGTCGGCCCGCAGACCTGCCGCTGACCTGGCACATCGGCGAGCGCGGGGCGATCGAGAACGTCGCTCTTCCGAACACCGTTGCGCGACTGGCGGAAGCCTACTGGCCCGGTCCGTTGACGCTCGTCGTGAAGGGGCAGGACGAGCGACTGGCACTGATCGCGAAGGACGGCTGGTACGGCGTGCGCTTGCCCGCCCACACCGGCACCTCCGAGTTCTTGGCTTCCCTGCCCTTCCCCGTCGTGATGTCGAGCGCCAACCGCTCGGGCGATCGACCGATGAGTACACCGCAGGCGATCGCGGAAGAGTTCGGCGAGGAGCTCGACTTCCTGATCGACAACGGGCCCAGCCGAATCGGCGAGGCCTCGACCGTACTGCGTGTCGGGCCGGGCAAGTTCGAGCTCTTGCGTGAAGGGCTGCTGGCGGCGCCCGAGCTGCGGCGCTGCGCGGGTCTCCGCATTGCGTTCACTTGCACGGGCAACACCTGTCGCAGTCCGCTCGCCGAAGCGCTCACGAAGCTCGCGCTGGCCAGAGCACTCGAGGTGAGCGCCACGGACATCGGCGAGTTCGGCTTCGAGGTCAGCTCGATGGGAGTCTTCGCGCCGCCCGGCGCACCGGCGGCGGAGCACGGCGTCGCGATCATGAAGGAGCGCGGCTACGACCTCTCGCGACACAGCGCGCGCGTCGCGACCGAAGAGCTCGTCTCGCACCACGACCGGATCTTCGGGCTGACCGAGTCCCACGTCGAAGCGCTCCAGTCCATGCTGCCCCCGAAGCAGCGCCGGCGCGTCGAGCTGCTCGACCCGGAAGGCCATGGAGTTCCGGACCCGATCGGCGGCTCGCTCGAGCAGTACGAAGAGTGCGCGCGCGTGATCGAGCAGGCGATCGAGCGGCGCGTCAGCGAGTGGGTCTAGCGCTCACCGCGCCCGATCGCGCCGCGAATCACCAGGGCGACAGCAGGCAGTAGCCGTCGAGAGTCGGAAGCTCTCGCAGCAACGGGTCCTTGGATGGGTCGAAGTGTGCGTCTTCGGACATAGCGAGGTTCGGTCCAGGAGACTCCGCCAGAAGCTCGTCTGGTCTCTCCCCGAGCTAGGTGATCGCCGCTTCGCCCGTAGCCAGTGCGCGAAGCGCGTCGTCGCCGGTCTTGGCTTCGAGCAGCTCCTCGCGAACGGAGTCCTTGCCGAGGACGCGTGCGATGTCCGCGAGCGTGCGAATGTGGAGCAGCTTCTGTGCGCGCGGAATCAACAGGAGGACGATGATCCTCGTCGGACGGCCGTCGACACTCTCAAAGGCGAGCCCTTCCTTGTCGGCGACCACACCGATGCAGGCGATGACCTCGGCGAGGTCGTCGACGGCGGCGTGCGGAATGGCGATGCCGCGTTCCATCCCCGTGGACATCGAGCGCTCGCGAGCGAGGACGGCTTCATGCAGAGCCTCGGAAGTCGCATCGTCACAGCGCCCCGACTTGACCAGGTGCTCCATCATCGAAGAGATGGCTGCCCACTTGTCGCCGGGGGCAAAACCCAGCAGAAAGTCTGCGGGTGAGAAGAGCTCGGTTAGCTGCATGGTGACCCCGTCAGCATAACGAGAGCAGGAGGGAGTGCTAGGAACGCGACTTAATCCGCAGGATTCGCCCGAGCACAATGGCTGCGAGGCCGACCAGACCGGAGAAGAGCGCGCCCATCTTGGCCTGGCCTTGGAGACCGAGGTCGGTGAAGGCAGCACTGGAGACGAACAGCGCCACTGTGAGGCCCAGTGCGGCGATGAAGCCCGCCATCAGGAGCTCGCGCTTGCCCATGCGATCGGGCAGAGGAAAGCCGAGCAGGACGGCGATGTAGGCGAAGAGCGCCACGCCGACCGTCTTGCCGATGACGAGCGAGGCCAGGATCAGCCAGGTCAACGACCCGATTCCGGCGAACTCCACACCGGCGTTCGTGAACGCGAAGAAGAACAGGCCCAGGTCGACGAACAGCTTGAGGTCGTGTTCGAAGTTGTGCAGCGGCGAGTGCTGATCGTGCTCGGTCTCCTCGCGACCTCCAGCAACCTCCGAGACCTCGTCTTCGGTCTTGAACATGCCGGTGTCGCGCTTCGGCCCCGGCAGGAAGGGCACGATGGCGACCAGCGCCAGCGCCGGGTGCAGGTGTGCGAGCATCAGGCCCGTCCAGGAGAAAGGACCCGCGACGAAGATGTAGGGCAGCCAGCTCTTGACGTCCGCCCTTCGGAAGATGAACGCGATCGCCATCCCGAGCAGCACCAGGAGCAGGTAGACGGGCTCTGCGGGATGCGCCGGGTCTCCGTAGAAGATGGCGATGATTCCGAGGCCGATGGCATCGTCCGCGACGGCCAGGAGCAGCAGGAAGTTGATCGCCGGGTGACCTACGCCGAAGACGGCGCGCGCAACCAGCCAGGCCAGGGCGATGTCGGTGGCTGTCGGAATACCCCAACCGGCCCGCAGGTCGGAGGCTTGGTAGCCGGCCGGGATGAGGCTCGAGGACTCGAGCAGCCAGAGTCCGATGAAGAAGGTGCCCACCGGGCCGACGACTCCACCAATGGTGGCGAAGAGCGGATTGATCGCCTTCTTCATCGGGTTCAGGCTTCCGCCCGGCAGCGTCGCTTCCGCGATCTCTTTGGCGGCGATGCCAAAGAAGAAGACCATGAAGATGTCGTTGATGAACCAGGCGAGCGTGACCCGGTAGCCGAAGATCTTGAACGCCTCGGCGTCCGGCTTGCCCTGGGTGAACCAGTCCCACTCGATGAATTCCCGGTAGCCCTCCGGGTTCAGGTTGGCCGCAGCCAGGGCAGCGAAGACCCCCACGATCAGAGGGATCGAGAATTCCTGGATGAAGTTGACGAATCCTTTTTTTGACGAGCTCACTGTGGTTCTCCTTCGGAAGGAGCGGGATTCTAGATGCAGAATCTTCGAGCGGCGAGGATGAAGCCTCGAAGATCGACACCGAGCGAGGACCGCTTCGCTCCTCGGAGGTCACCCTCGAGCACGCATCGCCGGGCCGAACCCACTCCGTCGGTTCGCGGCCGGCGCGGCGGCTCCTCGATGCCTGGGCCGAACCTCCCCGGACCCGGCCGGAAACGCCCCGAATTCGCGCAGAGATCCACGCCCCCGGGAAGACGAGACGAACAGGAGCGTCCTTCCGAACCTGTGAAACATGCCTCCCTGGCACCGGGCTCCCCTTTGACTTGAAACGGAAGCCTACCTAGAGTGCCCGCTCCGCATGTAAATCTCTCGCTTCCAAGTAGATAGAACGGAAGTCCGATCCGGATGGCAGCCACCTTGAAACTCGCCCTCTTCCTATTCCTGCTCGCTCAGGCCGTCGCCGCCAACCCCCAACAGGGCGCGGATGATCCCGTCATTCCGGCGGTCCAAGAGCAAGGAGAGTTCTTCATCCTCAACTTTTCGGAAGACCCGCAAGAGACCGTGTCTCTGGAGGACTTCGTCAAGCTGTGCCAGCAGGCCACAGGGAAGAACTTCACCTACAGCACCGAGACAGCAGGACAGCTCTCTCAGAAGAAGGTGAGGATGTTCGGGACCAAGCGGATCCCGCGGGACGACTTCTACCAGTTCTTCCAGATCATGATGTTCATCAACGACTTCGTGACGGTGGAGGTCGGACCTCGCCACCTGTCGGTCGTTGTGATTCAGTCGCTCCAGGGCACCGGAGCCCAGCGCAACTCGGTGCGCCAGCGCACGACCTACGTGCTGCCGGAAGAGCTCGAGGACTACGCCGACCAGCCCGCCGTTCTGATCACTACGGTGCTCCACCTGCCCAACTCGAACACGCGCCAGCTACCCGCGACCCTGCGTCCGCTGATGGCCGACGCGACGACCCAGAGCCTCGTCTCGGTCGGCGACTCCAACTCGATCATCCTGCAGGGCTTCGGCAGCCAGATCGCCGCCCTCGCCCGCCTGCTCTACATCGTCGATCGCGAGAGCGCCGCGGGCGATGCGATCGTCCCCGAGTTCGCGACGATTCCGATCGAGTTCGAGTCGGCGGAAGAGCTCGCCGACCTGCTCGACCGCCTGCTCTCCGCTCGCACGACCTCCCCCTCGGTGGCCCGCCAGGGAGAACAGGGTGTGGCCGGCCGACTCCAGTCGCGGAACAACGAGCAAGAGCCCGAGATCCTCGTCCACAACCGCACGAACTCACTGATCGTGATGGCGATGCCCGAAGACATGCCGGGAATCAAGGAACTCGTCGCTCGCCTCGACGTCGACGTCATCGAGCCCGAGCGGAACTACCACATCTTCTCGCTGGAGAACGTTCAGGCCGACGACATCGCGGACGTACTGGACGACTTCCTTCGGGACGCCTCTCAGATCACTGAGGGAGCCACGGGTGGCCGTGCCCAGGGTGGTGGCAGTAGCTCCTCGAGCCGCAACCAGAACGACGTTGTCGTCGTCCCCGATCCGGCCACGAACTCGCTACTGATCGCTGCCAGCAAGACGCGCTACGAAGAGCTCCTGTCCCTGCTCCGTCAGCTCGATCGTCGCCAGGATCAGGTGCTGATCGAAACGGCTCTGATCGAGCTGTCCGGTGCGGACACACTCGACATCGGCTTCGAGATTGCGGCGGCGGACATTCCGGTCGCGGGAGCCGACGGCAATTTCGGTGTCACGAACTTCGGGCTCTCCGAGCTGATGGACCTGCAGGGCGACGACGGAATCCCCGACACGCGGGTGCCCGCTACGGCGACCGGAATCACGGCAGGCATCCTGGACGGCGGCGACTTCTCGCTGCCTTTCTTGCTGCGCTTCGCGGCCAGCGAGGACAGGGCCAACGTGCTCTCGATCCCGTCCATCCTGGTCAACAACAACGGCAGCGCCCGCGTGCGGACGGTGGATGAACAGCCGACCACGCAAGTCACGGCACAGGGCCAGGGTCAGACCCAAGAGAACTTCTCGGGCTACCAGGAGGCCGGTATCGAGCTCTCGATCTCGCCCTCTATCTCTGCGTCGCGCTACCTACGCCTCGGCGTGCAGCTGACTGTCTCGAACTTTACCGGCGCCTTCCAGGGCAGCGTTCCTCCCCCGCGGACGACGCGCGAGCTGAGCACGACGGTCAACGTTCCGGACGGCGACACGATGGTGATCGGCGGCATCGTGACGGACAACAAGCGCTTGACCGCCAATAAAGTACCGTGGCTCGGTGACATCCCGCTGCTCGGCTGGCTCTTCCGCCGCGAGACCGACAACAACGACCGCACGACGCTCTACTTCTTCGTCACGCCGCACATCCTGCACGACGTGGACTTCGCGGACCTGTCCGAGATCTCCTACCGCGCCAAGCACGACGCAGCCAGCGTAATCGGTCTGGACCGCGTCCAGAAGATCGACCCGGCCTTCGGCAGCGGACGCGACGGAATCGACCTCGAGAGCTTCGAGCTGCCACTCTATCGCGGACCCGAGCGCGGCGAGATCGACGGCGACTCGGTGGGCATGGATCCGATGAAGCGGGATGAGCTGCTCCGTCGAGGGCGCGAGGCTGCCGAACAGAGTAGAGCTCCCGCTACAAGCGAGGGAGCACAGGACTAGCGACTATGGTCAACCTGGCCGACCTGTTGGTGGACGCGGGGCTCACCCGCGAGCGACTTGAAGAGTGCCGCCGCACGGCGGGCGTCAGCGGTGACTCTCTCGACCGCGTCATCGTGCAGAAGGACTACCTCGCCGAGGCCGACCTTCTGGCCGTCTACGCGCAACACCTGGGCTACGAGTTCAGGTCGCAGCTCGAGGGGACCAAGGTGCCCGCGATCTTCGTGGACTCGATTCCGGTTCAGTTCACTCGCAACTACAACCTGATCGCGATCGATGGAGACGAGCCGGAGAATGGAGTCGTCAAGGTGGCGACCTGCACGCCGCTCGATCCCAACCCGATGGACGACCTGTCGGCCATGCTGGGAGCTCAGATCGAGCCGGTGCTCGCGACCCGCGCCGAGATCACCGCTCTGATCGCGCGCGCCTACCGCCACAAAGCCGACGGCGTGGACGAGGCACTCGACGCTGTCAGCGAAGACGCGGACATCGCGGGCCTCGCCGAGGAGCTCGACGACTCCGAGGATGTCCTTGACGTCTCCAACAAGGCGCCGATCATCAAGCTCGTCAACACGATCTTGTTCCAGGCTCTGAAGCTGCGCGCGTCCGACGTTCACTTCCACCCCTACCCCGATCGCACGCAGGTCCGTCACCGCATCGACGGCATCCTGTACGACATGGACTCCGTGCCGCGCAAGGCGCACGAGGCCATCGTCAGTCGCGTGAAGGTCATGGGCAAGATGGATATTGCCGAGCGCCGGCTTCCGCAGGACGGCCGCGCGTCGATTCGAATTGGCGACGGTGAGGTCGACGTTCGAATCAGCTCCGTGCCGACCACGCAGGGCGAACGCATCGTCATGCGACTGCTCGACAAGAGCTCGAAGCTCTACACGCTCGACGAGATCGGGCTGGCCGAGCACAACCGCGACATGCTGCGCGAGTACCTGACCTGGACGCACGGGATCATCTTGGTCACGGGTCCGACGGGCTCGGGCAAGACGACCACGCTCTACGCCGGCATGGGCGAGATCGATACGACGCAGAAGAACGTGCTGACCATCGAAGATCCGGTCGAGTATTCGCTCGGCGGCATCAGCCAGGTCCAGGTCAACACCAAGAAGGGACTGACCTTCGCCTCCGGCTTGCGCTCTTTCTTGCGGCAGGACCCCGACGTGATGATGGTCGGTGAGATTCGTGACCGCGAGACCTCCGAGATCGCGATCCGTGCCGCGCTTACCGGGCACCTGGTTTTCTCCACCGTTCACACCAACGACGCGGCGAGCACGATCACTCGAATGGTCGAGCAGGGCGTCGAGCCCTACCTGGTCTCCAGCTCGCTGATCCTCGTGATTGCCCAGCGCCTCGTGCGGACCGTCTGCAAGCACTGCCGCTCGCGTCGCCCTCTCACCGAGGAGGACAGGGTCAAGCTCAAGCGGCTCGGGATCCAGCCGGACGACGTCGAAGGTCAGATCTGGTTCGGAGCCGGGTGCGACGAGTGCTTCCACTCGGGCTACGCGGGCCGGACTGCGCTGTACGAATTCCTGCCCATCGACGAGCAGCTGCGGACCGAGGTCATGGAGGGCGTGACCGCGTCCAAAATGAAGATCGGCGCTATCGAGCGGGGCTTGATCACCCTGCGGACGGACGGCGCGGACAAGGTTCGCAAGGGATTGACCACCACGGACGAAGTCTTGCGCGTGACGCAGCTGGACGTGGGATAATTCTGGGGAGCGCCGAGGGGCGCTCTGACTCATGCCGATTTATCAGTACAAAGCTTTCGCCTCTGGAGGCTCGAACACCACCGGAGTCATCGACGCGGACACGCCTCGCGACGCTCGGATCCGGCTTCGTCGCGACAACATCCTCGTCAGCGAGATTCACGAGCTCAGAGGCGGGCGCAAGAAGAAGCTCGGCGGCTCCAAGCCGGAGAAGATCTCTTTCCTCGAGCGCGCGCGCTCGGCGCGAGCCAAAAACGCCTCCGGCCCCTCTGGACGCAACCTCGAGATCGCCGCGGGCATCACGCGCCAGCTCGGAACTCTACTCGGCGCGGGCATTCCGCTCTCCGAAGCGTTGAACGCCATCATCGACCAGGCCGAGACGCGCAAGATCGAGACGACCTTCCGACGGATCCGCGAACGGATCACCCAGGGCGCCTCGCTCGGCGACGCGCTGGCCGATCATCCCCAGTACTTCAGCGAGATGTACGTCAACATGGTCCGCGCTGGTGAGGCCACCGGCCGCGTCGACCAGGTGCTCTCACGCCTGGCCGACTTCATGCAACGCAGCCGCGCGCTGCAGCGCAAGATCGTGACCGCTCTGACCTACCCCGTGATGATGATCATGCTGGGTATCGTCGTGGTCAGCATCTTGATGACGCTCGTAGTCCCGAAGATTACGGGCATGCTCCTTGACACCGGTAAGGAGCTCCCCTTCCCGACTCAGGTGCTGATGAACATCAGCGACCTGTTCAGCGACTACTGGTGGGCCGGGTGCCTCGCACTCGCGGCGCTCTCCGCCATCGTCGAACGCTACTACAAGTCCGACTCGGGCGAACTGGCCATCGACCGCTTCCTGATCCGCATGCCCCTGCTCGGCGACCTGCTCCGCAAGGGGGCCGTCGCTCGCTTCTCGCACACCTTCTCGACCCTGCTCGAGAGTGGTGTTTCAGCGGTGCAAAGCCTGGAGATTACGCAGAAGGTCGTCGGCAACCGCGTTGTAGCCGACGCGACGGGCTTCATCCGGACTCGCATCCTCGAGGGCACCGATATCGCCACGCCCCTGAAGGCCAGCGGGGTATTCCCCTCGGTCGTAGGCTATATGGTCTCGGTCGGTGAGAAGTCCGGAGAGCTCGAGGTCATGCTGCAGCGCATCGCCGAGTCTTACGACGAAGAGATCGAGGTCGTCACCGAGCGCTTCACCACGGTCCTCGAGCCGATCATGATCGTGCTCCTGGCCGCGGTCGTCGGCTTCATCGTCTACTCCATCGTCCTACCAATCCTTGAAATCAGCTCAATGGCCTGAGCCGGAACCCCTTCTGCCGATACGCACTATCCGCATCGGAAGATTTTCTGGCCTGGGTCGTCCTTCACCAAACACCCGAGAAGAGTCGCTGCGAGCCGGCAGCGAGATCCAGCTATGAGAGTCCGAAACCAAAACTGCCAAGACCGCGCCGCCCGGAAGAGCGGCTTCTCACTCGCCGAGCTGATGGTCGTCATCGTGATCATCGGGCTGCTGGTGACCCTGGTTGCCAAGAACGTGTTCAAGAATTTGTCGGATGCCAATACCACCAAGGTCCGCGCCGACATCGTGACCATCATCAGTGGTCTCGACGACTATGCGATCAACAATGGCTCGCGTTATCCCGACTCTCTCGAGGCACTCGTCACGCCCGACGAGAAAGGCTACACCATTCTGCGCGCCGACTCCGTGCCGCTCGATCCCTGGGGCAATGAGTACCAGTACGAGCCGCCGGCACCGGGCCAGCGAGAGCCCCTCGTGTTCTCGTTCGGTGCCGATGGCACTCGGGGCGGCGAGGGCGACAACGCTGACATCTCTAGCGACGACAAGAACAAATAGTGCGGTTCGGAACACCGGCACAGGACCCAGCGTGGCACGCACCAAAGAATGTGGCTTCTCTCTCGTCGAGCTACTGGGCGTGCTGGTGGTTCTCGGGCTAATCGCCGGTGTGGCGGCGGTCTCCTGGTACAGCTCGCTTCCGCGGGCACAGCTCAATACGTGCGTCCGCGAGCTCTCCGATCACGTGCACGGTGCGCGCGCCGATGCGATCGCGCGCAACCTCGAGTACCGAATCTACTACAACCTCGACGAGGACACGTACTGGGTCGAGACGCCCTTCTCGATCGAAGGTGGCATCGCGCGAGGCGACGATGAGAAGCTGACCGTCAGCCACACCAGCCTCCCCGACACGGTCTCCTTCTACGAGACGACGATCGATGGAGAGAGCTACTCAGACGGGATCGTGTTCGTGCGCTTCGACCCGCTGGGTGCTTCGAGCGACCACACGATCGTCCTCTATCAGGATCTCTTCGAGCGCTACTACACCATGGAGGTTCTCGCGCTGACCGGACTCGTCCGCTTTCACGACGACTTCTTCGAGCGCGATGCACCCGACGAGGGAGACTTCAACTGATGAAGCTCTTGTCTTTCAATCGAGCCGCCCGGGCGCGTGCAGGCTTCACTCTGGCCGAGGTCGCCGTCACCTTGGTGGTCGTCGGAGTCAGCCTGGTCTCGGTGATCCAGGTGCTCAACATCGCCAAACTCGAGACCGCCGATACGCGCAATCGCAAGCTGGCCAATGAGCTCGCGCGCCTGACCCTCGGGAGAGTCGAGGCCGGACTGTTCCAGGACGAGTTCGCCTCCACCGAGTACCTCGACGGCAGCTTCGACGAGGACGGCTATCCCGAGTTCACCTGGGAGATCTTGGTCGGGGACGAGGTCTTCGGTGATCCCGACGAGCAGACCGATCGATTCGACTCCTGGGCCGAGAATGAGGATGAAGAAGAGGACGACGAGGAGAACGAAGAGGTCTACGAGACGGTAAAGGTCCGAGTGCTCTCCCCTCCCATTCGCGACTACGACAACGAGACGATCCTCGAGCAGTGGATTCTCTGGGCTCAGGTCTACGGAGAGGAGGACGAGGAATGAGAGCTCTCAGTAGCTACCGCCGCGCCGGGTTCACGCTCGTCGAGGTCTTGATCGTGCTCCTGATCATGTCGGGAATCATGATCGTCATCACGCAGGTCCTGACGGCCGCGCGCACCACCCGCGACACGATCCACAACATTCGCGAGACCCAGCTGGCCGGTCCTGCGATTCTAGACCTGCTCGAGAACGACCTGCGCGCTCTCTACTTGTTCAACACGGAGAGCTCGCGCAGCCTTCAGATCGTCGATCGCGTGGTCTCCGGGCTCGATGCGGATCGCATCGACTTTGTGACCATGACCGATGGGCTCGTCCCGATTCGCGACGACAACACGCGCTTCGTGCGCGGCGACGTGAACGAGGTCGGCTACGTGCTGCGCCCCAACCCGAACAACAACGACTTCCTCGAGATGTTTCGACGGGAGTCCTTCGGCGTCGATGACGAGCCCTTCGTCGGCGGGAACTACACCTTCCTGCACGACCGCATCGTCTCCTTCGACATCCTCGTCTTCGAGGAGGACGGCGTGGACGCGGAGGAGCTGGAGTCCTGGGGCACCGAGTCCGACGAGAGCACCGGCTTGCCGATTCGAATCGAGATCGAGCTCGCTCTCGAGCTGGCACCGCGCCTGATTCGCGAGCAGCTGCGCGTCGCGCCGATCCACTCGAGAACGGTCGTTCACCGGCGCGTGTTCCGCTTTCCCCAAGCCTTGCACGAAACTGTCGCGTCGCAGGTCCTCCTCGCGATCCCCGAGGTGAAGCCGCCCGTCATCGACAACGGTCCAGGCGGAGGCGTCAACCCGGACGGGATCGAGCTTCCCGGCGGTGCCGGCGCGGAAGTCGAGATCGAGACCGGGACTCAGAGCGGGGGCGATCCGGGCTCAGCACCGGACCTCAGCGGAGTGTTCGGCGGCGGCGACGGCTGAACCGGACCGCCTCGCGGTACTCGGTCAGCTGATCGGCTTGCCGATCACTTCGCGTCCGTCGAGATAGGGACGCAGGGGCTCCGGAATCACAACCGTGCCGTCCGCCTGCTGGTGGTTCTCGAGGATGGCGATCAGCATGCGCGTCGAGGCCGCGACCGTGTTGTTGAGCGTGTGGCAGAAGCGCACGGTCCCTTCGGCATCACGATAGCGCATCTTCAAGCGACGCGCTTGGAACTCGTAGAAGCGCGACGCGGAGTGCGTCTCGCCGTAGCCACCGCGCCCGGGCATCCAGGTCTCGATGTCGAACTTCTGGACGTGCGGGCCACCGAGGTCGCCACCGCAGACATTGACGACGCGGTAAGGCAGCTCGAGCAACCGCAGGAGCTCCTCGGAATAACCGAGCATCGCGCGGTGGTGCTCGACGCTGAGCGGCTCGTCGGCGACGTCGATCACGACCTGCTCGACCTTCAAGAACTGGTGCACGCGGTAGAGCCCCTTCGTGTCCTTGCCATAGGTGCCGGCTTCGCGGCGATAGCAGGAGGAGAGCGAGACGTAGCGCTTGGGGAGCTCCGTGTGCGCCATGGTCTCGCCCGCATGCAGCGCGGTGACCGAGACCTCCGAGGTCCCGACGAGGTACAGGTCGTCACGCTCGTCGGTCTGGTAGGTCTGGTCCTCCCCACCCGGGAAGTAGCCCGTGCCTTCGAGAGGCTCCCTGCGAACGAGAGTCGGAACCGAGACCGCGGTGAAGCCCTTGCCCACCATCAGGTTCAGGGCAAAGCGCATGACCGCGCCTTCGAGAAGCGAGAGGTCACCGCGCAAGACGTAGTTACGGCTGCCCGCCAGGCGCGCGCCGGTCTCGATGTCGAGCCAGCCCTGAGCCTCGCCGATCTCGATGTGGTCGCGGAGCTCGAAGTCGAACTCGCGGCGCGTGCCCCAGGTCCGAAGCTCGACGTTGTCGGCGTCGTCCTTGCCCTCGGGAACGTCGTCGTCCGGAATACTGGGGACGGTCAAGAGCAGCTCGTCGAGCTCGCGTCGCTGAGCACCCAGCTTCTCCTCCTCCGCCTTCAGCTCGGCCTTCATCGCCTGCTGTCCCTCGAGCAGCGCCACGCGCTCCTCCGGTGTGGCCTTGCCGATCGCCTTCGACGCGCTCTTCTGCTTCGAGCGCAGCTCATCAACGACTTGAGTGTGCGCGCGCCACTCCTCATCCAGCGCGAGGATGCGATCGACGTCGCACGCGACGTGCTTCTTGATCACGGCGGCCCGAATGGCGTCGGGGTTCTGACGAATGAACTTGAGATCCAGCACGAACCCTTCTCCGTGGTTCTGATTGAGCGACTTGGGGAGGCGCCGCCTCCACATGAGGCGACCGGGCCAGAGCCTAGCGGGGATTCACGGCGAGATCGCGCCTCAGCTCGCCGCAATTGCGAGACAGTCGCTGGATCACGGCCACAATGCCGAGACCGGGGCGGAGGCGACTCCAGCGCTGGTGTCGGTCAAGGCTTCCTCCACTCCGACTCGATCGAACCGAAGAGCTTGTTCTTCTTCTCGCTCAGCATGATCTCGATGTCTTCACCCTCCTTCTTCTTCAGAACCTTCAGGTCGAGCGGAAACCAAGCCGCTCCAAAGCCAGAGTCGAAGAGCTTGTCCTCGTCCCGAATCACGGGCATGGTCTCCGCTCGCCCGCCCTTCTTCGTTCCGGCCTTGCGAATCGAGACGTCCGGCGCTGGTACGCAATTCCAGAATCGCTCATAGCGCTCTCCAGCAGAGCCGACGATCGCGACTGTTTTCCCCGTAACAGTGACCCATTTGCTCTTCTCTTCGGCCGAGAAGTCGAAGCCAAAGGGAGCGCCCAACTCGATCTTGGTCGTCTCTCCGGGCTTGACGGTCCACGGCTCCATCTCGCCACCCGGTAGTATCATGGCCTTCATGGCCTGCTTGCGCTTGCCCTTCTCCAGCCCTCCGACGAGCAGGGTGTAGTCCCCGGCAGGCACCTCGACGCCCTTCTTCCCTCCGGCGAGTACATCGTAGAAGCAAAACTCGAAGGTGTCCGCGCCCCGGACGATCAGATAGCTGGGCTTGGGGCCCTTGAACGAGAGCTGAAGGATGCCCGTCTGCAGAATCGCCTTGGAGGCCGAGAGCTCCTTACCGAAGTTGACGGAGCGAATCTGATACCAGTCATCCTCGACTTTCACGTACTCGCTCCAGGGCTCGGCCCGCTTGGACTTTCCGATCACGATCGTGTCGTACTCGGGCTGCATGCTGCCCTCCGTGAGCCCCCAGAAGCCCCACCTGGCGGGCTGCGAGCCGTAGGTACCGTCCAGGTTGTCGTCGATGACCCGGAAGGGAGTTCCGCCAATCGTGCCCTTCATCGAAGCCGCGGGCGCAACGTAGAGGTTCAGGTAGTCCTCCGACGATTCCAGGTTGAGTCCGATGCCCTGGTAGATCTCATCTGCGCCGAGGACCTTGGAGAGGATGCCCCACTTTCGCTCGGCATCCCCCTCTCCGATCGTGAACACCACAGGCTCGACGTTCAAGGTGATGGGGACTTCGATATCTCCAGTTCCGTCGCGATTCGTGTCGATCGAAACTCCACTGCTGGTCCGAATTCCCTGCGGGCCCGTCTGGAACTGAACCAGGTCCGAGACAGTCCCCGGCTTGCCGAAGTTGAAGCCGTTCCAGATCAGCGCCAGCTCGGTGATCTGATAGGCAGGCCGAAAGGCGCCCTTGAAGTCCTCCAGGAGCTCGAACTCGAGCGGAATCTTGACCACCTCGCTGAGCGACACGCCCGCCAGCTTGCGCGAAAACTCGCCCTCGCCCTCTGCCCCCTCGCCCATCGCCCCGCCGCTGTCCTTGAGCTGGCCGAGCAGCTGATCGCTGCGAGTCTTCGCGAACGCATAGTGCTGGTCCTCGAGTTCGATTCGCTTGCGCGCCGCGAGCACCTCCGCGTAGGCCTTGCCAGCCTTCTCGATGTTGGCGGCGTTTCCGCGAATGCCCTCGTCGTAGGCGACAGCCGCGCGACGCCAGCACTCGGAGACGTAGTAATAGTCCCCCGCCTTGACGAAGGCTTCGGCCAACGCCTCGTAGCGTTCGCAGGCCAAGTCGAGTGCCGCCCAGTCCTTGGCTGCGATCGCCTTCTGGTAGTCGCGATCGAAGACCTTGAAGTCGCCGATGCGTTGACCGCGGAACGACCGCACCTGGACCTTCATCAGCGAGAAGTATTCGTACATGATCATGCCGAAGTCCGAGTCGAACGCGTCCTTCCAGGCCTTGATGAAAGCCGCCATGTCCGTCTCGAGAACCTCGTTCGTCTGAATCGAGATTCGCTCGCCGTAGTCGATGATCAGGAACAGCGCCGCCTGGGGATTGCGACGCGTGATGCTCGCCATCTCGGCGGTCGCCTTGATCTCCATCGCGCGATGAAAGTCCTTCAGGAACTTTTCGAGATCGAGCTGGTCCTCGACTGTCGGAGCGGGGAGCGCCGGTGTTGTCCGCGGAGCTGTGGCGAGCGCGCCGGTGACCAGAAGGCAGAGTGCGCCGAGGGACGTGGCGAAGGACGAGAACTTCATCATGGTTTCGGTGGTTTAGGGGAGAACCGGGAGTCTAGCAAGCTCTGCATACGAGGGCCTTTCCGAGAGCTGGATCGAGCTCGAAAAGCCACTGTACGACAGTCTTCGCAGACTCTCCCCGAACAGAGCCACGCCGATCGTGCGCGTGTGCCCTTTCCCCGCCACCTACCACCTTGGCCCTCGGCGGATACGCAGAATTCGCCGAGAAGCCGAGGCTCTTCAGCGCTTCGAGGCGCGCTTGAGGAACTTCTTCTCGGCACTCGAGAGCGACGCAATGCCCTCGCGGTTGATCTTCTCGAGCAAGGAGTCGAGCTTCTTGCGCGTGCCGATCTCCTGGTTCGCCTTGTGGGCGCCGATGCGCGCCGTGACCTTCTGGATCGGGTCCTTCCAGACCAGTCCCGTTCGAATGGCGAGGAAGCCCGTCAACGCGCCGCCGAGGTGCACGATGTAAGCGATGCCCCCGGTGGATTGGCTCATGTCCATCAAGAGGCCGAGCACATCCTTACCGACGACGAGGATCGCGAGTGTCCTGAGCGTCATCGGAACGATGATGAAGATCACGCGCCGCGTCGGCTCCAGCGTCGCCATCGCGATCGTAACGCCGAGCACTGCGCCCGAAGCACCCAGGATCGGAGCTCCCCATCCGGGAGCTCCGGAGAGCTGGAGCATCAGGACGGACACGCCGAGCTGCGCTCCTCCACCGATCACCATGGCGGCCAGGTAGAACACCAGGAAGCGCCGCGCACCGATCACACCCTCGAGCCAGGTCCCGAACATGTAGAGCAGCACCATGTTCATCAGGATGTGGCCCGGGCTGACCGGGTCGTGCAGGAAGCCGTAGCTCACGAGCTGCCAGATCGGCGAAAGAATCGAGTTCCAGGTGGGCGGATTGAGCGCGAAGAACTCGATGAAGCTGCGCCCCGATCCCAGCGCACCTGCAACGAGCTGAACAATGAAGACGACCGCGTTGATGATGATCAAGCGCTTGACGCACGGTGTCATGGGCGGCAGGTAGAAGCCACCGCCCCTTCCGCCACCATAATCATCTGCATACTCTGGTTGCATGCTGGCTCGTCGCTGTGTTCGCTCGGACTTGTGTCGGTGCTGGCACCGGCGCCAGCCTGGCTCTCTAGAGTTCGACGCCGGCAGCGCGTGCTGCCGAGAGCGCCGTGTTGCGCAGCAACATTGCAATGGTCATCGGCCCAACGCCGCCCGGCACTGGAGTCAACGCGCCGGCCTGCTCCAGAACCTCGTCATAGGCGACGTCTCCGCACAATTTTCCGTCCTCGCCGCGGTTGATGCCCACGTCGAGTACCGCGGCGCCCGGCTTGACCCAGTCCCCTCGAACGAGCCCGGCGACGCCGACCGCCGCGATGACGATGTCCGCTTGTTGGCAATGGCCGGCGAGGTCGGCAGTCCGGCTGTGGCACATGCTGACCGTGGCGTTGCGCGCCAGGAGGAGCTGTGCGATCGGCTTGCCGACGAGCATCGAGCGGCCGATCACGACCGCGTGCTTGCCCTCGATAGAGATCCCGTAACGGTCGAGCAGCTCGATGCAGCCCGCCGGCGTGCAGGGTACGAAGCCCTCTTCGCCCATGACCAGACGCGCGACGTTCTCCGGGTGAAGCCCGTCGACATCCTTGTCGGGTGAGATGGCACGCACCGTCTCGCGCTCGTTCAGGTCGCCGCCCTTCGGAAGGGGCAGCTGAACCAGGATGCCGTGGATGGCGGGGTTCTCGTTCAGCGCATGGATCTGCGCGGTCAGCTCCGCCTGCGAGGTCTCCGCCGCGAGACGAATCGTCTCGACGTGGAAGCCCGCCGCCTCGGCGGCCCGGTCCTTGTTGCGCACGTAGACCTGGCTGGCCGGATCCTCGCCAACCAGCACGACCGCCAGGCCGGGCTTCTGACCGAGCTCCGTCAGTCGCTCGGAGGAGCTCTTCAGCTCCTCGCGAATCGCCAGCGCCGTCGCCTTGCCATCGATGATTTGTGCGGGACTCAAGCGGGTTGCGTTGGCATTCATTGGGTGGGAATGGAGATTCTAGACGTTGGCAGAGCTCGAGAAGTCCTTCGACTGTGCGGCCAGGGCGCTGCGCACACCGCGATCGTAGAACCACCAAACGGTGCCTGCGAGCAGGACGACGAGCTGGAACGAGTAGAAGATATTCAGGGTCAACATGATCCCGTTGGTGAAGCCGTAGCTGTGTAGCCCGACGCCGAGCAGGTTGACGTGCCACCAGGAGAAGGCCACGACCATTCCGGCCAGGATGCTCGCCACGCACAAGCCGAACTGCTTGAGGTAGCCGCCCATTCGAGCGTGCAGGATCATCAGCTGTGCGAGACAGATCAGGAGCGCACCGTTCTCTTTCGGGTCCCAGCCCCAGAAGCGCCCCCAGCTGTAGTTCGCCCAGATTCCGCCGAGCACTGTTCCGATGAGCGAGAAGAGCAGGCCGAAGCACAGCACTCCATAGATCGTGCGAGAGATCCCCTGGTAGAACTCGCGGTCCCCTCTTCGGAAGCCGAGAATCTTGCCGAAGATCCAGACGTGCGCGATCGCGGCGGCCAAGAGTCCAGCGGCGTAGCCCATCGTCACCGTCGTGACGTGTGTCGCCAGCCAGAAGTTCGTGTCGAGCACGGCGACCAAGCTCGGCATGGTGTCACCGGCGGTCACGGCTTCCTTCAGCTCGTACTTCATCGAGAGGAACAGCCCGATGATGCCGAGCGTGCTGGCGACGGCGAGAGCGACGCGCTGACGGTTGAAGTACTCGATGAATAGCGAGACCAGGATCGTGCAGGCCGTGATGAACAGGATCGTCTCGTAGAGCGTGCTGACCGGCGGACGCGAGCGCAGGATGCAGCGCATCACGATGCCGGCGACGAGCAGGATCGTGCCGACCCAGATCGATCCCCAGATTCCGCGCTGCAACAGCTTGGAGTCGGGCAGGATCCAGGAGAGCGCCAGCAAGAGGAAGGAGAGGATGAAGGCGACCAGCCCGCGATAGAAGTAGTCCACCTTGTAGAAGGCGATCTCCATCGGAATCTTGCTGAACTCATCGCGCTCGGCGGCGGCTTCGGAGACCTGACCGTGAAACTCGCGCAGGCGCGTCTCGAACTCGGCCGGCTGATCGCGCTTCGCGAGCATCATCTCGAGGCGAGCGATCATCGCGACCGCTCCGTTCTCGCTCGGATTGGGATTCGCGAAGATGCCGGCCATCAGCTCCGTCGGAGCCATGTAGATATCCGCGCTCGGATCATCTTCCGCATGGGCATCGTGCCCTTCGTGCGGCGGGTGGCTGCTCCACTCGTCGTTCGGAGCAATCATGGCGAGCGAGTTGCCGCCCTGGCGAACCATGTTGTCGAGCGCTCGGCTGAGACGACCGGCGAAGGCCTGTTCGGCCTCGTCCGTCGTGGTGTTCCAGAGCTTCAGTAGCTCGTCGGACTTCGCCAGGACCTGGCTCAACGTGAGCTCCTTCGCGCCTTCGAAGAGCTCGCTCATGCCCTCTGTCGTGTCCGCGGGGAATCGCTCCCGGGCGAAGTCGAGGAAGTGAATCAGGTCCTCGAAGTCGCGCATGTTCGTCGCCAGCGCGCGGGTCTGGCGCTCGAGCGAGGTCAGGTCCTTCTGATCCTTCCCGATGGTCGCGCGCGCGCGCTCCAGCAGCTTGTTCATGCCACCGGCCAGCTCCTCGTAGCTGTACTTGTCCCGGCGCTTCTTGCCTTCGATCCCCGCCGCGACCAGCACGCTCGAGTCCTCCACCAGGAAGGTCTTGTAGCGGACGGCATCTTCGGGGAAGAACCAGCAGTCGAGCATCCACTCGACAGGGTTCAGCTTCTCGCCGTTCGGCATGACGACCTTCCGCTTGCCGTTCATCTTCAGCAGCTGGAAGCCGGCGTAGGTGCTGAGCGGCTTGACGCGACCGCCAGCCTGAACAGTGAGTTGGCTCGCGAGCTCGAGGGTCTCGGCGGAGTAGGCCTCAGTTCGAACAGGCTCGAAGTCCGGATCGATCTCGTCTTTACAACCGCCGAGGAAGAGCGGCATCGAGCCGATCGCGAGTAACAACCCTGCGGCCCGCGCCACGCTGCCGGTATCCACGGGTCCCGCCTGTTTGCGTTTCTTCAATTGCTTTTGGATGTACTTGTTGAGTTTGTAGCCGAAGGTGTAGATCAAACCGATCCCGGTGATGATCAAGGAAATCAGCGGCCAGTGGTCGGACGGATTCCTGACCACCGAGAAGGTCGAGAAGAGCGGATCGCCAGGACCCGCATTCGACGGACCCCACGAGGCCTGGAAGAGAACCAGTCCGCCCTCGCGCAGCGGCTCGTTCATCTCGATCTCGAGCGGGCGCTGCTCCTTCTCGTCGATCATGGTCACGTCGCTCATGAAGCGGCTCGCCATCCCCGTCCCCGGGTGCAGGTCGCGCGTGAACTTGTCGAGCACGATCGTGTACGGCATCGGATAGGTGCGGTGGCGCAGAGCCACAGCCCAGCTCTTGCCGCCCGCGTCGAACGTGTGCGGAACGCGCGACAACCCGGGCAGGATGCCGAGCTCTTCCGGGCCGCCGTCTTTCGGCTGCGTCGTCACGTACATGCCGGCCACGTTGTGCTCGGCGTTGTCTTCCGGAGGCATCTCCTTCAGCGCATACCCATCGACGACGGGGAAAGGCGTCTCCCACATCGGTCCCTTCGGCATCGCGCGGGCGTTCTGCGTGAAGTGCGAGAGGCTCATTACGAACGGCAGGTCCGCGTTCCTGAACTTGCCAACGCGTTCCCCCTGCAGGTCGATGAGGTCCTGATGACCGATGATGTACTCGTCGGTGTCCGCCCTTCCATTCGCGTCCCAGATCGCGACTTCCCACTCGTAGTAGCTGACGTACTCGTTCGAGCGCTGGCCCTCGTAGAGGGTCAGGTGTCCTTCCTCGGCCAGGGAGAGCTTCACCAACCCGGCCAACAGCATCAACGCGATCCCGACGTGAGTCACGAGCACGCCCGCCGTTCGCCAGCTCCAGCGAACGCGAATGAAGCCACCCACGAGCAGGTTCACCGCCAGGATAGTCATGACGGTCACCCCTCCGGGAAGCGGCAGCGGCACGACCCCGAAGAGGTAGTGCACGAGGCCGCGCGAGTTGAAGTACATCGCCTGGACCTCGTACAAGCTCGTGTGAACTTGCGCGAAGGTGCCGAAGAGCGTGAGCAGGAACAGAATCCCCAGGAGCGCGACGGCGAGCCCGTAGGAGCCCAAGAAGTGGATCAAGGATTTCATGAATGAGTTGCTGACTACTCAGCCCTTATGGATTCACAGAAGCTGATGAAATTGTCGTGCTGCTCGCGCAGCTCGGAAGCGGGCCCGAGCATCTTGACGAACAGCGCTTGGCCCTCGAGCTCGCAGATCGCGCCCTTGATGCCCGCGTTGGAGAGGTCGTCGGCACCGATGCCACTAAAGTCGCCGTAGGCTTCCATCCAGGGAGAGTCGACTCCGAGAATCTTCAGGGTCGGGAGCGCCATGATCTCGGCCTGGCTGAGTTCGTCGGCACCGACCTGGCTCCGCCAGCGGTTGACGTTCATCTCGACGCCGCCACCGTTGCCGCCGAGCACCGCGATGTAGCACTCCGACTCGCCGCTCTCGCCGAACCGGTAGTTTGCGACGCGCATCGAGTTGCTGTTGTCCGCGGTCCAGGAGTCGGGAGCCGTCCAGGCCAGGCCGCCGGAAGAGCCGGAACTGCCAGTGGAGCTGGCCCCAACCGCCTCATCGTGAGCCCCGGGCGCGTGAGAAGAGTGATCGTGTTCCTCGCCGGGCATGTCGAGATCGAGCGAGTCGCAGAAGCTATCGAAGGCGGCGCGGTTCGCGCTGACCACATCGGCCGGGCCGGTCATCTTCACGAACAACATGCCCTCGGGCATGGCCAGGATCGCTCCGAGCAGGGCCGAGCCAGGGACCGCGTTGTCCCCCATGCCTTTGTAGGCGCCCTCGAGCTCCACGATCGTCGCGGGGTTGCCGAACAAGGGCCTCTTCGGAAGCGCTTCGATCTCACTCGTGCTCTGCGGCGCGAGGCCAATCTGATTCCGCCAGCGGTTGACGTTGTCGACCAGGCCTCCGCCCATTCCGGGGAGGACCGTCAGATAGCATTCGGCGTTCGACTCCGCGTCGACCACGAAGTTCGCCGCGCGCAGCTGCGTCGGGGCGAGCTCCGTCCAGCCGTCCGGAGTGTCCCAGACGAACTTGGGCCCGCTGCTCGAACCGCTCGCGCGGTTCTCGGAGGAGGCCATCCCGCTGGGGCTCACCCTTCCCGGGCCCGAGCCCGGTCGAATACCCGCCGGGCGCACCTCGGTGATCTCCCGATCGAGCGGCCGCTGTTCGGCGCACGACACGAGTCCGATGCCGATCAAGAGTGAGCACGCCGTCGCAACGACGTGAACGAAGAAAGGGCGCTTGGACGTCCCGTTGCTTTTCATGGAGTTTCCCAATGGCTTCCCGCGAGGTGAAGCCTTCCTTCACTACCAGTTTCGCTCGAGAAAGAACTCGCCTATCGACTCGATCGACGAGCGCGCTTGGCTCTCCGGCAACACAGCCATCGAGTGCAGCGCATTCTCAATTAATTCGTTTGCGCGTTTGCGCGCGTAGTTCATTCCGGCTTCCAGATCGACGGCCTCACGCAGTGCGTCGGCGCGATTCGGAAGCTCGGGTTGTGTGTAGATCTCACGGATGCGTTCGCGAACCGCATCAGTGGCTTGTGCGTAGACATGCAGGACGGGCAAGGTGACTTTTCCGTCCTCGACGTCCACGCCGACGGACTTGCCGGCGATCTCCTCCGAGCCGGTCAGGTCCAGGTAGTCGTCGATGATCTGGAAGCCGAGGCCCATGTTCCACCCGACCGAGCGCATCAGCTCGCCGATCGCATCGTCGCCATTCGGGTAGCGAGCGCCGAGCTCGCAGGCCGCGGCGAACAAGCTGGCCGTCTTCGCGCCGCAGACGCCCTCGTAGCGCTCCTGCGACATGGAGAAGTCGTAGCGCAGAGTGCTCTGGTCGATCTCACCGACGCAGATCTGCTTGGTCGTCTTGGAGAGCAGCGAGCTGCACAGGCGTGACGAGAGCTCGGTCGAGAGCGCGAAGGCGCGCGAATACAGATAGTCGCCGAGCAGGACGGCGACTTGGTTGTTCCAGCGCTGATTGACGCACGCCACGCGACGTCGGACTTCAGCGCCGTCCAGGATGTCGTCGTGGACGAGCGTTGCGAGGTGAATCATCTCGACGATGGCGGCGACCTTCGGGTGCTCCTCCGAAGTATTGCCCGTCGCCTCGCCAGTCAACAGAACGAGCGCACCGCGCAGCTGCTTGCCGCGGAATCGCGCAACGTGATCCAACATGTCCGCAACTGCGGCCGACGGATCCTGGAGTTCCCGCTCCAATATCTCCTGCATGCTCCCCAGTCCGCCCGCGACCGACCCGACAATCTCAGCCAATAGAGCTTTCGATCGGCTCACGACGACTCCTCCGGCGAGTATCTCGGCCGCACCGATTCCTGAACTCGAGCGTAATCGTCACGAGTATTGAGGTTGTCGGCGACGTTCTCGTCCACCGCGATCGCTTCGGCCGTCAGCGTTCCGATGCGCAGCTCCTGGCCATGGAAGGCGACCATCCTGCGCTCTCCGTTATCCAGCGCCTGACTTACCGCTTCACGACAGGTGTTTCGGTAGACCGCGCAGAGCGGCTCCACGCCCCCGCTGGTCTCGAGCAAGCAGGCGTCGAGATCGGCGTCCACGGCGTGCTTCAAGAGCGCTCGAAAGAGTTCCGCATTCACGCCCGGCATATCGCAAGCGAGCGCGCACACCCAGGTCGCCCGTGTTCGCGCGAGAACAGCGGCCAGCCCGGCAAGAGGTCCCGCATCCTCTTCGCTGTCGAGCACGCACTCCAGGCCGAGCGCTTCGTAGCGCGGCTCCGCGCCCGTCGCGAGAACGACCGAGTCGCAGGCGTCTTGCAGAACCGCGATGGCGTTCTCGAGCAACGTCACGCGCTCACGTCCGGGAGCCTCGAGCTCCGCCTTGTCCGTCCCCATGCGCCGACTGCGTCCACCGCAGAACACGACGCCCTCGACGCTCTTCGCGCTGCTGGACGAATCTTCGCCTCTAACGTCAGCTGTCGAACTCATCGGAGAGATTCGATCTTCACGATCCGGGTCGCGCGAGATCACGTTCAGTCCTTGCTCTCGCCACTCGTCGCGTTGGCCTCGTCCGAGTCGTTCAACTGCGGCGGCTCCTCTTTGAGCCCCTTCTTGAACTGCGTGACGCTGGAGCCCATCGACCGGGCGAGCTCGGGCAACTTCTTCGCGCCGAAGAGAACCACAACGATGCCGCCAATGATCCAAAGCTCGGTGGGACCGAAGAATGCGAGGTGAAGCATGTCTATTAGTTAGTGTCGAGAAGACCGGAAACAGTTGTGCGCATTCTAAGCGAAGCCCGGCCGGGAATCTCGCTCGGGCGCTCTTTAGGTGCTCTCTTTAGGTGCCAGGAGCGGCTCGATCCATTGTATTTGCACTGTTTCTGAGCTCCTCGGCTGCCCGTCGGACGCGCTTCTCGATGCGCGGCTCGAAGGGCTCGAGCGCTCCACCGCGGTGCGCCACCGTGCCGGCCGCCTTCTTCGCGACCCGCGGACCCAGGCCGACGGCAAGTCCGGCCGCCAGGAGCCCGGCGCGAACGCGCATCGACGCGCTGTAGGTCGAGAGCCAGCCGCCCTCGGCCAGTCGGTCGGCGACGGCCCTCAGGAACTCCGGCATCCACAGCTCGGGCTCCTTGCGGTGTGAGAACGGATCCAAGAAGCACAGGTCGCAGCGCCACTCGGCAGCGAGCGCGGGCAGGGTCTCGCGCGCGTCCCCCACGAGCAGGCGCAGTGTGCCGAGCTCGGGGTGGTCCGCGAAGGGTTGGGCGGTGTTCGGGTGCTCGAGCGCCAGGGCGAGCGTGTTCAGCACGACGCGATGGAGCTCCCCCGCCGCTTCGGCCTGCTCGTCCTCGTCGGCGCGACTCGGCTCGCCGATCCCGAACTCGATCGCCGTCTGGATGACGTCGGGTGAGCGCTCGAGCGTGACGACGTGCAGAGGTACACCAGCCTCACGAGTGACCTCGAGGGCCGCGGCGATATTCAGCCCGAGCCCCGTGCCCACATCGAGCAGCCGGAGCTCGTCGCGTTCAGCGACGAGCTCGGCCAGGTGGCACGGGATCGCGTAGCGCTCACGCGCTTCCATCCAGGCGCCGTAGCGCGAGTGGCAAGCCTCGCCGTGCTCGGGATGCTCCAGAGTCCACGACCCGTCGGCCGTTGTGATGCGCTTCCAAGCTCGAGCAAGACTCACTCGATTCACTCGTCTCTGGTTAGACCGTGCCGGCGAGCAAGCCCGCGTCGCGCAGTCGGCCTTCCATCAGCTCGCCGAGGTTGGCGGGCGTCATGGTGACGGTTGCACCAGCAGCTTCGAGCGCGGCGATCTTGTCGCTCGCCGTTCCCTTGCCCCCGGAGATGATCGCACCGGCGTGGCCCATGCGACGTCCGGGAGGCGCCGTCACTCCGGCGATGAAGGAGACCACGGGCTTCTTCACTTCGGACTGGATGAACTCGGCCGCTTGCTCTTCCGCCGTGCCGCCGATCTCGCCGATCATGACGATGCCGTCGGTGTCGGGATCTTCGTTGAAGGCCTCGAGGCAGTCGATGAAGTCGGTGCCGTTGACCGGGTCGCCGCCGATGCCGATGCAGGTCGACTGACCGAGCCCGCGACTCGTGACCTGCCAGACGGCTTCGTAGGTCAGCGTACCGGAGCGCGAGACGATGCCGACGCGACCGGGGTTGTGGATGTAGCCGGGCATGATGCCGATCTTGCACTCGCCGGGCGTGATGATGCCCGGGCAGTTCGGACCGATCAGGCGCGACTCCGAGTTGGCGATGCGGTCCATCACCTTGACCATGTCGAGCACCGGAATGCCCTCGGTGATCGTGATGATCAGCTCGATGCCCGCGTCGACCGCCTCGATGATCGCGGCGCCCGCGAAGGGCGGCGGAACATAGATCACGGACGCGTTGGCGCCGGTGGCCTCACGCGCCTCGGCGACGGTGTTGAAGACGGGCAGACCGAGGTGCTCGCTGCCGCCCTTCTTCGGCGTGACTCCGCCGACCATGTTGGTTCCGTACGCAATCGCTTGCTCGGAGTGGAAAGTGCCGGTCTTGCCGGTGAAACCCTGGCAGATGACCTTCGTATCGTTGTTGACCCAAACGCTCATGACGGTGTCTTCCTAGCTGTTCAGCGATTTGCAGATCTTGGCGGCGGCATCGTCGAGGTCGGTTGCGCTGACCAGCGGGAGCCCGGACTTGTCCAGGATCTCGCGGCCCTTCTCGACGTTCGTTCCTTCGAGACGCACCACCAGCGGGACCGAGAGGTCGATCTCTTCGACGGCGGCACAGACGCCCTCGGCGATCACGTCACAGCGCATGATCCCGCCGAAGATGTTGACCAGCACGCCTTTGACGTTCGGGTCGGAGAGCAGGATCTTGAAGGCTGCCTTCACGTTCTCCTTCGTGGCGCCGCCACCGACGTCCAGGAAGTTGGCGGGCTCGCCGCCGTGCAGCTTGATGACGTCCATCGTCGCCATGGCCAGGCCCGCGCCGTTGACCATGCAGCCGATGTTGCCGTCGAGTGCGATATAGGAGAGGTCGAACTTGGCCGCCTCGATCTCCTTGGGGTCTTCTTCGTCGAGGTCGCGCAGCTCCAGGAGCTCCGGGTGACGGAAGAGCGCGTTGTCGTCGAAGTTGATCTTGGCGTCGAGGGCCAGGACGTCGCCGCCCTTGGTCGTGACGAGCGGGTTGATCTCGGCCAGTGAGCAGTCGAGCTCGGCGAAGGCTTTCGAGAGCTTGATCATGAACTCGGCGCCCTTGGCGATCAGGTCACCCTCGAGACCGATGCCTGCGGCGAGGCGAGTCGCATCGTCCTGCGCGAGGCCATCCGTCGGCGAGAAGGCCGCCTTCAGGATCTTTTCGGGCGAGTGCTCGGCGACCTCTTCGATCTCCATGCCGCCTTCCGAAGAGGCCATCATGACCGGCTTCTGCTGCTCGCGGTCGATCGCGATGCCGATGTAGAACTCGCGATCGATGTCGCTGCCTTGCTCGACCCACAGGCGACGGACCAGCTGGCCGTCCGGTCCGGTCTGGTGCGTGACCAGAGTCTTGCCGAGGATCTCGGCGGCGGCTTCGCGCGCTTCCGCTGCGCTCTTCACCACCTTGACTCCGCCGCCCTTGCCGCGGCCACCCGCGTGGATCTGTGCCTTGACGACGGTGACCGGCGTGCCCAGCTCGGTGTGTGCGGCTTCCGCCTGCTCGGCCGTGGTGCACTCGCGTCCCTCTGGTACCGCGACGCCGAACTTTGCTAGGACCTGCTTGGCCTGAAACTCGTGGATCTTCATGGGTGTTCCGCTTCGAATTCGTCCGTTTTCGGGCTCCGCGACAGTCGCAGAGCGGGCCTCACTCTGAATTCGAGCGCAAGAGTATAGCCATCCCCTCCCGGGCCGACCACGACGGACCCGGGACTCCTTCCGGCATTTGAAGGAGCACCTCGATTTGCGTGGCCGCGCCCGTTACGGATTTCGCGGCTACACGTCTAGAACTGGCCCTGGAGCGCTAAGCTTCCCCGCTTCACGTCGAGACACCCTCGCCGCCCCCATGAGTTCAACGAGCACCAACGCGATCTTCGTCGACGGAGAAATCCGGGAGTGGTTCGGTTCGGTCGTTCGAGCCGGCGACCCGAGCCGCGAGCTGCTACCCGAACAGGTCCAGCCGGCCAGCCTCGATCTGCGCCTGGGCCCTGTCTTGCATGAGATTCGCGCCGGTTTTCTGCCGGAGCGCCAGTCCGTCGAGAGCCGCCTGGAGGACCTGTCGATCCGGCGCATCGAGCTCGGCGACGAGGGCGTCGTGCTGCGGCCCGGTCACGTCTATCTGGCCAGCCTCGAGGAGCAGCTCGAGCTGCCGAGCGATGTCTTCGCGCGCTTCAATCCGCGCAGCAGCACCGGTCGCTGTGACTTGTTTACTCGCGTCGTCGTGCCGGGCTTTCCGCGCTTCGACGAGACCCCTCGCGGCTGGAGCGGGAGCCCCTGGCTCGAGATCGCGCCGCTCTCCTTTCCGATGCACGTGCGTCGCGGCGATCGTCTGTGCCAGGCTCGCTTTGCGGTGGGCGCTCCGGCGCTGACTCACGACGAGCTGCTCGAGCGCTATCGATCCGAGCCGCTCTGTCACGACGAGAACGGTCCGCTGCCGCTCGGTGCCGTTCGGTTCGACGGGCGCGGAGGCCTCGAGCTGCGCGTCGGACTCGACGGCCGCGATCCCTGTGCCTGGCGCGCGCGCCGCACGGAGACTGCGGTTCGGTTCAGTGAGCGCGACAGTCACGATCCGGCGGAGTACTGGGAGCCCGTGCACCCCGAGCTCCCGCAGAGCGGTCCGCCCCACGCGCTGCTCGATCCCGGACACTTCTATCTGTTCGCGAGCCGCGAGCGCATCCGTATCCCCTCCGACCTCGCCGCGGAGATGCTGCCGGTCGATGTCGGCATCGGGGAGCTGCGCAACAACTACGCGGGCTTCTTCGACTCCGGCTTCGGCGCTCACGACCACTCGCCGTGCGGCACTCCGGCGGTGCTCGAGGTGCGCGCCCACGACGTGCCTTTCCTCGTCGAGGAGGGCCAGGTGCTCTTCCGCCTGCAGTTCTTCCGTACCAGTCGGATTCCCGACCACCTATATGGCGAGGGACGAGAGTCCTACCGACACCAAGACCTCACCCTCGCCCGGACCTTCCGGTCCCCCGCTCCCCAGTAACGACGCGCTCGGCGCCATCCCCCGGACTCACTCGATGATCTCGCTCCTCCTGTCGGCCACTCTCGCCAGTGGACTCACCCCGCTCCCCCAGTCGACCTCCACGGACTGGCTCCTCGTGCGCAGCCAGGACGAGGTCGTCGGCCCGCTCCAGTGGGAGCAGATCGGTGGGCTCTACCTGCAGGGGCTCGACTGGGAGCTGGTCAAGCCTAGCGAAGGCATGACGCGCCCGGAGACGAGTCGCATGGTCGTCGGCGCTCCCTCCGATCACAGCCTGGTCGCGGAGCTGGCCGAGCCCTTCGACATCACCTTCAGGGCCGGAGTCATGTACTTCCGGGGCGTGCCCCAGCCCGACGGTACGGGCTTCGTCACCTACGACTCGGACCCCGACGGTTCCGGCATTCTGTTTCTGACGTGTGGCGCGACGGACGAGGGCGTGCTCGCGAACTTCCAGACGCCGCTCTCGATCAAGTTCGGACAGTACCTCCTGACTCGCAAGGGTGAACAGGTCGAGACCGGCGTCAATGCGCGGCGCTTCGGGCTCGCGCAGCCGCGCGTCGTTCGGCTCGACGAGGACTTCACCACGCTGCTCGCCAGCGCGCCGAACAACATCGACGAGAAGGCGCTCCGACTCGCACGCGGTCTCGTCGGCTACGCGCATGTCTACGGTGCGCTCGGCGCGACCGATCTCTTGCCCTACGCCGAGCAGCTCCTGGCACAACGCGACGCGGTCGAGCGCGCGCGCACCCTGTTCGCGGGTCGCGACCACACGGCGGATGTCCTCGCCGCCTACGCGAAGTGCCGCGAGGCTCTCGACATGCAACCGGAGACCGCGCCGGTCTTCTACGTCATGTACGGCCTGCCCGAAGCCTCCAACGCCAAGAACTTCGGCATCGACGCCGTGACGCAGCGGCGGCAGATCCTGTTCAACCTGACGCGCCTCGCGGTCGGCGCTCACTACGAAGCGGTCCTAGTCCACGAGTGCATTCACAGCTTCCAGACGCTCACGGGGCAACGCTTGATCGACCGCGCCATGGACGAAGGCGTGGCGACGGCGATCTCGCAACTGCTGGCGCCCGGGCTCCCCGACGCCGACGCTCTGCTCTGGTCAGCGGAAGAGCTGGCCGCTGCAACCGCGAGCCGCGCCGGCTTGATTCGCGCCTTCCGTCGTGACGCGGGTTCCACAGAGGAGAAGGTCTTGCAGAGCTGGATGGTGCTCGGCATGTCGCTGCAGGAGCTGCCCGGGACTCCGTCGCGCGCGGCCTACTACGTCGGGTGGCTGGCGGCGAAGGCCTGGTTGGCCGAGGACCCGAGTCGCGGACCGGCCGAGCTGATTCGCGCGAAGCCCGAAGACCTGCTCGCCGCGCTGAAGACCGAGTAGGCGCGCTCTAGAAGGCGACGCCGAGCGCCACGAGCTGCGGCTCGATCTGCTTCACCCAGCCGCGGTTGGCCATCGGACTGGCCGGACTCGGGTGCAGGATCGTGCCGACCGGAACGTCGAGCTCGGCCAGCGCGCGCAGCGCCTGCTTCTCGGCGAACTTCCCGATCCCGATCACGAGCGACGGCTTCAAGAACTTCGCCGTCTTCAAGAGCGCGCGATCGCAAGCCTCGAACAGGGGCTCGCGTTCGTCCGCCGGCAACTTGTCCGGCGTCCGGTTGCGCCCGCTCTCCTCCATGAAGGTCAGCGGACAGAAGTTCCAAACGAAGAACCGATCGAAGAAGCTGTCCGCATCGCCAAACCGATCGCGCGCCCATCCCCACAGTCGCTGTCCACTCACCTCCGATCGCGAACACTCGAAGCCTTCGATCTGCCGCTTCGGATGCTCCCCCTTCGGCCTGTCGACCTTGCCCGAGATCTCGAGCCAGTCGCGAACGATCGACACTTCGCCGAACGGAACGCCCGTCTGCGCCATGCCCCACGGCCCCGGGTTCATGCCGAGCAAGAGCACACGCCCACCCGGCCGCGCGTACCGCTTCAGATAGGCCTCCCCCGTCCGAGCCGCATACTCGAGCGGGTTGTAAACGTGAGTCACCGGCTCCCCAAACCGAAGCGGCGCCAGCTCCCGCGACAGCCCCCGAACAATCCGAATCATCGACATGGCGAGAATCATAGGGATCGTTCTAGCGGAGTACTGCCACCCCTCGGCAAGAACCGAAGTTCCGCTCGACGCCAAGATCGAGTCACGACCGACAAATCACGCACTCACTCCGTATGATTACGGATGCTGATGCCCGATCAACCACCCAGTTCCAGTGCAGCTAGCGACCCGCCGCCGCTGTCCGCGACGTTCTATCGCCACGATCAGCAAGAGTCGACGATTCCCGCTCCGGGCCTCTCCGAGGGAAAGCGCGTCGGGGCCTTCAGACTGATCCGGCTCCTCGGGCAGGGCGGCATGGGCCAAGTCTGGGAGGCACAGGACGAATCCCTCGCCAGGCGCGTCGCCGTTAAGTTCGTCAAGCCCGAGCGAGTGACCGAACATCAGCTAGAGCTCTTCTCGCGTGAAGCGAGAGCCGGTGGGCGCCTGTCCCACTCAGGGATAGTCGCTGTCTATGGATATGGAGAGTCGGACGGTCTCGCGTGGATCGCAATGGAGTTGATCCCGGGCGCGTGGGATCTGCGAAACTTCCTGGACGATCTCGCACGCACCAATGAAGTGCCCGAAGGCTACGACCGCAAAGTTGCCCAGTTCATCATGGAAGTCGCGGACGCCGTACAAGCCGCACACGAGGCAGGCGTTATCCACCGCGACCTCAAACCGCAGAACATCCTCATCACCGAGGACGATTGTCCCAAGGTGACCGACTTCGGCCTCGCGCGAATTACGGATGAATCGGCACTCTCCGTGACTGGTGATTTTGCGGGCACCTATTTCTACATGAGCCCCGAGCAAGTCGCCGCAAGGCGTGCGGGGCTGGACCACCGTACCGACATCTTCAGCCTGGGCACCGTGCTCTACGAGATGCTCTCCCTGCAGCGCCCCTTCCAAGGAGACACAGAGCACCAAGTTGCCGAGCAAATCCTGGTCAAGGATCCACCTGATCCGCGGACGTTTAGATCGAAAGTCCCTCGTGACTTGGCGCTAGTCGCAGGCATGGCCCTCGAGAAAGACCGAGAGAAGCGCTACGGGACTATGCGCGAGTTCTCGAATGATCTCTCTCGATGGATGGCAAACGAGCCGGTCAGGGCCAAGCCGCCAACACCTCTTGACCGAGCAACGAAATGGTGCAGGCGCAATCCGACCTTAGCCGTAGCCGGGGCAATCGGTGCCATCACCATCGCGGTGATCGCCGCGCTGTATACCGCAAACCTCGAGGCAAACCGCCAAATCGAAATCGAAAGAGCGAGTCTTGAGAATTCTAATTCTCAATTGGAGAAGAAGACGTCCGAACTCAAGGAAGCCAATAAGCAACTGCGGCAAGGAAGAATCGAAGCGGACATGCGTGCCGCAGTCGAGGCAGAAGAGGCCCTTCAAACCCAGCGTTCCTTGAACCATGCCCTCAAGCTTGCAGACCTGTTGGCCCTACAGGATGACTACCTAAAAACCCTGTGGGAAGAATCGGACACCTACGAGGCTCTTGAATCGCCCCAAGCCGAGCCCCTAGAGGCTTACGACCTGATCTCACCTGGAGCCTCTTTTTTTCCAGAATTCGCCGCCCAAGAAGCGTTCCACTCATTGCGTTCGTTTTTCAACGGAGCAGACCAAGCCCACCTTTCCCAGATCCTTCGAATCGACTGGAGTGAGCCCCGGGAGCCTGGGCAACCCAAGGACGAGAACCTTAGAAGGATTTTTGAGGCCGATCGAGTGCTGGTCACCACTATCGAGAACGCCTACGCAGTACTTGCCACTTCCGAAGACACATACTCAGAATTCATCGAATCGATTCATTCACTTCGTGCGGAGTTGCAGCAGTCAAATCAACAAAAACGACTAGCACTGAAAAGATTCAAAGAAGAACTGCCGGAGTCCTTGGCACTGCTGTTAGAGGCGCAGCCTTCGCAAAACTGGAAAACGGCCAAACGGGGACAAATTATACGCTTGCTACGCCACACGATCCCGCCTAGGAATTTCGAGGCACCGAGCTCCAAGCTGAATAACTTGCTCCATCTAGTTTCCTGCGATCGAGATGAGATTCGACTGCTCGAAAGGGAGCTCAATTACCTCGTCGAGGATTCAGAAGACGTCACATCTCATCTCGCCAGACTGGGCACGCATTTAGAGCAAACCACGACACGGAGCAACCGCCTACAAGCCGCAGTCGAATTCGCACGCGGAGAATTTCAGGCCCGAATAATAAGGGAAGCTAGTGAACGTGCGGAAAGCCTCGAACAATTGAACGCCCTACCGCCAAACAGTGGAGAGTAGCTGAGGGGAGACATTCGAAGCCGAATCCTATGACCTCTCTGATCCCTACAATCCTCGTGTGTGTACCGAACGAGAATCCGAAGAGCCACTCGTGGACTCAATAACACTCACCGCTTGTCACTGCTGTGGGTTGGTGCACTCGCTGCCTGAGTTGGAAGCGCACCAGGTGGCGCGGTGTCGGCGGTGTGCATCGCTACTGAAGGTGGCGGATCGGACGGGGCGGTCGAATCTTCGGGCTCGGGCTTATGCGTTGGCGGCGCTGATCTTGTTTCCCGTTGCGGTGACGCTGCCGATCATGCGCATCGAGCGGTTCGGGGATCTGCAGGACAAGAGCATTTGGAGCGGGACGATCGGGCTGATGGAAGAGGGTGCCTGGGGTGTCGGGTTGGTGGTGTTCTTCTGCTCCCTCGTGATTCCGCTCCTGAAGTTGGGCGGCATCCTGATGCTGACGTCGAAGCGCACCTTCTTTTCGCGGCGGCGGCGAGCCTCGACCTATCGGATGATCGAGAGGGCCGGGCGTTGGGGCATGCTCGACGTGCTCTTGATCTCGGTGGTGGTGGCCTGGCTGAAGATGGGCGACCTCGTCCAGGTTCATCCCGGTCCCGCGGCCTGGACCTTTACCGGACTCGTGATACTCAGCCTGTTCGCCAGCGCGAGCTTCGACCCGCACGCTCTGTGGCTCCGCTCGGACAACACACAAGAACTATGACGAATACGACCGAACCGATCGCTCGCACGATCCCGACCGCACAGATCTCGACGCGCCGCCGCTGGAGCTGGACCTGGGTGATTCCGTTGCTGGCACTCACGATCACCGGCTGGATCGTTTGGCGCGCGCAGGCCGAGCGCGGTCCGCTGATCGAGATTCGAGCTCGCGAAGGTCACGGGATCGGCGCCGGTGACTCGGTTCGCTATCGCGGGATCAACGTCGGCAAGATCGAAGCGGCGGAGCTGGATGACGACCTTGGCCAAGTCGTGCTGGAGGTGCGACTGTCGCTGCGCGCCGAAGCACTCGCACGAACGGGCACGCGCTTCTGGATCGTTCGCCCCCACCTGGCACTGGACGAAGTCACCGGGCTCGAGACGATCTTCGGAGCGCGCTATCTCGAGGCCAGCCCGGGGCTCGAGTCCGGCGAAGTACAGACGGAGTTCCTGGCGCTCGAAGAGCCGCCCGTGTTGCTCGAAGACGAGGAGGGCAGCCTCGAGATCGTGCTCGTCTCGACGCGCAAGTTCGGCCTGCAGCCCGGAGCACCGATCAACTACCGGCAGGTTCAGATCGGTCGCGTCTTGACCGTCGGGCTCGCGAGCGATGCCAGCAGCATCGAGACGCGCGCTCACATTCGGCCGCGCTACTCGCAGCTGATTCGCGAGAACACCAAGTTCTGGGAGGCGAGTGGTATCGACCTTCAAGTCGGTCTCTTTGGCGGTGTCGAGGTCGGACTCGACTCGATGCGCGCGCTGATCGTCGGCGCGATCGCGCTGGCCACTCCCGACGAGCCCGGAGAAGCGGTCCTGAACGGGCATCGCTTCACTCTGGAGGAGGAGGCCGAAGAGGACTGGCTCGCGTGGCGCCCCGCCCTGCCGGTTGGCAACGCCTTGCTGCCCCCCGGCACGCCCACGCCGAAGCCGTTGCACGCGAAGCTGACCTGGACCGAGAAGCAGCTGTTCCTCAAGAACAAGAAGCGGCGTTCGGCTTGGGTGCTCGCGGTCGAAGGTGGGCTCTTGGGTCCGGCCGATCTGTTCGCGCCTTCCGAGGAAGCCGAGGGACAAGGGCACCACCTGCAGATCGCCGGCAAGCTCGTCCCGCTCGCGAAGCCGCGCTGGCAAGAGGCGGGATTGGCCGTACTCGACAGCGCTGTTGCGCTCGGGATTCCGTGGCCGAGCGACTGGATTCGAAAGCCAGAGGGCATCGAGGATGTGCTCGTCGTCGGCGATCCCGCCGCTGCCCCACTCCCGCTCTCGAGCGCGCGCTTCGTCGAAGAGGATGGAGCCTGGAAGATCGAGCGCGGAATGGGCTTGCGCGAAGAGTGGAACGGCGCGTTCGCGTTCTCGCGCGCCGACGGTTACTTGGTCGGCGTCGTGCTCGTCGATGGGAGTTCAGCGAAGATCGTGCCGATGCGATTGCCCTAGTGTCTTCGCCCGATTCGCAGCGGAGAATTCGGAAAGAGTGAGAACTGAAATCGGGGAGCGCGACACGAAGTGCGAGCGCTGCATTCTCCCCGAAGTGGCACTTGGCACAACTGGGGAGAGCACAGCTCCCAAAACTGAGAAATCGCGGAATCGAGTGAACCCGTTTCCTTTTCTACCCGTCGAACCACCACCGAGCACCATCCCGTTCGGACCCTATCCGGCGCATCGACTATCCAGGAGGAATCGTGTCGAAGAATGCCAAGTTCCAGAGAGTCGTCAGGACTGTTACTCGGCTGGGCTTAGCGCTCACCGTCTGTGTAGGAACGATCAGCGCGCAGCTGATCGTGGGCGGAGAAGCCCAGAGCGGCGGCCGCAACGGCACCAAGCCGACTGTTCGAACCGGAACTCCCGGAGTCCAGGTGATCCCGGATCCCTCTCCGCGATTCGGCCTGCCGAAGGTGGCGAAGTACCGGAAGCTGGACACGATCATCGGTCCGTTCGTCAACCTGAACGTCGTTCCGTTCTCGCCGATCGCTGTTCACCCGAGTGGCAACTTCGTTGCCATCGTCAATACGCACGGAAACCTCGTCCGCATCTTCGATAGCTCGAATCCGAACCCCGCGGCGTGGACCATGTTGTCCTCCGTGCGAACGGCTTGGGGACCGGTCTCCTGTGCGTTCTACACCCCTCCCGGATGCTCGCCTGAAGTCCTGGTCACGTGCAGCAATTCCGATGCTCTGCTCTGGATGAATTTCGGCGGTCGCGTCCAAGGTCTGCTCGGACTTCCGGGCGAGCCGAGTGACTTGCTCATCGATCGCACGCGCAATACAGCGTGGGTCACCTGCATGGGCGCCGACGTCGTCGTCGAGGTCGACCTCCTGACCAAGCTCATCCGTGCCGAGTACCCGATTCCCTCCAAGCACCCTGCCTTCCTCTCGTTCGAGGCCGGCGCCACGGGCTCCGTCATCGTCGCGCCGATGCTCTCGGGCAACAATACGACCGTCGATCGCGGCCCGATCATCTTCAACGCCGGACCGCAGGGCATCATCGACCTCTCGACGGCGACCCAGGGCCTGCCGGACGAAGACCTCTTCCGTCTCGATCCGGTCCTCATGACAATCGAGCCTGTGGTCGTCGGCGCCGGAACGGTCTTGTATGACCACGGCGAGAACCCGGTCTCCGGCGAGTGGTGGATGCTGGGCACGGACGCCAAGAACTTCGCGTTCCAGAGCGAGCCGGCCGCCAACTCGATCTTCAGCGAGAACCGCCTGACAATCGTCGGCGCGTTGCCAGCCCCTGGCCTGCCTCCCGTCGCTCCGAATCGCATCGTCAACCTCGACGACAGCAACGTCGCGTTGCCCGGCGTTCAGATCAATCCGGCGCAGACGGTTGGCAGTCCCTACGCGCTCGAGTTCGACTCTGCCGGCAAGGGCTTCATCACCGGGATGCTTACAGACAACGTCACCGAGTACGACGCGACCGGTACGTTCGTCAAGGAGTGGAACGTCGGCTCGATTCCCCGCGGCCTGAAGATGATCGCCAAGGGACCCAACGAGTACCTGATGGTCTATTGCTGGGGCACCAACACGGTCGAGATCTATCTTCCGGCAGTGGGCGTTGGCCTCGTCGCGACTCTGCACGCCGGCCCTGATCCGACCCACGCTCAGATCAAGGCGGGCCGCGCGCTCTACTACTCGGCGGCGCAGTCGCGGGACAACAACATGTCCTGCAACACCTGCCACGTCGACGGCTTCTCGGACCTGATCGCCTGGGATCTCTCGGATCGTCGCATCGATGTGATGGGTAATCACACCGTCTCCGTGGACGACAAGGGGCCGCTCGTCACGCAGACCCTGCGCAGTATCAAGGGCCAGAACCCCTACCACTGGCGCGGCGAGCGCGGTGACCTGATCGACTTCAATGGCGCTTTCCCCGGCCTGCTCGGCGGAGCTCCGCTCGACACGACACCCGGAGGAGACTTCGATAGGTTCGAAGCCTTCGTGATGTCCCTGCAAGAGCGCGCCAACCCCTACGAATCCGTACGGCGGGTCATCCGAGACGACCTCGTGCCCGACTCTTTCCCGAAGGGAACCTCCGCAGTCAATGGACAGGACTTGTTCTTCGACGAGGTGTCGGTCCTCTCGTTCACGTGCCAGGACTGTCACACGCTTCCGAACGGCACCTCGAACGCTTCCTTCCGCGACGAGTTCAGCGCACCGGAGGTTGGCCGTAGCCACTTCACGATCGCCCCGCTGCTCTCATTCTGGCGCAAGACTCAGCCGATCAAGGTCGGAGTCGAGTACGGCGCGGGCATCACGGACACGCTGCCTGTCCTCGGTGTGGGGCTCTCCGCCACGGGCTTGGCCGACGATCTGCAGGACTTCACCCTCCAAGCAGACTTCACCTTCAACCTGCAACAGCGCCACGACGTAGCGGCCTTCCTGCTTCAGCTGGACACGGGCATCCCCCCGCTGATGCACAAGGGCGTACGCGTTGGGCACGGCTCGAGCTGTCCCCCGCCGGTTCCACTGACCGCGGGACCACAAGCCTCGTCCCTCCCGGGCGTACTGCCCGCTGGCCCCGGTCGCCAGCCCTATCCCAAGAACCCGTTAGCAATTCCGGTGCCGGCAACCAAGCTCTCCAATTCGGTTCAGCCCATCCTGGCGCCGGACATTGCCGACGAGCAGGAAGCCAACACGGTGGCGATCAACACCCTGGTCGGCCAAGCCGAGCCGAGCGATCTCGAGCTCGTCGTCGTCGCCGAGCTCTCCAACCAGCCGGTCGAGGGTGTCTACGATGCCGCTGCGAAGTCGTTCGATCTCTCGGACGGCGTCGCCTCGCCGGTCAGCTTCTCGGATGCGCAGTTCATCCAGCAGTTCGCCGCAGGCACATTGGTCGGGATGATCTTCCCCATGCCGCGAGGCCTGGGCGAGGTGATGCTCGCGCTCCCCGCCGATGACGGCTCTCCGGCTGTGATTCCCGGGCCGGGACCCGGGGTAGTCGATCCCCTCGACGCCGGTGATAGCACGCACGAATCGGTCGCGGCTCCGGCTCCGAGTACGATCCAGACCCCGCCTCCCTTCGGTTCGGGACGCCGCGGAATCCCCGATCCACAGGAGCTCACGAACAACCCGACGATTACTCGGTTCCAGGTCGTCTACGCGACTACGCGCGTCGCCAAGCTGATCTTCTACACGAACGTCCCTTGTCGAACCGTAACCGAGTTTGCTCCGGTGGGCGGCCCGATGCGTCAGCAGTTCGAGCCCAAATACTCGAAGGAGCACATGGTCTTCCTCCGCGACCTGGAGCCCTCCAAGACCTGGAACATTCGAGTGCTTGCCGAAGACGCCGGGCTCAACATTGGTCAGTACATCCAGAGCTCCGCATTCACCACGACGGACCTCTTGATTCCGAGCCATGTGATCTCGAACGCACTCAGTGCTCGGACGCCGGACCAGGACAGCGCGGGAACGCTCCGCTTTACCGTCGATATCAACGTCACCCAAGTGGACGGATCGATCTCGACGAACTCGACGCCCTTCTTCAACGTCATCGTCTTCGACTCGACGACGAACTCCTGGCGTGAAGATATGGCGGCCGTGCCCGCTCCCCTGACCGACACCCTGGGCGACAGCTTCATCGAGTTCATCGTGAACGGATTGGTGGTCGGAGACCAAGTCATGGTGGTGGTCGACGACATCCAGAAGTCGGGCGACAACAGCTACAGGTGGAGCCTGCCGGACACTCCGGCCAAGACCCGGTCGGTCACCGTGAACTACACGGGTACCGGTCTCTGAGCTAGCCTCGAAACGGACGCGGCGCCCGGTTCACGCCGGGCCTCGCTCACAATCTGCCTCGCACTGCGCCGCCGGATGACTCGCGATTCGGTGGCGCTCTTAATGGAGCGCGCCTCGCGCGAACGGCTCACCCGCAGGTATCGAGCTCGAGCGACTCTACGGGCTTTCGGCGTCCGCGCCCGGTCGGCTTGCTGTTCGAAGCTTGCGCCAAGGCGCGGCGGAACTTGGGCAGGAGCTCGTCGCGCCCGGCTTCGCGCAGGGCTTCTTCGACGAGCGGCCGGGACTCCGGTGCCTTCCAACAAGCGAGCGCCTTCTGGACTTTGCGCTCGCGCGGCGTGCGCGGCACGAACATTTCCTCATCGGTAATCGGGTCTCGCCCGGTCACCCACTGGATGCAACCGCGAGTCATCGGCAGAGGAATGAACTCCTGCACTTGCTCCGGTGAGTAATTCCTCTCGAGCAGCTTCTCGAACAGCTCGATCGCGTTCTCGAGCGTGGTGCCCGGATGGCCGACGATGAAGTAGTTCACGAGGTGCTGGTCGCGCCCGAGCGTCTCACAGTCGCCCTTGTAGGCCGCTTCGTAGGCTTCGTACACGTCGAAGCTCGGCTTGTTCATGATGCGCAGCACATCGGGCGAGGCGTGCTCGGGTGCGAGCTTCATCCGGCCAGAGACGTGGTGCTCGACGAGGTCTTTGTGCAGCGGCAGGATGTTTCCGCGCTTGTCGAACAGCATGTCGTAACGAATGCCGGAACCGACGAAGGTGTGCTTCACGCCCTTGGTCTCGCGGACCAGGCCCAAGAGCCGGCGATAGCCCTCGCTCGTCTTGTCGATGCGAAGCGCCGGGCAGACATCCGGCGAGAGGCAGTCACGGTCGAGGCAAGCGTCGCCCTTCTCGAGGCGTGTGCAGCCGAGCCCGTACATGTTGGCCGTCGGTCCGCCGACGTCCGTAATCGTTCCGCGGAAGTTGTGGCTCTCGGCAAGCTTGGCGGCTTCGCGCAAGATCGAGTCTTCGCTGCGCCCCTGAATGGAGCGCCCTTGGTGGAAGGTGATCGAGCAGAACGAGCAGTCGGCCATACAGCCGCGGTGCGTGTTGATGCTCCAGCGAACGGTCTCGAGCGCCGAGATGCCGCCAGCGGCCGTGTGGTCCGGATGCCACTCGCGCTCGAAAGGCAGGTCGTAGTAGCTATCCACCTCGACCTGGCTGGAGGGCGGCAGTGGCGGGTGCTGCAAGACGAAGCGATTGCCGTGCGCCTGGGCGATCGGGAGAGCTTCGGGGTGGTTCTCCTCGCGCACCGCGTTGAAGAGCGGGATCAGCTGGCTCGAGTCGGCCAGGATCTCCTCGAAGGAGGGCACGCGGCGCGCGTTCGCCGGCAGCTCTTCCTCTCGGACGTACTCGCAGGTCATGTCGATGCCGCGCAGGGACTCGCCCGCACGACAGCGACGAGCAACCTCCAGGATCTGGCGCTCGCCCATCCCCCAGACGAGGAGGTCCGCCTTCGAGTCGACCAGGATGGACCGCCGCATGCGGTCCTGGAAGTACGCGTAGTGAGCCAGGCGACGAGGTCCGGCCTCGAGCCCGCCGATGATCACCGGGACGCCAGGGAAGAAGTGACGCGCCTTCGAGGTGTAGGCGATGGTCGCGAGGTTGGGGCGACCGGGCTTACCGCCGGGGCGGTAGACGTCCTTGCGTCGCTTCTTCTTCGAGGCCGTGTAGTTGGTGACCATCGAGTCGATGGTCCCTGCGCTGACTCCGACGAAGAGCTCCGGCGCGGGCAGGCGCTGCCAGCCGGCGTCGTCCGGCTCGAGCTCGGGGACGTCTAGAATTCCGACGCGGTAGCCCTCGGACTCGAGGAGTCGGCCGATCGCCGAGACTCCGAACGACGGGTGGTCGACGTAGCCATCGCCGGTGACGAGCACGATGTCGAGCGCGTCCCAGCCCAGCTCCGCCATCTCCGCGCGCGTCCTCGGCAGGAAATGGCCGACGGGCTTGGTGCCTTCGCCCGCGCGCTTCTTAAACGAAGCAGCGGGCGGACGATTCGTCCCTCCCGCGTCTTTGGACCTCTGGCCCGATCTTGTCTCTTTGTTTTCCATGTCACTTCGGGAGAGCTGGCTGCGCCGCGTCCACATGGGACCGGCTCTCCGTAGGTCTGGGTTTTCCGGCCTCCTCGACGAGGAGTCCGGCGTCTCGGGCAGTCCTAGATGCTGCCGTGACGTGCGCGCTGGCGCTTGTTGGTCTTCCGACCGCCCTTGGTCTTCTGGCGGGTGCGGAAGCCGTGCTGCTTCTGGCGCTTGGTCTTGCTGTTGCGGGTCTTGACTTTCATGGTCCAGTCTCGGTGGAGATCTCCCTCTGGAGACCCTCGATCCAATTTGAAGCGGAGCAGTCTAGCGTCAAGAGCGACGAAGACCAGCCCCAAGGAGGTGCGAAGCCGGAAACCGACGGACAAGATCGGCGCCGAAGCCCCCTAGCGACCGCCGGCAGAGGCCACCAGAGCATTCAGGAACTGCTCGGCGTTGATGAAGCCGGCGCCCCACTCGGGGGCATAGTCGCCGAGGAGGTTCATCTCGATCATCTGCTCCAGAGACTTTCCGGCGGAGAGGCCCTCGGCCACGCGGCTCCGGCACTCGATCAGCATCTCCACGTAGACCGCCAGCTCGGCGGGACCACAGACCCGACCGTGCCCCGGGATGATCTTCGTGTCCGCATCGATCATGTCCATGACGCGGTTCAGGGAATCGATCAGGCCGCTCACGTTGCCGCCGCGCCCCACGTCAACGAAGGGAAAGGCGCCGGCGAAGAAGGTGTCACCGAGGTGCAGCACGTTGGAGCCCGTGAACCACACCACCACGTCGGTATCGGTATGCGAGGTCGCGAGGTGAATCAGCTTCACCTCTTCGCCGTTGAAGTGGATCGACAGGGTCTCATCGAACGTGATCACGGGCAGAGCCGCTTTCGCGTCGTCGTCCAACTCGCCACTCGCTCCGCCTCGTTCCGAGATCAATCGACTGCGCAGATTCGTGTGAGCAATGATGCTCCCGTACTTTCCGAGGATCGCGTTGCCCCCGGTGTGATCACCGTGCACGTGCGTGTTGATCAAGAAGGACGGTCCTTCCTTCTGACGCTCCAGGAGCGCGGCCTCGATCTTCGGCGCCAGCCAATCGAACTGCGAGTCGATCACGAGCATGCCGTCCGGCCCGTTCGAGAAGCCGATGTTACCGCCACGGCCGTAGAGCACCGAGACCGGTCCGTTCACCGACTCGATGCCGAGCTCGACGGCTGCCGCATCCTGCTGCCAGTCCGAGCTGGAAGTGGCGACGGCTCCGAGGAGGAGCAGGAAGGACGCGGGCGCTACGAAGCGACGAAGGGTGAAGGGCATGGTTCGGTTCTCCTGGGCTTTTCCCAATCCTAGTGAACGCGTGATCGCGGCACCATCGCGAGGCGAAGGCGCCGAGAACTTCGAACCGAACGAGTCCCTAAGGCTATGCCTCGCGGGGTCCGACCATGTCTCCGGGAATCACGGCGGCTTCGAACTCGTCCGCGGTCATCAACCCCAGGGCGACGATCGCATCGACGAGGGTCGTGCCTTCCTTGTAGGCCTTCTTCGCGACCTTGGCCGCGTTGTCGTAACCGATGTGACGATTGAGTGCGGTGACGAGCATCAGCGACTGCTTCATCAGCGTGTCCACGCGCTCGGCGTTCAGGGTCAAGCCGTCGATGCAGTTGGTCCGGAAGGAGTCGCACGCATCCGCGAGCAGCCTGGCCGACGACAGGAGGTTGTGAATCATGACCGGCTTGAACACGTTCAGCTCGAAGTTGCCCTGCGAGCCCGCCATCGAGACGGCCACGTCGTTGCCCATGACTTGCACGCAGACCATGGTCATCGCCTCGCACTGCGTCGGGTTGACCTTGCCCGGCATGATCGAGCTCCCGGGCTCGTTCTCCGGCAGGCTGATCTCGCCCAGGCCGCAGCGCGGACCGGAACCGAGCCAGCGAATATCGTTGGCGATCTTCATCAGCGCGCAGGCCGCGGTCTTGTAGGCGCCGTGCAGGAACACGATCGCGTCATGACCGGCGAGGCCCGAGAACTTGTTCGGCGCGGTGACGAACTCGAGGCCGGTCTCCTCGGCGATCTTGGCCGCCGAGAGCTCGGCGTAGCGCGGGTGCGTGTTCAGTCCCGTGCCGACCGCCGTGCCGCCGAGCGCGAGCTCATAGACCGCAGTCAGAGTCATCTCGATCGCCCGGCGCGCATCGGCCAGCTGCTGGACGTAGCCCGAGAACTCCTGTCCGACCGTCAGCGGCGTCGCGTCCTGAAGGTGCGTGCGCCCAATCTTGACGACGTCGCTCCAGGCCTTCGACTTGGCGTCGAGGGCTTGTTCCAGCGATTCGATCGCCGGGAGCAGCTGCCCTACCGTGATCTCCCCCGCCGCAACATGCATCGCTGTCGGGAAGCTGTCGTTGGAAGACTGCGAGCGGTTCACGTGGTCGTTCGGATGGACCGGATCCTTCGAGCCCAGCTCTCCGCCGAGGAGCTGGATGGCGCGATTCGAGATGACCTCGTTCACGTTCATGTTCGACTGCGTCCCCGAACCGGTCTGCCAGACGACGAGCGGAAAGTGCTCGTCCCACTGCCCCGCGATGACCTCGTCCGCAGCTTTCAGGAGCGCGTCCCGGGCCTCCGGCGAGAGCGCGTCCAGCTCACCCAACTCGATGTTGGCCAGGGCGGCGCACTTCTTCGTGACTCCGAGCGCGCGAATCATCTCGCGCGGAAAGGTCTGCCCACCGATCTTGAAGTTCTCGCGCGACCTCTGGGTCTGCGCGCCCCAGAGAGCGTCGGTGGGAACTTCGATCGGGCCAAAGGAGTCGGATTCCATTCGCGTGGTCATAGAGCTTGTCTGAGTTCGGGGGAGTGTTCTTCTGCACACTAAAAGCGCGGGCCCCAATTCAGCAAGTAGAGATCGCCCATTGCGCGAAGATCCGGGGACGGAATCGGGCCGGGCAGCGGCGCCGACTCCGGGCGCCTTCGCGGCCGGTTACAGAAGCCCGAGGTCGCGGAGCGAGTCGAGATCCTTCTGAATCTCGCCCACCGTCTTCTGCAGGCCGATGCGCGCTTCGGTATCGAGCGGAAGCTCGACGATGCGCTCGACGCCGTCCTTGCCGAGAATGGCAGGCACCCCGGTGTAGACGCCCTCGATGCCGTACTCCCCATTGAGGTAGCAGGCCGACGGCAGGAGGCGCTTCTCGTCGCACAGGATCGAGCTCGCCATCGCGACCGCTCCCGAGGCCGGTGCGTAGAACGCGCTGCCGGTCTTCAGGAGGTTGACGATCTCGCCGCCGCCCTTGCGCGTGCGGTCCACCATCGCGTCGATCTTCGAGCGCTCGACGAGGTTCGAGATGCCGACGCCGTTCACGGTGCAGAAGTGCTCCATCGGAACCATCGAGTCACCGTGTGCGCCGAGGACCATGGCATCCACGTCGATGACCGACGCGCCGGTCGCTTCGGCGATGAACCAGCTGAAGCGAGCCGAGTCCAGAACGCCCGCCATCCCGACCACGCGCTTCGAGGGGAAGCCGGTCTTCGCGCGCATCAGGTAGACCATGATGTCGAGCGGATTGGAGACGACGATGACGTGGGCCTCGGGCGAGAAGTCCCGGATGTACTCCGCGACGTCGCACATGATTCGACCGTTGACCTCGAGCAGATCGGAGCGGCTCATGCCCGGCTTGCGCGGGAGGCCGGCCGTCACGATGAAGAGATCCGAGCCGGCGGTGTCCGCCGGATTGTTCGTGCCCGTGACGCGGGAGCCGTAGCCGTCGATCGCGGCCGCCTGGCACAGGTCGAGAGCGATCCCCTGGGCTCGGCCTTCCAGGATGTCGATCAGGACGATCTCGGCGGCAAGCTCGCGCTGGGCGCAGCGCTGCGCGCAGGTCATTCCGACGAAGCCGGCTCCAACGACGGTGATCTTCCTCTGCGAGATGGTGCTCATGGTTGGTGTTCCGCTTCGGGCGGGCGCACCAGGATAGAGCCTGGGCCTGTCCGGACAAGCTTCGAGCGGTGACGGACCGCACTCTCCGTCTTGTCCCCTCAGCTACTCAGGAACCGTTTTTCTTCCACCACTCGCGCCAGGCCTTCACCCGACGGGCCCGCTCGGCCTCCGTGGCCGCCGGATCGAAGCGATGGTTCTCGCCCGTGATCTTCCGCAGCGCCGTCACGACCACCTCGCGGACGACCACCTCCGCGTCGGTCAGTGCTTCGATGAGGTCTCCGACGGCTTCGAAGCTGCCCAGGTCTTCGAGGATTCGGGCCGTGGCGATTCGCACGAAGGTGTCGGGATCCTTCAGCATCCCCACCAGGTAAGGAACGACCGCATCGTCCTTGGCATCGCCGAGCGCCGTCACCGCGTTCCAGCGCGTCGCGGCGCTGGGGCTCGAGAGTCGCGTGGCGTGCTCCATCCACTCCGGCTCGGCGTCCTCCGCTTGCTCGGAGTCGGCGCTCGCGACGACATCGCCGGTCTCGATCGCTTCCATCCAGCGCTCGACCAGCTTGTTGACCTCTCGGTTGAGCTGCGAGAGATCGGAGGAGAGTCGCGCCGCCGCTGCCTCGCTTCCGCGAGACTGTGCTTCCAATGCCGTGATCCGCGCCGTGATCGCGTTCAGCTCTTCCAGCTTCGTCTGAATCTTGCCGACCTCTGTGTTGAGTCGATTGGCCTGCACGCGCTGCGCGGAGCGAACCGTGTCCATTCCGGCGGACTGGCTCGCGCGCTGCGTTCGCTCGAGGTCCGCGACCGAGGCGAGCAAGTCCGAGCGCGTTCGCCCCAGCTTGGTCTCGAGCTGGGAGCGGTCACTGCGAGACTTGGAGCGCAGGCCTTGAATGCGCTCGCCGAACTCGATCGTCACGATGGACGAGACGACCAGCGAAGCGACGGCGATCAAGCCGATCAGGAACATCCCGCCCCGGTTGCCACTCGTCGGTGCAGGCGAGAAGTTGGCCACCTGCGGAGGGAGCTCCGAGCCGAGGGCTGCGCCGCTGAAGCTCGGCGGCGGAGACGCGAACGGTCCCGAGGCGGGAGCGGGCGACGGGGGCGCCGACTCCGGCTTGGCGAAGGAGGGCGTCGGTTCGGCGACCTTCGCGGCGGAGCTCGAACCGCCGCTGCTCTCGGCCGCGGAGCCGGGCTCCTCCTCATGGCTCATGGCCTGCTCGCACGAAGCGCAGATCACCCGGCCGCTTATCTTTCGAGCCGAGCCCAAATCGAGATCGATCGCGGGCACGGATTCATTGCAAATGTCGCAGAAGTTGAGATCCATAGCTGAACGGGTTCGGTCCTGGCAGGTGGGAGCGGTCTGAAGGGGTGCTCCGCCTGGTATCCTGGTATAGTCTGGAACTTCCCGGATCCCTACAGACATCTCCTCGCAGAGCTCTGGTGAGCGCCTCTTTTACGCCCGCTATTGTCCGCTCTAGTGCCTAACTAGAGGTCAGAGAACCCAAGGAACAACCGACTTGCGCCTTTCCCTTTCCCAGAGTGCCGAGAGCCGGCTCGAAGAGTCTGGACTCGAGTTCCTGGTGCGCTTCCTCGAAGTCGAGAGCCGCCGCCATCCCCAAAACCTCGAAGCCCTTGCCGAGCTGGGACACGCCCTCACTCGGCTGGGACGAATCCGAGAAGGCCTGGAGGTCGATCGTCGTCTGGTGCGCCTCGCGCCGGAGAACTCGACCGTGCACTACAACCTGGCCTGCTCCCTGTGCCTGCTCGATCGCCCCGTCGAGGCTCTCGATGCGCTCGAGCGATCGGTCGAGCTGGGCTACGACGACGCCGGGCACCTGCTCGCCGACGAGGATCTCCAGATCCTGCGCGAAGACCCCCGCTTCCAGGCGGTCATCCGCAAGCTGAGCGTCTGACCGACGCTCGTCCCGAGACGGACAGGACCTGGCGGCCCTAGTTGCGCTCGTCGAGCAGCCCTTCGCCCGTGCGAGCGAGCCACCAGTCTTCCCAGCGCTGAATGGCCCGTTCGCGGTCTTCCTCCGATGCGCGTGCGTCATACCGGAAGGTCTCCCCGGTGGACTCTTCGAGAGCGCGGGAGCAGAGCGAGCGAGTGAACAGTCGCTCGTCGCGCAAGCCTCCGACGAGCGTCGGGATCTCACTCCAGTCACCCAGGCGAAGCAGGGTGCGAGCACGCTCCATCTTGAGGTCCCCTCCCATGCGCTCGTCCGTCCAGGGAATGATCTTGAGCGGCTTGACCAGTCGCTGGTCGCCGGTCGCACCGAGAGCCGCAAGTGCCGAGGCCGCGACTTCATCGCGGGGATCGACGGCCAGCTTCAGGAGCGTGGCGTAGGCCGGCTCACCGATGGAGGCGAACCAACGAATCGCTTCGAGACGTTCGACTCCGTGCAGCCACGGAAGGCGCTCGGCTTCGTCCTCGATCTGCTGACGCAAGATCGGGGAGGCCGGAAGCCAGCGGCCGGCTCTCTGGCTCGAGCCATCGTCCCCCGAGCCCGTGGAGGCGCAGGAGGAGAGAGCGAGGAGGCTCATCAAGAGGCCGAGACGAACGAGTGCGCTGTGGAGTGAGCTGGTCATTGTGGAATTCTTTCCTGGTTCGCCCTCCGGAACTAGCCTGCAGGTGGTCGGGGCGATCAGGTTCCTATCGGTCGGTTCGGGCGACTCCTTGACGACTGGATCTGAAGCTCACCTGCCAGGCGGCAATCAATACGAGGATGGCGCCTCCGAGGAGGAGCGCGCGCGCCGCCGGATGGCCACTCCCGGGCCCCTCTGGCCGCTCTTCGCCACCGAGCCGGGTCGATCCGGGCTCGCGGTCGAGGCCGTCGCTGCTGCTCGGAGGAGGCTGTCGCCAGTACCTGCGGGGCTCCGAGAATTCCGGGTGGCGGGTCCTCGGAAGAGCGGCGGTGAAGAGCAGCTCGCCGGAGTTCGAGCGGAACTCGAGGCTGAACCAGCCCGGATCGAGGCGGGCGAGCCAGTCCGGAAGGTCGGCCGTGCGCACCTCCGGTCGCGAGACGCCGGAGCCCGAGGTGGGCCGCGTGAACAGGAGCGATCGGGAGCTCCGATCCGGCTCGGTCCCGGTGAGCTGCGCGGTCAGGATGGGAGGCGTGTCCGCCTCGACGCCGCGCAGGACCACCTGGTCGCCCTCCTGCTCCAGAGTCAGACCGCCTGCGTCGTCCGAGCGACGCGCGCACCAGGTCAGTGCGGGAACCAGCTCGCCGAGCTCTCTGGACCAGGCCGCTCCCCAGTCCGCGAAGGGCAAGCTCGCCAGCTGAACGACGCGGCCGCGACCGACACGCAGCACCGCCATCACGGGTTCGCCCTCGTCGGACACGAGCACGGCTTCTGCCGGGGGAGCGAGCTCCATTCGAATCAAGCGCCCGAGCGGCGGCGGGTCGAGCTCGGCGGCCAGGATCTCGCGCGCCAGCGGACCACTCTTCGCGGAGAGCGCGATCGGGCTGCCCTCGCGCACGCGCTCGCGGTTCACCTCGCGACCGAACAGCTCGCCGAGATTCGTCAGCTCGTCGCCCGCGTACAGGTCCTGCTCGTCGCTCACCAGCGTCCGCAGGAAATCGACATTGGCCTCTTCGCCGATCGCGAAGGCGATCACGCGCATGTCCTCCGCTGAGACTTCCGCTCGCAGCTCTCGCGCTCGTTCCACAGGATCGACGACATCGTTGTCTTCGCGACCATCGGAGAGGAGCAGCACCAGGGCTTCGCGGTTCACCAGCTGACGCGAGCTGACCAGCTCCGCGAGCGAATCGAGGATGCGCGTCGTTCCGCCGGGGACGCGTGCGGCCAGCAGCTCGCTCGCGACCCGCTCGCGCTCTTCCACGGAGCCCACCTCTCCTCGGGCTTCCCGGAGAGTCCGACTCGCGTGCAGTGCCAGGGTGAAGAAGACCAGGCGAATCTCGTCCCGGGCGGGCGCGGCGCGGACGAGCTCCCGGACGGCGCCCCGCACCAGCTCGAACGGCTCACCCGCCATGGAGCCGGAGCCGTCGACGAGAACGATCACGTCGCGTTCGGGGAGCGCGTCGGACCGAAGCTGGAGCGGGAGGAGCTCTCGCACTCGCCGGACCTCGCTCGCATCCCAGCCGCGTAGAAGACTCCAGCCACCCGCGAGGAAGAGCCCCCCACCCGACTTCACGAACGACTCGCACAACCCCGCGGGAAGGTCCTCCAGCGAGCGGTCGAAGACGAACAGAGCGTCGAGTTCGGAGAGAGCTCCGACGAGCTGGTCCGGCTGCAGGAACAGCGAGCTGAATCCCGCCGGCAAGCTGGCGGCGAACTCTCGCAAGTTGGGCTCGAGCTCGGGCGCGGAGAGCCAGCCGACGACCAGCGGCTCGCCCGCATAGACACTTCGCTGGAGCCGATCGTTCTCGGGAATCGGATCCAGGCTGGGCGCGCCGCTCTCCGTCTCGAGCCGCGCTTCGAGCACCGTTCGACCGGGACCGACGGGCCCGAGGTTGAAGCTGAAGACAGCACTCGCCGTGTCCAGCCCTTCCGACTCCGCGAGCTCCGCGTACAGCGCCGCGAGGTCGGCTGTCTGCGTGCGCACGCTCTCGCCGTTCGTCGCGCGCAGGACGACTCGCTCGGCGCCGCCGACGCCGAGCGCGCCCTCGCGCAGATCCACCCGGACCGTCGCCGTGAGCAGCGCTCCCTCCTCGAGCTCGCTCGCAGCGCGCAGGTCACTGAGCACAGCGTCCGTCCGTTCGGCGGGAACGCGCAGGTTCCCGCGCCAGGCCACGCCGCTCGCCACCAGCTGACCGATCGCCGAAGAAGGATCCGTCCCGGTGTAGCTGCCATCCCCAATCGTGAGCAACGAGGCCTTGGTCGCTCCGCTCTTGTCGAGCAGCTCGCGAATCAGGCGAGCGGCCTGCGCGAGATCACTCCGCGTTCCCACCTCGTCGGCGGGAATCGGGTCGAACGGCGGCCCCGCTTCGCCGCGCAGCTCGGCTCGGAACTGCTCGGGTGAGTCCGGACCGAAGACGCGGCGGACCTCCGCGCCCGCCACCACGATCAAGAGCTCTTCACCCGACTCCTCGGCCGCGAGCGCTTCTTGTTCCAGCTCGCTGCGAACGCGGCTCGCGAAGTTTGGCGAAGGCCGGGTCGTACTCGCGGAGACGTCGACCAGGATGACCCGCAGCTCGCGCTGCTCGGGCTGTTCCGGAGTCATCCACAGAGTCGAGAGGGCGAGCAGCACCGCGCCGGCGAGCGCGAGAGGAAGAGCACTGGTGGAACCCACAGCTAGAAGAACGCACGGATCGCTTCCGAGTTCAACCCCGGACGCCGATCGCTGGGTCGGTCCTAGGAGCCCACATTATTCATGACCACGCGGACTAAACACCACGAACGGCCGGCTACGCCAGCCTTTCGGCCCCTACCGGCGTTTTGCGATCACTGGCTTCCTCGACGAGCTTACAAGCTCGACTGTGGG